>JABUBQ010000046.1_pt1 | contig 15033 bp, 14 predicted proteins | sample 7240351 | NCBI WGS metagenome assembly JABUBQ01 (sample SAMN07256348, study PRJNA390944) | subsurface metagenome | isolation source: Methane hydrate marine sediment | place: Pacific Ocean: Eastern North Pacific, ODP site 1244 | collected 2002 | reverse complement strand
CGTATCGGGCAGAACGATTCCCCCCTTGGTCACCTCCTCCCTTTCAATAGGTTTGACCACCAACCGGTCAGCTAACGGCTGAAGTTTAACCGCCATTCTAGTCCTCCTTCCTCAAATTAAATTAACCAATCACAGGTTTAATTTATTAGCACTCTAACCCTTAGACTGCTAACTCACATATAATAATGCATTTAGAGACATATCGCAACTCAATAAATACTTATTTACAGTTAATATCAGCAATTGAGAGGCATCCTGATACCTAATTTAGCCTTTTATCCTATATAAAACGCCTCTTTTTACCCTTGTACTGTTTGAAACTATTTATCAAGCCATCCCCTCCCCTTGGACGGATTTTACAGTTTACACTAAATCGTGTAAAATTTAATTATGGGCAAGTACAAAGTAAGCCGAGCCCAATGGGATAGTGAGTATATCCAAGCCCTAAGGCGTCATTTAGGTCTAACTCAGCGTGAGTTAGCTGAGAGACTGGGCACGCGTCAGCAAACAATAAGCGAATGGGAGACAGGGATGTATAAACCCCGCGGTGTCTCAGCTACCCTGCTGTCTATCATTGCTGAACGGGCCCAATTTGAATACCGGGCCACCCCTTCAAAAAAACCTTAAAGACCTTGACATTATACACGGAACCGTGTATAATAATTACAACTTCATCAAGAGCTCGATACACAGTTAAGCTAAGGGAAATCATAAAATAGGCGGTTTAGTCCGAGCAAGCCGCTTTTGTTAGGTTGTTAATACACGATATCGTGTTAAATCAACCAAGGAGAGTTGAAGAGAGGCGAAGCCTCTCTTACATAACCGATTCCCCCTCTCTTTATAAGGGAGGGGGATAAAGGGGGTAGTTACTAAATAAATATCTAAACGAGGTGAGGTTGATAGACAATCCTCCAGAGAGTCTAATTGTTAAAATTTGGCAGCACCTGTTGCTGAACGGAACAGAGCTGACCCCCGAAAGAGGTAAGCCACTAAAGATAATCTACCCGGGAAGGATTAATGATGACCGGGGTGCTGATTTTCGGGATGCGGTTATTGCTACCAATAGAGGATTAATAAAAGGAGATATAGAAGTTCATGTTAAATCTAGTGATTGGCAAGCTCACCGACATCACCAGGACCCGGTCTATAACCGCGTAATCCTGCATGTGGTGATGTGGCACAATACCAAGGCGGCTACCAAACTCCAGAATGGAAAGGAGAGCCACATCCTTGCCCTACACAAATATATAAAAAGCCCGATTAGCCAGTGGCTTGATAGGATAGAGCCCCCAGCCAGCCTAAATATACCATGCCTCAAAGCTTTAGAACGCCTGGCTACAGGCATTATGGCCGAATTTCTAGATAGCGCTGGAGAGGAACGGTTTTTAGCCAAGGCAGTCAAGTTTCAAGCCGACCTAGCCCAAATGGAGGCAAGCCAATCCCTTTACCAGGGGATAATGGGGGCTCTGGGTTACTCCAAGAATAAGCTCCCCTTCCTGGAGCTAGCTCGCCGGTTGCCACTTCAGATTCTAGAGTCTATTACCCAAGGTAAAATATCAGATGAGGAATGCCTTGCCCGGCAACAGGCTCTACTATTGGGTACTGCTGGACTTCTTCCCTCACAGCGTCAAAGTAGGCACCAGGAAAATGAATTAGATGACAAATGGATAGACAAATTGGAGAGGCTATGGACTTCTTACCCCCGTACCAAGACAATGCCCCCCAATGCCTGGCACCTATTTAAGGTCAGACCAAACAACTCCCCCGTTCGTCGCCTAGCCGCTATGAGTTATCTCATACTCCGCTACAGGGGAAAGGGAATATTTAAAGAGTTAGTTAACTTAGTGAAGGAGGTGCCTACCAGCCAAGGCTACCGCAGATTAGAAAAGGGGTTAGTGGTTACCACCAATGGTTATTGGGCAAGTCACTTTGATTTTGGCTCAGGCAGCCGGATAGGAAACCAATCCCTCATTGGTAGCCGGCGAGCCGATGATATCGTCGTCAATGTGCTCCTGCCCTTCACCCTTGCCTGGAGCCAGGTTACCTCCCAGCCAGAACTAGAGAGGAAAGCCCTTGACCTTTATCGCCGCTACCCCAAGCTGGCAGTAAACTCAGTGGAAAGGCATATGAGGCACCAGCTTGGACTAAGCAGTAACCTGGTCGACTCAGCCCAGCGGCAACAGGGGCTAATCCACATCTATAAGACTCTGTGCACTCAAGGCAGATGTAATTGCTGTCCCTTAAGCCAGCTTGAGGCTGGGGACCACGTCTAAATCCAGGCTATCTATCTTATTGGCTCGGAACCGGTAGTAGCCGCAGGCAGCAATCATAGCCGCGTTATCAGTGCATAATACTGGCTCCGGAACCAAAACCGGGATTGGCGAATTTTCCGCCAGCCGCTGACGAAGCAACTCATTCGATGCCACCCCACCCACCAGTAAAATCTGCTTCACCCGACACTCTTTGGCTACAGCCACAGTTTTGGTAACCAAGACATCAATCACTGCCTCCTGAAAGCTAGCCGCAGCATCAGCCTTATTGGTAACTTTACCCCCCTCCACCAATCGCAACAGGGCTGTCTTGACACCACTGAAACTGAAGTCGTTAGTCCCCTTTAGCCAGGCACGAGGCAACGGAATAGAAGCAATACCATTCCGAGCCGCCTGCTCAATGGCTGGACCACCCGGGTAGCCCAGTCCCAATATCCTGGCTGCTTTATCAAAGGCTTCGCCGGAAGCATCGTCCCGCGTCCGTCCCAGCACCACATAATCCCCGTGCCCCCTCATTAATGCCAAATCACTATGCCCCCCGGAAACAATAAGACACACCAAGGGGAAATCAATACTGCGGTTAATTAGCCAGTTGGCGTAGATATGACCCTCAAGGTGATTAACTCCAGTAACAGGTAATCCGTGAGCTAAAGCAATAGCCTTAGCTACATTTACCCCCACCAGCAGTGAGCCAGCCAGACCAGGTCCAATGGTAACAGCAATGCCATCCAAATCACCCCAGGTAGCCTTAGCCTCAACCATCGCCTGCTTTAGTATTGGGATAATAGCCAGGATGTGCTGCCTGGAGGCTACCTCAGGAACAATCCCCCCGTAGCGGGCATGAATTTCCACCTGAGAGGCAATCTGATTGGACAGAATTTTAACCCCGTCCTCTACCACCGCCGCTGCCGTCTCATCACAAGAGGTCTCAATACCCAGGATTTTCATACCTCTGGGATTATAGCATAAACATTGCTAGCTGTTTTGACACACCTATTAGCCAATGATATGATGATTAAAGGGAGCTATTTGAGGTCTGGCTAAGAGTGAGGTGATGTTACATGTCCGGTGTTGAAACGCTATATTTGGCGTTGCTTTTTGTCTGTCTACTATTATCAGCCTTCTTTTCCAGCTCGGAAACAGCCTTTATTGCCCTACAGCGGATAAGGGTGGCGCACATGGTTAACACCAAGGTAAATGGTGCTGACCGAGTATCAAGGATGCTTCAGCGACCGGCAAAGCTTTTATCTACCATCCTGCTGGGTAACAACTTCGTAAACACGGCCGCTACCGCCCTGGCTACTATTCTGGCCGTCTCTGTCTGGGGGCAAGGGCGGGGGTTACTGATTGCCACCATAGGAGTAACCATCCTCCTTCTTATATTTTGTGAAACTACTCCCAAAACCATAGCTGCCCAGCGTGCTGAGAAACTGTCTCTAATATTTGCTCGACCAATAGAGGTAATATCCTGGTTATTTACCCCTTTCGTAGTCGTGCTAAGCTGGATAGCCTCAGGATTCAGTAAACTAGCCGGAGGAACACCAGTGCCCAGGTCTCTAGTCAGCGAGGAGGAAATTCGCACTATGATATCAGTGGGACACAAAGAGGGGACGGTGGAAACAGAAGAAGCCGAGATGCTCCACAAGGTTTTTGATTTTGGCAACCGACCGGTTCGTGAGGTGATGGTGCCACGCCCAGAGGTTATATGTATCGAGCAAGGCTCCAAAATAGCCGATTTCCTCACCCTCTATGCTGAATCCCCAATATCCCGTTTCCCGGTATATCAAGAGAATATGGATAATGTGGTTGGTATCCTTTCGGTAAAGGATGTGCTTATGGCTCTGGCCAAGGGCACCATCAATAACCAGAGTGTCGTTGATGAGCTAGTGCGCCCGGCTTACTTTACTCCTGAAACCAAGCCCATCAGTGAGCTCTTTACCGAGATGCGTGATAAAAACTACCGGATGACCGTGGTTGTAGATGAGTATGGTGGTACTGCCGGTATAGTCAGCCTGAGCCGCCTAGTGGAAGAAATTGTAGGTCCAGTTGGGGATGAGCTAGCCGCCGCCGAAAAGGAATATGAAGCAATCAATGAGTATACCTTCCAAATTGACGGTGGTATGCGCATTGAGGAAGCCAACGAGGAGATGGGGTTAGAGCTACCCGAGGGCGATTATGAAACGGTAGCTGGTTTTGCCCTCCACCTTCTTGGACATATTCCTAAACAAGGCGAGCAACTAAGGTATAAGGGCTTGAAACTGGTAATAACCAAGATGCGGGGGGTGAAAATCGAAGAAATTCTACTGACTAAGGAAAAGCCTAAGGAAGGATATGCAGCGTCTGCGCATTAGGTTCTGCCGAGGACAAGAGGTAAAATTCATCTCCCACCTGGATATACTGCGCCTATGGCAAAGAGCTCTTCACCGAGCCGGAATATCAGTGGCCTACTCAGAAGGATTTAGCCCCCACCCCCGAATATCACTAGCTGCCCCCCTCCCCATCGGGGTAACTAGCCAAGCCGAGTTAATGGGCATCCTTTGCACCAAATGGGTCTCCCCTCATTTCTTCACCGCAGCCGTAAGCCAGCAACTGCCGCCTAGTATTGAAATATTACAGGTATATCAAGTAGCTTTAACCATGCCATCCTTACAATCACAGGTTCGCTATGCCGAATACAGGGTTGAAGTAGAAACTGAAAAGGGGCAAAAGAATATAGAATCAGCAGTTACCAGCTTGCTTTCAATAAAGCATCTGCCGTGGCAACACCAGAGGGATACCGGCACGCGAAATTACGACCTGAGGACTCTAATTGGTGACCTGTGGCTCATTGATTGGCGTAGTGGCTCTTGCACTGTAGGCATGAGGTTACGTTGCGATAACAGCGGTTCAGGAAGACCAGAGCAGGTTACCACTGCTCTAGGTTTTGCCCATCACCCACAGTTAATACACCGCACCAAGCTTATTCTAGAAGCGAGATAATGAAGGGACTAATCAAAATTAGCATTATAATTGCTGCGCTTATTGGCGTCGGCACTCTCACCAGCATTCTTATCACCAGTAACCTTAGTAACCGAGTAGCCGCTACTCATGAGTATGGCTTTGAGGAGGGGCGTACCCAAGGTTACGAGACGGGCTTCCATGAGGGGAGCAGCACTGGCTTCCAAGAAGGCAGCAAGATTGGCTACGAAAAGGGCAGGGAGGGATACGATAGCTACAATGGCGACTATGGAACAGGCTTTTATTTTACCTACAATCCCACCTATGACGAGTTGCAAGCAATCCTGGCTGAGAGTAACAAAACTACTGCCATGGAAATCAATTACTATGCCGGGGCTAACGGCATCCGAACAGCATACGTTCGGTGTCAAATTGCTCGTAAGACCACCGAAAGAATGGTTCACATTTACCACTTAGTTGCTTTTGAGACTGTAGATAGGGGGTTTATTATTATTAGGCCACGGTCACACGAAGAGGTAAAGGTAGAAGTTGGCAAAAGCTACAGTGAGTTGAACGGCTTTCCCACCCCATCCTATGACGACACAATTACCAAAATAACAATCGTCTGGTAAATTAAAGATGAGTGAGCTAAAGGAAATGGCTATCGCCATAGCCAGAATTGTCCTCGGGGTGGTTGTCCTGATAGAAGGGCTTATTGCCTTGGTCTTCATTGCTTACACAAGTACTATAAGTGATAAAATCGAGGCTGCTTATGAGGATAGCTACGACAATGGTTATGCCCAGACCTATGATGTCGGTTACCAGGAAGCCTACAGCGAGGCATACGATAAAGGGTATGGCAAGGGGTACGAAATTGGGCTGGAGACTGGTTCTAAGGCAGGAGTAGCTACCCGCATCGAGCTTTATAACCCTACACATAAAGAGATGAGGGAATTCCTGGCTCGCGATAAGACAGATTCTAATCCGTATATCAAGGGTGAATACGTCTGTTCTGATTTTGCTGCCCAGCTTAACAATAATGCTGAAGCGGATGGCATCCGAGTGGCATATGTACGCATTCGCTCTAAAGAATGGGGGCACGCCGTAGTTGCCTTTGAGACAGCAGATAGGGGGCTTATCTTTATCGACCCGCAGTCAGATAGGGAGGTAGAGCTGGTTATAGGTGAACCCTACCCATGGTATCTGGTTGGTGCAGTCAGTCCAACGAGTTATTATGACCCCATAGTTGAAATCCAGATTATATGGTAAACATTGAATCCGACTTATCGAAGCGTGAATAAATGGTGAAAGGGCAAGGATACCAAGAACGGCTAGGGCAACGGGTGCTGGGCTTCATTCAGGAAAATAAGCTAGTGTCAAGTCAGCACTGCCTACTGGTAGCGGTATCCGGCGGACCAGATTCAGTCTGCCTGCTCCATATCCTGGTTAAACTCCGGGAGGAGCTGGGTATAAGGCTACATGTAGCTCACCTTAACCACCAACTGCGAGGTGCTGAGTCTGAGGCTGATGCTCATTATGTTGCCGACCTAGCCCATCGTCTAGATATTCCAGCTAGCATAGAACAACGTGATGTAAAGGCTTTTAAAATCCAGCAACGTATTTCACTGGAAGAAGCAGCCCGTGAGGTGCGATATACCTTCCTGGCTCAAGTAGCCAAATCTATTGGGGCTAACCGAGTGGCAGTAGGACACACTGCTGACGACCATATAGAGACCATACTGATGCATCTAATCCGGGGGACGGGAACCAGGGGGCTTCGGGGATTGCAACCATCCAGCCGGTGGCAATCTTCAAGGAGTAGTCTCACCATAATAAGGCCCCTCTTGCCGGTAAGCCGACGGGAGACAGCAGACTATTGCCATAATCACCAGCTTATGCCCCGAATTGATGCCTCCAACCTGTCGCTATCGCCACTTAGAAATAGAATCCGCCATCAGCTTCTGCCCCTGCTTGAGAGCTATAACCCACGAGTAGCTGAAGCCTTGCTCCGGACTGCCCGCATTGCTGGTGATGACCTTGCCTTCATGGATAAAGAAATGGACCGATTATGGAGTAAAATTGTCCAAAAACAAGGAAACACCATTACTTTAGATAAGGAAGGGGTTCTTGAGCTACCCCCTGCCCTTAAACGATACCTGCTTCGGAGGGCGATAGAGGATTTATTAGGTAATCTTAAGGACATTGAGAGCCGCCACATTGAAGAAATAATGGACGCTTTAACCAAGCCGGCGGGAAAGAGACTCAGCCTGCCCGGCGGCTTAATCTTTTCCATTGAATACAACCGATACCTACTAGGTTCAGACCAAGCGGCTTTATCCCCCTTCCCCATACTAGCCACTGAGTTTCCACTAAAGCTCCCTGGAGAAACGGTACTACCCGGCTGGCGTATAGAGGCAACTATCATTAGCCGGGAACAGATGCCAGAGAAGGATGAGGACTTTACCGCCTACTTTGACCGTGATAAAACTGGCGATAAATTGCTGGTGCGACCCCGCCAGCCTGGTGACAGGTTTCAGCCCCTGGGTATGAGCCAGCCCAAGAAGCTGGGGCAGTTTATGATTGACGCCAAAATCCCTTCTGCCTGGCGGCAGCGAATCCCCCTTATCTGTTCCCCCCAGCATATCCTTTGGGTTGTCGGCTGGCGCATAGATGAGCGGGTAAAGGTTACCGAGGAGACTAAACAGGTTCTGTGCCTGAAGTTTGAGCGGGGTTAAATCAGCCTTACATTATGCGTTTGAGCCTGGGGTTGGGGGTAATACCGGGGATTCGGCCCCTTTTGGCTATTGGCTTGCCTTCCACCTCATGGAGGTCAGCGGTAAAATCAATGGGCTTAGCCCCACTAATATAGCTGCCGACGCCAAAACCATCAACCGGAGCCCCACTTTCAACAAAGTAAGTAATGCGCTCCGGGTCAATGCCACCACTAACAAAAATCCCCACATGCTTGAAGCCGGCTAAGTCCAGCCTGGCTCTTACCTCCTTGACCAGGTCAGCAGTAACCTTACCTCGCTCACCAGGGGTATCAAGCCGCACACTATTAAGCTTCTCCCCCAGCGCCTGAGCCACCAGCAGGCTTTCCTCAGCCTCATCCTTAAAGGTGTCAACCAGAGACACACGGGGCACCTCAGGCGGCATATATTTATCAAAGGCTATAGTCGCCGTAACCGTATCACCCATAATAATAATCAGGGCATGGGGCATAGTCCCCGATGGCTCAATGCCAGACAGCTTAGCCCCAGCTATACTGGAGCAACCAGCGCAGCCACCAATAACAGCTGAGTAATCCATTATCCCAGCTACCGAGGGGTGAACATGACGGACTCCAAAGCTGATAATGGGTATCCCCCGGGCGGCTTCCACACACTGCCTAGCTGCCGTTGCCCAACCACTACACTGAGCCAGAATACCATCTATAGCTGTTTCATACAGCCCGTAGCTCTGATAGGGTGCGGTTATGCGCAATACCACTTCCTTCCTTTCCATTGCCTCACCCTCAGCCAGAGCCCATACCTCACGGTTACCCTCAGGCAAAATCCTAGCCAGCAGAGCCTTGACCTCCTCCACACCACAGAGTATCCCGGCTCGACTGGAGAATACCTCCATAGTAGCTACCGGGTTAAGCGCCTCGTGACGCAAAATATCTATAGTGCGAGCAAGGTAAATATCAGCCGTCTCCCCGGATAAGACCGCCTCAGAGGGTTCAAATTTGGGTAGCTTAACCCGACTAACCCTAAAACTGGTGAGCTTCGCCCCCAGTGTCTTCTCCATATGTTCCAGGGCAAAGTGGTGTGCCTTCTCATCAAAGGAGGCAACGCAGTCAACCGGCACCTCAACCTTATAGTCACGATTTCTGGCATCAGCCACAGTATGCAATACGCAAATATCGGTGCACACCCCACAAATAATCAACTTCTCCGGCTTGAGCTGGCTCAGTTTCTCCTCAAGTGGGGTATCAAAAAAGGCGCTAAAGCGCCTCTTAGGTATTACCTCGCCGTGGTATCGGGCTAACTCAGGGATGACCTCCGCCTCGGCGGTGCCCTCAAGGCAATGCGGGGGAAACATCTTGAACTCCGGGTCATCAGGGGAATGATGGTCGCATAAGAAGAATACCGTGGAACCCCGGGCGAGCTCTTGCTCCAGAAGACCTTGCACATTAGGGATTATGCGGCGGGCTCGAGTCCCACAATATAGAGGGTAACCCTCCTCCAGGAAACCCCTGACCATATCCACCGCTAAAACTACATTAGCCATAGTTTTCCTCCGTCTTTACCTAATGCCTAAAGTGCCTCATCCCGGTAAAGACCATAGCTATATTATGCTCATTAGCTGCCTTGATTGAGTCTTCATCTCTTATTGAGCCACCGGGTTGGATAATAGCGGTGACTCCGCACCCAGCTGCCGCCTCCACCACATCAGAAAATGGGAACATAGCATCCGAAGCCAGAACACTACCCTTAACTTTCTCTCCTGCCTTTTCTTTAGCTATCTGAGCACTGATAATACGGCTGGGCTGTCCCGCTCCCATTCCTAAAAGTGTCTTATCCTTAACCAATATGATGGCATTGGACTTTACATGCTTAACCGCTCGCCAGGCAAAGAGCAGGTCTTCTATTTCGGCTTGAGTTGGCTCACGTTTGGTTACTGTTTTCAAACTAACGCTAGCCTCGGCTAGAGAATCCAAACTCTGGACAAGGAATCCCCCCTTTACCCTGCGGAAATCAAGGTAGCCGGTTGGAGTCGCCCCATAAGTCGGGGGTAGTTCAGCAACCAGAATACGAATATTTTTCTTACGCTTTAATACTTCCAGAGCCTTAGCCTCATACTCGGGAGCAATGACCATCTCATAAAAGGTCTTGCTAATCTCCTCGGCAGTAGCCAGGTCAATCTTCCGGTTACAGGCAACAATGCCACCAAAAGCAGCTACCGGGTCGCCGCTCAGTGCCCGCCGATAGGCCTCAGCCATATCGTTATGACTAGCCAGACCACAGGGGTTAGTATGTTTGATAACATCTACGGTGGGTGCTGAAAAGTCAGTAACCACACCCCAGGCGGCATCAGCATCCATTATATTGTTAAAAGAGAGCTCCCTGCCCCATAGCTGTTTTGCCCAGGTGATACCAGTCTCCTGCCTTGCCCCTACCACCTGCTCGGCGTAGAAGGCAGCCTGCTGATGAGGGTTCTCACCATAACGAAGTCCATAGCGCTTTTTCAGGGCAACGGTCATCTCCTCAGGAAAAGCCTCCATATCCTGCCTCAGATACTGCGAAATAGCCGTATCATAGATAGCTACATGCTGAAAAGCCTTCTGAGCCAGCCTCTTACGCTCAGCTAGCTCCACCTCTCCCGCCCTCAATTTTTCCAAAACTGGCTGGGAATCGGCAGGGTCTACGAGCACGATGACACTGGGGAAGTTCTTGGCTGCCGCCCGAATCAGGGTTGGTCCGCCAATGTCAATATTCTCTATAGCCTCATCAAAGGTAACACCCTCCTTGGCCACCGTCCGGACGAAGGGATAAAGATTAACCGCCACCAGGTCAATAGTCTCAATATTATTCTCGGCTAGCTGTGACATATGGTCAGGAAGGTCACGCCTGGCCAGAATGCCGCCATAAACGACTGGATGCAAGGTCTTTACCCTGCCATCAAGAATTTCAGGAAAACCGGTAAGCTCGGAGACACTTTTCACCGGCACCCCGGCTTCCGCCAGTGCCTTTTGGGTGCCACCGGTGCTAAATATCTCAAATCCCAACTGGCTCAGCCCTTTGGCGAAATCAGTTACGCCAGCTTTATCGGAAACACTAATGATAGCCCGCATGGATACTCCTCCAATTACTTTATTGAACAGGATAAATTTCAAACACGTTGTTAATCAACATTGTCATCACAGTTTTTACACATTCTAACCAGGGTAAAATTTTTTCGGTCAATTTTAGCTCTCCTTGGCTTGCCCGCTACTGAATAGCCGAGTCTATTATATAATTTAATTGCACCCTGATTATCCGCTTCAACATCCAGTGCCATCTTTGTGGCACCACAGCTTTTAACTTCCTCCTCCATCCTCAGCAGAAGATTAGTCCCCAGTTTAGCGCCCCTGAATTCGGGATACACAGCAATATTACTAACGTAGTATTCATTATCTTCAACCTTCCCGGTCAGGCTCAAAGCCTTCAACAAAGACAGAATTCGGGCAAAAAATCTCAGCTTCATATACTTAATCATCAATAGACCAGTTCTCCATTCTTCCTCTCTTTTGGTTTTCCAGTCATATCCAAGAATCATGCCTGCCTTGGTGCCCTCTACCTCAATGAAATACGAATGTTCAAAACTGAACAAATTCTTTGGCTGGCGAAATAGATTTTGAATCACACTGCTTACATCAGAACCATAAATAACAGTGAAAAAGATTGGAGCAGACAGCGAAAGAAGATTAGTAAAGTCCTGAGCATCTTCCGGAAGCCCCTTTCGCATTATGATACTTTCATTGGCAAACATCGTAGACAATGTCACCTAACTACTTGATAACTACCCTCGCCTCTCCTATCTGCTTCACCACCTCACCAACAATTTTAGCCTCAGGTAAGGCTTTAATGAGCTGATCAACATTACCAGGTGAGCAAATAATTGCCATACCGATACCCATATTAAACACACGATACATCTCGTTTTGGTCAACATTACCCCGCTGCCGAATGAGCCGGAAAACAGGAGGTATAGTCCACGCCCGACTCCGAAATTGGACAGCCACACCCTGCGGCAGAATCCTAGGCACATTACCCATCAAGCCACCCCCGGTAATATGGGCCATACCCTTGATAATCGGCAGTAGTGGCTTCAACTGGTGGTAGTAGCAGCGGTGAGGCTCCAAAAGCTCCTCGCCTAAAGTTCGACCCAGCTCAGGGTAGTGAGTATTTAATACTGATGGGCTTTCACCAAAGAGCTTGCGCACCAGAGAATAGCCATTGGTATGTAACCCACTGGAGGGCAAGCCAATAATGGTATCACCAACCACAATTGCCTTCCCCATAATAATCTTTTCCTTCTCCACTACACCAATGATAAACCCCACCAGGTCATAATCCCCCCCAGCATACAGCCCTGGCAGTTCTGCCGTCTCGCCGCCAATAAGAGCACAGCCAACCTCACGGCAAGCTTGAGCCAGCCCCTTAGCAATAGCTCCCACCTTTTCCGGTACCAGCTTGCCAATGCCGATGTAGTCCAGAAAGAAGAGAGGCTCAGCGCCACAGGTAAGTATGTCATTAACACAGTGATTGACTATATCAATGCCAATCGTATCGTGCTTAGCCAGGGCGTTGGCAATCTTTAGCTTGGTACCCACCGAGTCAGTACTGGATACCAGCACCGGCTCCTTATATCCCTTAAATTCAAAAAGCCCCCCAAAGAACCCGACGCCACTCAAGACCTCAGGGCGGAGGGTAGACCGGGCATGCTTGCCAATCAGCTCTTTTACCCTAGCCGCAACATCAATATTAACCCCGGCTTTGGCATAGGTTTCCTTAATTTGCTCGCCTCCCTGATAAAAATTCCCTTCACTTACCAAGCAATCTCATAAGCCATTGACGCCACGCAGCAACCACCCTTATCTCACCACCACAACGAACATAGTTCTTGCACGGTAAGATGCCCCTTGGTTCAACACCACGTGCTCTACAGGCTGCTTCCCATGCCCACTTACCTTCAAGAGCCAGATATATATCTTCCCTGTCGGTGAGCTCCAACCCACACCTGTCACAAACCAGTTTCTTCATCTAGGTAAAAATCCGATTTAACCCCAAAAAATGCGGCTATCTTTTTGCTCTTCGACCAGCTGCCGCCAGAGGTGCCACCGCTAACCAAAGGGTAATAGTTATCAACATAGCCATGGGATAGTCTATTTTTTCTATCCCGAAATTTGGGGCAATAACACCCCAGAGAAGCATAAAGATAAAGGAACTCAGAAAGAAGCCAGGTATAGCCGCCAGTATTGTAAAGTAACCCATTATATTAGCCCCCTATATTAATAAATGATGAATTTAATCATAACACTTCGGGCAGCCTACTTGCAATCACAGAAAATTGACCGCCATAGGCGCTAACAAATAATAGGGACTATAAAGAACCGACTATTTTAGTCTACCGCTGCTTTATGCCAAAGGGGCTATATTCTTCAGCCGGCATAGTCTCCAGTGCCAGCTTATCCATCTCAAGCTGCACTGGTATGGGGTAGTCACCAGTGAAACAAGCCAAACAGAAAATATCCTTAGGCAAAGCCACCGCTTTAATCAAACCATCAATGCTTAGATGACCTAATGAATCAGCACCGATAAAATCCCTAACTTCGGCTACGGTCTTCTGAGCCGCAATCAACTCCCGGCGGGTAGCCATATCCACGCCGAAGAAACAGGGGTAACGGATAGGTGGGGCACAGATGCGCATATGCACCTCTTTGACGCCGGCTCTTCTCAGAAGCTTTACTACTTGTGGAGTAGTAGTACCGCGGACAATACTATCATCAACCACTACCAACCGCTTGCCATCCAGCATCTGGGGCAAGGGGTTAAACTTCAGTTTAACGCCGAGGTCTCTGATTCGCTGGTCAGGCTCAATAAAAGTTCGGCCCACATAGCGGTTCTTGAGCAATCCTTCACATAGGGGGATATTTGACTTGCGGGAATAACCAATACCAGCGGCGGTAGCTGAATCAGGCACACCCATAATTAAATCGGCGTCCACAGGGTGCTCTTCGGCGAGCCTCTCTCCCATAGCTTGTCGGGCTAGATAAAGTAGCCGACCATTAATCGCACTATCAGGGCGGGCGAAGTAGATATACTCAAAAATACAAAGCGCCCTTCTGCCCACCTCTCCCCGGTAGCTATCAACACCATTCTCAACAATAGAAATTATCTCACCCGGTTCAACCTCTCTGATAAAGCTGGCTCCAATATGGTCAAGGGCACAGCTTTCCGAGGCTATAACCCAGCCGCCATTAACAACCCCCAGACATAAAGGGCGTATACCAAAGGGGTCACGAACTCCAAACAAATTGTGGTTTGCCATGATGACTAAAGAATATGCCCCCTGAAGCCGATGCATAGCATATCTTATCTTGCCTACCCAGTCTTTCTCAGGAGAGGAGAGGATGAGGTTAGCGATAACCTCGGTATCCGAGGAAGTGTGGAAGGTATAGCCTCGGTCAGAGAGTTCCTCATATAGGTGCTCGGCATTGATAATATTCCCATTGTGAGCCACAGCAATAGCCGCTTTACCCTTGCCCACTATAATAGGCTGAACATTAGTCACCCGGCTAGAACCCCTGGTGGAGTAGCGATTATGACCGATAGCAATATTCCCGGTGAGATGGCTTAACGAATCCTCATCAAACACCTGGGATACCAACCCCATCTTGGCATAAACCTGGAGTCTTTTACCATCAGTAGTAGCAATGCCAGCACTCTCTTGACCACGGTGCTGAAGAGCAAATAGGGCAAAAAAGGTAAGTCGAGCTACATCCTCATCGGGAGCATAAACGCCAAAAACACCGCAAGATTCGTGCAAGTTTGCCTGCCTCTCAATTCACCCCAACTAACACTACCTAGTAAATTATAGACCATTCCCTACTTGTAGGTCAACTAATTTTGGTGTGGGATTTCAGCCAGTCAATAACAATAGCCACCGCCCTATCATTCTGCCGCAGCCTGTGTTCGGGTCCATCAATTATAATTAGAAGTTAAAAATCAATGCGGTAAAGCCCTAGTGGCAAATCCTTTCCGCCAAGCAATCTTCAGATGAGTCACTGAATTTACTAGGT
>JABUBQ010000045.1_pt1 | contig 15250 bp, 10 predicted proteins | sample 7240351 | NCBI WGS metagenome assembly JABUBQ01 (sample SAMN07256348, study PRJNA390944) | subsurface metagenome | isolation source: Methane hydrate marine sediment | place: Pacific Ocean: Eastern North Pacific, ODP site 1244 | collected 2002 | reverse complement strand
GATTACAAAGCATCTGTGAAGGACTGGGGGTTGATCCTGCCCACCTGCGGAAAATTGAACCTTTGCAAAAACATAACATGGGATGTTCGGGTATTCTGTTTAAAAAGTACTTCGCGTCTGTCAAAATTCACCTTGTTGCTGTTTGCAGTCAGGAAGGTTTGTTCATCTGTATCAAGAGTCCTGAAAAAACTATACTGGTTAAACCAGTTTATATTGGAACTTATATCAAGCTTTTTGTTCATTTGTTTATGGGGATTAAAATATTGGTAACTAACTTCCTATGGGAATCCCTCGGCAGGAGGAGTTCCAGGGAAAATTTTCAAGAGTTTCTTTTTTCAGATTAATCTAATGAATTAGGTTGAACAAGTAAATGATTTAAATCATCTAAATATAATATGTTATCTCATTAAAAAAAAAAGATATGATAAAAAAAATTTATTTATCTTTAACTTATCATTTATCTGTACGTTAAGGCAGGATAATATCAATAAGTTCATGGGCGAAAATACAGATTCAAAAATATTGGTAATTGATGATTCAATGACCAATAACCTTTTACTTGAGGCCGTTTTAAAAAGGGAAGGTTATCATGTTTTCACAGCTTTTTCAGCCGAGGAAGCCCTGAATCAGTTGTACAAAGATATCCCGGATCTTATCCTTCTGGATATCCTGATGCCAATAGTAGACGGTTTTGAATTTTTAAAGATCATAAAATCAAAAGATGATTTAAATGATATCCCGGTAATTGTTATTTCAGCCGTTAAAATCCCGGAAAATCTGGAAAAGGTAAAAGAATTAGGTGTTCAGGAATTTATCCCCAAGCCCATCGATATCAATGCATTACTAACACTTATTTCCATTATTATCTGAATTGTTTGTGCTACTACCCCAGAAGAAGTGCCTAAATGAAGAAGTGCCTAAAGTGCCAAAGTTTAAAGTGACTATAATAATAAATGTCTAAAAGGTCGAAAGGTTAAAAAGTCGAAGAGGTCGAATAGTCAAAAGGTCGAAAGGTTACTCTTATATTCCCAGACTCTTAGACCTTTGGACTTTTGGACTCTTAAACCCTTAGACTCTTAGACCCTTCGACCCTGCGACCCTTAGACCCTGCGACTTCAGATTGTATGTTTATTTTTAAAAAAAGTCGAAAAGCCTGGAATTCTAAATACTCCCATTGCTTAAATTCTCTTTAATTTCTTCCATTTTAGCTCATTTTAGTCATTTCAGTCATTTTAAATTTTAGTCATTTCCTCATTTCAGTTCATTTTCCTGTTAATAATCTCTTTAAAAAAATTTCTGCCGGTCTTTACCCGATGTTAATTTTTTAATTAATATTGCCGCGGGATTAACTTAAACCTATCATAAGCAACCAATATTTTCCTATTACAGTTTTATTTTATATTCCAATGTTATTAATTCAATAACCATGGAGACCTTTTACATATTTATTGTTATTGTATTGTTAGGACTGGCGATTTCCGACCTCATTGTAGGGGTTAGCAATGATGCTGTAAACTTCCTTAATTCAGCTATTGGATCTAAAGCTGCACCTTTCAAAGTGATTATGTTGGTTGCTGCCCTTGGGATACTGGCAGGAGCCACTTTTTCAAGTGGCATGATGGAGATAGCCAGAAAGGGAGTTTTTCATCCGGACCAGTTTTATTTTAGTGAGATCATGATCATTTTCCTGGCTGTAATGATGACCGACATAATTTTGTTGGATTTATTCAACACTTTTGGTTTGCCAACTTCAACAACGGTTTCTATTGTATTTGAGTTATTAGGTGCAGCAGTGGCGGTTTCCATTATAAAAATATCCAATTCTCCGGAAGGGATTCAGGATTTATCTAATTATATAAACTCGGGAAAAGCGCTTGCGATTATTTCGGGCATATTGCTTTCGGTGATAATTGCTTTTACATTAGGTGCGATAGTCCAATACATTATACGGATTATTTTTTCTTTTGAATATACCAAATCTCTAAAATACTTCGGCTCAATTTGGGGAGGGTTAGCCATATCGGCAATCACTTTCTTTCTTTTAATTAAAGGTGCAAAAGGATCGTCGTTTATTACAATTGAGATATTACACTGGATAAAAGCGAATACCCTTATTATTCTGGCTCTAAGCTTCATTTTTTGGACAACCTTTTTACAATTACTTTCCTGGATATTTAAAATCAATATCTTGAAATTCATAGTTTTGGTTGGGACATTCGCATTGGCTATGGCATTTGCGGGAAATGACCTCGTGAATTTTATTGGAGTCCCTCTCGCCGGTTTTGAATCTTTTCAATCGTTTATAGCAGAAGGAATAGGGAATCCTGATGTTTACTCAATGGAGGCTTTAAAAGCTCCTATTCAGACCCCAACTCATTTCCTTTTGATTGCAGGAATCATTATGGTCGTCACATTGTGGTTCTCAAAGAAAGCCCGTTCTGTTACTCAAACAACCCTTGATCTGAGCCGGCAGGAAGAGGGTACGGAAAGATTTGAATCATCTTATATTGCCCGTTCAATTGTACGCAATACCATTTCAATAAGTAAGACATTGAAAGCGATTGTACCGGGAAGCATTCAAGTCAAGGTTAATAAAAGGTTCGACCGGAAATTTTATAATCAGCGAAAAAAGGAACAATCGATTTCTTTTGACATGCTTAGGGCTTCGGTAAATCTGGTTTTAGCCAGTATACTCATTGCAATGGGAACATCCCTTAAGCTTCCTCTTTCAACCACGTATGTAACTTTCATGGTAATCATGGGAACTTCTTTGGCTGACAGAGCCTGGGGAAGGGAAAGTGCTGTAAACCGCATTACCGGAGTTATTACCGTAATTAGTGGATGGTTCTTTACTGCCCTGAGCGCTTTTACAGTTGCTTTTTTAGTGGCCTTAATCATTAATTGGACAGGATTTACAGGTATAATTTTATTGATTCTTCTCGTCCTTTTCATTGTCATTAAAACCCGTGCCGTACACAAAAAACGCGATGAGGAGGAACGGAAAATTAAGGAGTCATATTATGCTGATAAGGAACTGAAAAGTGAAAATATCCTGGAAACATGTAAAAAGGATGTTTCCGAAACCATTTCTTCGATTTCTAAATTATTTTCAAATATCTATACTGGTTTGATAAAAGAAGACAGGAAATTCCTGAAAAGCGCCCTTAAAGAAATAAAATCGCTGAACAAAAAGACAAAAACATTAAAAGATAACATTTATAATACCATAAAGCGACTGGAAGATGATTCGATTGAAACCGGACCTTATTATGTACAGGTGCTGGACTATCTCCGTGAAGCTGCACATTGCTTAACCTATCTTTCCGAACCCATTTTTAATCACATCGATAATAACCATCCACCCCTCCGGACAATTCAAAAAAACGCCCTGAAAGAACTAAATGAGCAGGTTTTCATATTGTACAAAAAAATGCTGAAAATCCTTAAGGACGATAAGTTTGAGAATCTTGGTGCCATTCTTTATAACCAAAAAACAATACTTGACAATATTGAAAAATTGAGAAAGCGACAAATTAAAATGATTAAACGGGAAGAAGCCGGCACCAAGAATAGTTTGTTGTTCCTAAATACACTAACTGAAAGCAAGAACTTAATTCTTAATTCCATAAATATTTTAAAAGCACAACGAGACTTTGTAAATTACAGCAAAAATAACCGGACCGAACTGTATAATCAGGATCAGGAAAAGCAAACTGAACAAGGCACTTTGGAATTTTGATTAGTCTCTAATCTGGTTGGTGCTCTTTACTCAGAAGGTCATTTATCGTTTTAACCGGGTTAAATGTAATTATGGGTACTTCAACAAATATGGTATTCCAGTCAGACATTGCGCCGTTCCATAAACCGGGCAATTCCTGGGCCTTCAGGTCTCTCCCGTCCTTTGACTTAACGGATATGAAGCCGGTGTTGGGATCCCTGAATTCCAATAGATTAAATTTATCACCCTGGTAATCTTTTATACTACACACCAGATCAACCGGATTAAAATGGGTTGATTGATCGAATATTAATTTCTGCTCCGGATTATCCAGGTCTATCTGAGACGATTCAACTATTTGTAACGATGTGTTTCCGTCAATATTCCTTGCCCAGAAAGGACCGCCACCGGGTTCCCCCTCATTCTTCACCATACCGCAAACCCTGATGGGCCTGTTTAGTTTTTTCCTCAAGTAAGACAGTTTTTCCTCTCCGGGCCAGGTCCTGTATCCTTCAGGCGGAACAACACACAATTCCTTTTCCAGGAAATGGTTCAATTCTTCAATCAAACTATCTTCCATCATTTCCTTTTCGCCAAGTAATTTTAAATAACGAAAGATTCTTTCCTGAAATGTCATTAATACTCCGGCTAAAGCTTTTTTATATAGAGTGGTAGTCTCTTTTAAACGATCGGGAACAACATTATCGATGTTTTTAACAAAAATAATATCAGCATTGATATCATCAAGATTTTCCATAAGTGCACCATGTCCGCCGGGCCGGAAAAAAATGGACCCATCCTCCAGCCGGAAGCCATTATTCTCCATGTCAACAGCAATAGTATCCGTAGAAGGCTTCTGGATCGAATAATCAATAAAAAAAATAATCTTATATTTTTTTTCATAAAAAACCATGACTTCATCCACTTTTTTATTAAAAGCCTCCATATGCTCAGGTGAAACGGTAAAATGGAGAGACACAACCCCTTTTTCATCACAGCCGTATAATGCTCCTTCCACCAAATGTTCCTCAAGAGAAGTTCTGGATCCCTCCGGATAGAAATGAAACTTTAATAATCCTTTCGGCAGGCTTCCATAGTTCATACCTCCCTCATACAGAAATGCGTCAAGGATATCTGTTTGCCGGGATACATCCTGAATTGTTTCAATCTCCGTATTTTTTTTCATTAATATACCGGCCAAATCATCATAAAAAGCAAAAGAACCAAGCTGTTCAAAAAACTCATCTACAGATGTATTTTCTTCAGATCCAGCTTGGCTAGTAATCGCTTTCCGGCTCTTGATTTCGTTATAATACTCAAATAAGGCTTTAAACATCCTTGTTGCAGCGCCCGATGCGGGAACAAACTTTAGTATCACCAGGCCATCCTTCCCGTTATCATACTTTTGCTGATAAATATATGCCTCTTTTTCAGGAATTTCCAGAATGCCATCACCGGTTATAGCGGGTTTAACGATAGTAAGGAAAGGGAACCCATTTCTGAAATTCGACAACTGCTGCCGGATTGTTTCAAGTGTAATTCCTTTTTCTCTGAATTGAACAAGGTCTTTTTCAGCAAACATAAACTAAAATAATATCAGTTAATCCGGTTTTCCAATACAAAAGCTCTTCCTGCTCTGAAAGCCTCAAGATTCAGATTCACCATTTCTTCACCTTTTCTGCCAAAGATCTTACCTATTCCGAATTCAAAACTTTCAACAGGTATATCAATAAACGGAGAAGCAGCTCCCAGCATGACAATATTTGAAGATCTGGTTGAGCCTGCCTTTTTGGCAATTTTTTTGGCATCAAAGATTAAGCTATGTGAAATTTTCTCAATTTCTTCTTTAAGCTTTGTTACATCAGGATAGTCAGGAATATTTACCATGGGATTTGAATTGGTTACTAACCAGCCCTGATCGGAAAGGTATGGTAAATACCGGAGTGATTCCATGGGTTCAACTGAAAGTATAAGGGTTGCATTACCCAGGGGTATTAAATCAGAAGCTATTTCAGCATCAGAAATCCTGAGGTGAGATTGTACAGCCCCTCCCCTCTGGCTCATACCATGAACTTCAGCCTGTTTGAGATTTAAATCCTGATGTAAAGCAGCCATTCCAATGGTGGCAGCAATGGTTAATATGCCTTGTCCTCCAACACCGGCCAGGATAATATCATTTTTCATGTGAGAATATATTAATTGTAATATGTTAAATGTTATAAGTTAATTGTTATAGGTTATTAGTTATAGGTTACGAGTTTCGGGTTCCAGGTTGCATGTTATGTTATGAACTTCGTAATTCGGAAATCGTTAATCGCTACTTGTCAATCATAAAATATCTTGCTCTTCTGCATACTGCAAACCATCACTGCCTTCTGCCACTGGGACTGTCACTTTCCCAGCATTTGGCACCCAACATCCAATATCACTTTCCATTCCTCCAATATTCCCCTGTAGAAATAACTCCTACCCTGATGAAATATTTTCGTACCTCAAATTTCACCCCGACACAGTCATTCTTCCTTGCGGGGCAGGCAGGGCAAGCATCGCATTTCACCCCAATGAAATAAAAAGAATTTCATGGGGTAAACAGGGCAGGCATTATTCCCCTGTAGAAATAACTCCTACGTCGCATTTCACAGGGCAGGCAGTATTCCAGTATTCCAATGAAATTGGTAACACTTTTATCTTATGGTTAAACGACTCGTTTCGACTGATTAGTAGCAACCTGTTGCTTCTTTGCTTCCTCCTTTATATTTTCTGGCAGCAGTCTGAATGCATTCCCTTTCTGCCAGTATTACCGATACACCATGATAGTCCAATTCCTCTTTTAGCACCTTTACGTTTTTATCATGATGTTTTTTCAAAGGTTCAATTTTCCGCAGGTGGGCAGGATCAACCCCCAGTCCTTCACAGATGCTTTGTAATCGTCCTGTTGCTGTGGATTCTTGTCCACCTGTCATACCGGTTGTTAAATTATCAGAAATAATAAGTGTAATCGGGGAATTTTTTATCACTGCATCAAGTAAACCGGTTATTCCTGAGTGAGTAAATGTAGAATCTCCGATAACTGCCATCGAAGGGAACAAACCTGCATCTGCTGCCCCAATGGCCATGGTTACCGAAGCCCCCATATCAACACAGGAATTAATGGCATTGAACGGTGGCAATGCTCCTAGGGTATAGCATCCTATATCGGAAAACACCCGTCCTTCCAGTTTTTCTCCCAATGCCTCAATCAGGGCATTAAAAACATCAATATGTCCACAACCCTTGCACATGCCTGGCGGACGATTTTTAACAACTTCAGGCACTGGTAACCCGATTTTTTGTTCTATTCCAAGCGCTTTACCTACGATATTTGGATTAAGCTCACCATCACGCGGAATGTCACCACTCAGGCGACCTCTTACCGGTGTGCCCTTTTCCTGGAATCCTTTAAGCATTTCTTCAACAAACGGGGCACCATCTTCCAGCACAAGAATTTCTTTGTTTTCATTCGTCATTCTATCTATCATTTTTTTTGGGATAGGATACTGTGAAAGCTTCAAAACGGGATGATTGATGTTACGGCCGGGATAATTTTCCATCAGGTAATTATAGGCAATCCCGCATGCAATTATTCCAAGACTCTTATCCTCACCATCATAATATTGATTAAATCCGGAACTATCAGATTCTTCCCCAAAGTTTGGCTGGTTCGCTAACAAGCGCTTATATCTTACCCTGGCAACAGAGGGTAGCAAAACAAATTGTTTTGGATCTTCAGGTAAAATAAGTTTATTCTGTTCTTTCACGGAAAACCTTTTTACTCCTGCCCTGGAATGTGACAATCTGGTAGTCAACCGTAGCATGACCGGAATTCTATATTTTTCCGATAATTCAAATCCCTTATAGGCCATATCGTAGGCTTCCTGTTGATTGCCTGGCTCCAGAACGGGTACCAAAGCAAACTTACCATAGAACCTCGAATCCTGTTCATTTTGAGAAGAATGCATCGACGGATCATCAGCCACGGCAACAATCAATCCGCCATTTACTCCGGTAATGGCTGCATTCATGAAGGGATCGGCTGCTACATTTAAACCAACATGCTTCATGCAAACCATGGATCTTTTGCCGGCATATGCAAGCCCTAAGGCTGCTTCCATCGCCGTTTTTTCATTGGCTGACCACTTTCTTTTAATATTCCTCTCTTCCGCTTCCTTTGATCTCTGTACATATTCCATTATCTCAGTGGATGGAGTACCCGGATAGCCATAAATACCTGATAATCCAGCATCAATAGCGCCCTGGGCTACTGCCTCATCTCCTAATAGTAATAATTTTTGCATATTTGATTATTTGTAATCATTTAATTTTCAAGTGTCTCTTTATACTGGTTTTTAGTTTGATTTGTTAAGTAACGTATTTGCCTGATGAACCAAAAATATAAATATTTTGTGGAGAAATCCCAAGGAATGATAAAAAAAATTAGATCAGCTACATACTGTAACAACTAATTTTCTCGGTCCTCCGTAATTACGAAACTCACACAGGTAAATACCCTGCCATGTCCCAAGATTCAGCCGGTGATTCGTTACCGGGATAGTAACGGATTGACCTGTTAACGACGATTTCAGATGGGACGGCATATCATCAGATCCCTCCATTATGTGTGTATAGGCCGGGTCATTTTCAGGGATCAATTTATTCATAAACGATTCGAAATCATTTCTTACTGAAGGATCTGCATTTTCATTAATGGTTAACCCCGCAGAAGTATGTTTAACTAAAATATTAATGATTCCTTTCTCCGGAAGATCCTTTAATTGGTTTTCAATAATGCGGGTGATCAGGTGATAACCCCGCCTGAATTCAGGAAGACGTATTTCAAACTGTTTAATCATAATGATTAGATAAATTAGAGGTTCTTGTTAATTGTTATACGTTATATGTTGTCAGGTGTTTCCACCTGACATTAAACTGTTGGTTGGAAACAACCAACAGCATAGGTACAAAATTTAGAATCAAATACAAAAATAATCGAACTTGCCTTTCTCATATATGATTCCAAACAAAATGTCCATGGCAACTATGGAAACAGGACAAATAGGACAACCTGCTAAAAAAATTCTGATGAACGCTTTTTCATCTTCTTTGAAAATATCTTTTTGGAATAAAATTTGCTACTTTTGGATAATTACATAAAACTCCCGCTTCTAATTATAGTTAAATGAAAATCCCTTTATTAGCATTTCTAATCTTAACTATCCTGCCAATTCAAAGCTTTGCACAGGAAGAGGAATTCATTCAGATGTCCGGGGTAGTTTATAATCAAAATTCCGAACCTATACCCTATGTACACATTGTTTCAGAAACGACATGGAGGGGAACCATTAGTGACAGAACCGGATTATTTTCCTTGATTACCGGGGCAAAGGATACCATCCTCTTTTCATGCGTCGGATATAAAAAAGGCTATTACATTGTGCCCGATACATTAAAGGATTATTACTTCACTATCGATGTTTTTATGGAAAGAGATACCATATTGCTACAAGCAGTCGAAGTTTATCTATTACCCGCAACTTATGAAGAATTCAAGGAAGCCGTTTTAAGTCTCGAACTGCCTATAAATGATTATGAACGAGCCGGAAAAAACATTGCTATTATCCAAACCCAGATAGCCCTGAGTGAGTCTATTGAACCTGGTGTTAGTTTCAAACAGGTTATGGAGCAGCAATATCTCAAAAACATAACATATGGCCAGTACCCGGTTATCAATAACTTATTTAATCCACTGGCCTGGGCAAAATTTTTCGATGCACTAAAAAAAGGCAAACTCAAGATTTACAATACCCGTAAGGAAAAAAAGAAATAACATTTCATCTGCTTCCAACCCTTACAAACTTTTCCAATAAAACTGCTTTTCACAGGAATACACAATTATTGAACAAATAATAAGTTTTTATTTTATTGATACTCGTCAGACCACTGCTGCTGCCAGGAGATCAGTCTGGGATGAAAATATTGGTTTGAATTCTAGTTTGAATTGGAAGCCATAATATTATAGTGGTCAGACGAGTAGGTTAAAACTTTAAGCTGATTATGAATATATTAACCTGCAATTTGCGCCATAGGCATCCCTTCGGGACAACATGCAACATGTAACATGTAATATTAGAAAGTTCAGAAATAACCTAATGAAGGGTTTATTTAAAATAATAGTACATTTTTTTATCTTTATTTTAACCCAATCTGTTATAGCACAGGTTAATTCAACAGTCTTTGGGCTGGTTTCCGATGCTCAGAATTTACCCGTAAAAGCAGTTAATATTTCAGTATCCATACCGAATTATGGAACAATTACAAACGATAATGGATTTTTTGAGCTACAACTTCCGGCAAATGTGAATCTTACTCTTACATTTTCATGTGTAGGATATGTAAGTAAAGAAGTGTCGTTGAGAATGCAACCGGGTGAAAAGAAAGAGTTAGATGTAGTGTTGGAAACTTTTGTTGATGAACTTCAGGAAGTTGAAATCATTGAAAAAATCGACCGTAGTGCTGTATTTGTTCCTTTGAATATGAAAGATTTCAAAGCCCTGCCAAATGTTTCGGGAAATATCGAATCTCTACTTAAAACTTTTCCGGGAGTTGCTTCCGGTAACGAGCTTAGCTCAACATATTCTGTCAGAGGTGGAAATTTTGATGAGAATCTGATTTATGTAAACGATATTGAAGTATACCGTCCTTTTTTAATCCGTTCAGGACAACAGGAAGGATTGAGTTTTGTGAATCCCGATATGGTTTCTTCAATCCGGTTTTCTGCCGGCGGATTCGATGCAAGTTATGGAGATAAAATGTCTTCTGTTTTGGATATAAAATATCGTCGACCTGATAAATTCAGCGGGACGGTTTTTTTAAATCTGCTCGGAGGATCTGCTTTTATCGAAGGAATATCCAAAAACAGGCGTTTCACTCATACAACAGGCTTACGATATAAAACAAACCAATATTTGTTAAACACACTTGAAACCCAGGGAAATTACAAACCTGTTTTTACCGATATCCAGACTTATTTAACATACTCTATATCAAAAAACCTGGAGTTGGGATTTCTGGGTAATTTTGCAATGAACAAATACCAGTTCCTGCCTGAAAGCCGCGAAACATCTTTTGGCACCGTTAAAGATGCGGTACAACTATATATTCTGTATGATGGAAAAGAGCTGGACAAATTCACAACATATTTTGGAGCTTTTTCGGCCAGATATCAGCCTAATAGCAATCTATCCCTGAAATTAATCGTTTCAGCTTTTTTTACCAGCGAAGAAGAGACCTTCGATATCCAGGGGAGGTATTCTCTTAATGAACTGGATAAAAAACTTGGATCGGAAAATCTTGGCGACAGCATTATGAACATTGGAATTGGCAGGTTTTTAAATCACGCCAGGAATTATCTGAATGCCAATGTTTTGGCAGTAGCCGCGAAGGGAGACTATTTCCAGGGGAATTTTCGCCTGAAGTGGGGTATCAAAATCCAGCACGAAATAATTCATGACGACTTAAACGAATGGAAACTTATTGATTCAGCAGGATACTCCATTCCCTACTCCGACAACCAGGTGAATCTGGCAGAGCACATACCGGGAAAAAAGATTAATCTTTACTCTACCCGCGTTACCTCCTATATTCAGGATTCATACAGATTTATGATCAGTAATACGAATTTTGAGATATCAGGGGGTATTCGTACCCAGTATTGGGATTTAAACCGGCAGTTTATTTTCAGTCCCCGGTTTTTACTTACCCTGTATCCCAACTGGAAAAAGCCGGTAACTTTTCATGCCGGGTATGGCCTTTATTATCAGCCTCCTTTCTATAAAGAATTGAAAGACCCGCGAGGGAACATTAACTACCGGATAAAAGCCCAGGAATCTACCCATTTTACGCTGGGCAATAAATATAATTTTCTGGCCTGGGAAAGGCCCTTTACGTTTATTACGGAAGTTTATTATAAGAAGCTAAATCAATTAATACCTTATAAAATAGATAATGTCAGGATTAATTATTCAGGGAAGAATATAGCAAAAGGATATGCAGTTGGGATGGATATGAAAATAAACGGGGAATTTGTTCCGGGAGTTGAATCATGGTTTAGTCTTTCCTTCATGCAGACAAAGGAGGATATCCTGAATGATTTTTACTATAACAAAGAAAACATAAGGATCGAACCGGGATATTACCCCCGTCCTACCGATCAACTGGTCAATTTTGGATTATTTTTCCAGGATTACCTTCCTAATAATCCTTCTTTCAAAGTTCATCTCACCGCAATATACGGAACCGGCCTTCCTACCAGTTATCCCTTCTCTGAACGCTATGATAATGTTTTCAGAATGCCTTCTTACAGAAGGGTCGATATAGGGATATCAAAAGAAATTATTGGAACATCAAACCCTAATGAAATACGAAACCCTAAAGGTTTTAAAAAACCCTTGGGGTTTGATGTTAAAAGCATCTGGATTGGATTGGAAATATTTAATCTGCTCGACTTTAATAATACCATTTCCTATTTGTGGTTAACAACGGTTAATAACCTGAGTCTTCAAACCAATCAATACGCTATACCCAACTATCTTACGTCCAGAAGAATAAACGTAAAGATTTCAGCAAAGTTTTAATTATTGTCCAAAAAATAATCAAATCAAAATTAACCCCAATTGATTACCTGATTTTTCAAGTTCCGCTTTCGCAATATCAAGTGAATCAAATTTTTTTATCGGCATAATCTGTTTGTTGTCAGCTCCATGTAATGTTAGTCTAATATCTTTACTGTCAATGTCGAGAGTACGATTACTTCTACTATATGCTCGATATATTCTATTTGATTTTTTTAATCCAAGCTTATTTTCTGAAATTATGCAATTTTGCATTTATGGAAGAGAACGATCTATATACAAAGTTAAAAAATGCCTGTAATTAGGAAAATCTTACCCGGATCTCCTCCAGACTGATTGAGTCCCAATTTAGATGACGACACACAGATATGACATATCATAATAAACCAATCAAAATACCCAAACCCCCAGATCTACCACAAAACAATAAATCCTCAAAACCTGTAGACAAAGATATATGGGTAAAAGGACATTGGAGGTATGATTATACTTATCATAAATGGGAATGGGTTAATGATCATTGGAGGAAATAAATAACTCAATCGAAATACCAATTTTTGCAAATAACCCTCCCCAAAATAATTAAAAACACCAATCTCCTCTGGTGTAGACACCAAACAATCGGACGTTTTTTATAACAGACTTTGGACAAAATAAACAGGAAAGAAAAAAACTATAATATTTACAGGGGTTGCATATCATCCGTTAACCTCCCCTGCCACTTTTAAATTCACACAGCAGTTAATTATCTGTTAGATAGGTTATAATAATTGACTCGGTTTTGTTCAACAAGGGCACAAATGCAGTGTGGTGCCCTGCACCCACTGTCATTTAGTATCTAAGTGTTGGCACCAGTAACTTAATTCATGTATTTAATAACTGCTCCATTTTTCATAGTTCTTTATATATTTAAATCAATAATCTGTTTGTTATTGGTGCACAACGTTTGGTGGTATACGCCGTAGGGGTAATCAGAGCTGTGTTCTTATCATCCATAACAGACCTTGCTGCAGGCGATGCGCAATGCGTAGCGCCGAAGCCCTTATGGCGTATGACCACTTACCTGCCGGGCTTTTTTATTTTGTATTTATTCGTTGTCAAATATATTCCTCTTTAATCCACATACACAATTAATCCCTTTATTCGTTAATCAAGACAATCGATTATTGCAGTTTATTGGCCGTATTTTATAAAAATATTCATTTATCTATCCACTTTTTAAACTCGTTTACTTTTTCCCTGCTCACTACTAAATAATCTTCATTAATAGATGGTATCTTCTCATTTAACCTTAATTGCAACCTGCTCGTTGAATAACTTAAAATATCGCTAATTGCATTAATGTTTACCAAATAATTTCTGTTAATTCTGAAAAATTTATCAGGGTCAACTATTTTTTGGAGATAATCGAGAGAATTATCAATGGAATATTCTTTACCTGAGAATGTTCTAATAAATGTAGCGCGTTCGAGAATATAAAAACAGCATATTTCATTTACCTGAATCGACCTGTAATGTAACCCAATTTTAATAAGGAAACGGTTTTTATATTGTTTGTTTAATTCACTGAAAAGTTGCTTTAAGATATCACCTGGCAATTTAAAATGGAGAGTTTTGAATTTATCCAGTGCTTTGCGTAGAGCTTCTTCCTCAATGGGTTTCAAAAGGTAATCAACACTATTTACTTTAAAAGCCCGCAATACATATTCATTGTAAGCTGTTGTGAAAATTACAGGAGTATCAACTTTTATTGTCTCAAATATTTCAAAACATATACCATCGTCAAGTTGAATATCAATTAAAATCAAATCAGGAGACTGATTGTTTTGCAACCAGTTTACAGTTCCTTCAACTGTTTCGATAACTCCGACAATTGTAATATTCTCATCTATTTTTTGTATAAGACGTCCAAGCTTATCAGCAGCCGGTTTTTCATTTTCAATTATAAGTATGTTCATAACAATAAAGGTACTTTTACAATAAAATCATTATTTGTTTCTTCAATAATAAGCACTTCCCCTGTTATAAGTCTGACACGTTCAGCAAGGTTCTTAAGTCCCATTTTTGTCGATTTTAATTGTAAGGCCATTTTCTGAAGATTGTTTTTTACAATAATCTGCTGATTTTCAATAAAAATTGAAATCTTTAATGGATTTTCTCGTGTTGCCATGTTATGCTTGATGGCATTCTCTATAAGAATCTGAAGCGAAACAGGAAGAATCCCGAAATTACCTGCATCGGGGGCATTTATGGTAAGTAATATTTTTTCTTCGTCTCTTATCTTATGAAGATCAAAATAATCGCTGATAAATTCTAATTCAGATTGAAGGGGAACTTTATCCTTCTGGCTGTTCTCAAGAATATACCTGTAAATTGAAGATAATCTACTTATAAACCTTTGGGCGTCTTCGGGTTTTGTACTGATTAATGATGAAACAGTGTTCAGACTATTGAACAAGAAATGTGGATTTACCTGATTTTTGAGTGTTTCGTTTTGAAAAATCAGGCTTTCTTCCTTAAGTTTCCGCGCTCTCTTTAAGGCATCCATCCATTGCACAAAGAGAAATATTACTGCACCAAAGGACAAACCCTTTATTGTTGACTTAAACCATGAATTAAATTCAGAATGAAAGAAGTTGTAAATTACCCTGGTTAGGTCCAGGTCATTCATCCAATAATTAAAGTAGCGAAATATGATAAAAATAACCAGCGCAGAAAAAAAACAGGCAATATAAAAAATAAGAAACCGGGATAGTATATTCCGGAGAAACTCCTTACTTGTAGTATCCGGACCCAGACGCAGGAATATCTTCCTGGCAAGAAAAATGAATGCTTCCAGATATATGAAGATCAGAATAGCAAATTC
>JABUBQ010000044.1_pt1 | contig 15416 bp, 17 predicted proteins | sample 7240351 | NCBI WGS metagenome assembly JABUBQ01 (sample SAMN07256348, study PRJNA390944) | subsurface metagenome | isolation source: Methane hydrate marine sediment | place: Pacific Ocean: Eastern North Pacific, ODP site 1244 | collected 2002 | reverse complement strand
CGGGCGAAAAAAAGGGGCCAGCGGCTTCCGAAAGGTGTCAGGGACCAGGGATCGGGGATCAGTACCGATCCCTGACCCCCGAAACCCGACCCCTGGGTTTGGGCTTCCGGGGACACGAGCTCGATGTTGATACCCTGGGCCGAGCCGCTGGAGGCGTCACTGACCTTACCGTCAGCCGCGCCATAAAGAACTGTGCCGAGCGCTATTGCCGAATCCACGGTGCATTCGATCTCGAATGTCCCGGGACCCGTGCACATCTTGACGTCTATGAGGTCTCCGTCGGCAACAGCGGCGTGCTCTGTAACACCGATAAAGTCCTCACCGGCATCGGCATAAATCACTTCTGCCGGATCCGCGGTCGGGACAGCGCTATCGATTTTGACCCGCCTGTGTGCCGCTATCCCCAGGGCTTCGCCTGCGGTAAATGTTTTTATTTTATTGACATACGACATGATTATTTACCTCCCTTGTTCGTCTTTTTGAGATATTCCTCGTGCGCTTCCGGGTTGGCCTTCGCAACCGCGGAGGTGGCCTTCCCTTTGCCGCATTTGTGCTCGGTCCGGTACTCGGCGACGAGCGTCTCGAAGTCCTTCGCCGGGGGATCTCCCTCTGCCGGGGCCGCGGCATGCGCGACGGGTTTGATTCCGTCGGCCGCAAGAGCGGCGGCGGCGTTGTGCCTTACGGCGTTTTCGGCCTGCACCAGTTTGATGGCGGCGGCGGCGGGTGTGGTCTCGCCGTCGAACTTCATCGTCTGGATCATGGCTTCGTGACCGGGCATTGCCAGGGCTTCGATTCCCTGGATGCGCTCTCGTTCCGTCTGCGCTCCAGTCGCCAGGGCCTCTTCCCGACTCTCTGCTTTGCCCTTCTCGATTCCGACCACTTCGCCTTCCGCGAGACCTTCCGCTTTTCCGGCTGTTTTGCCTTCCTCAAGAATGGCCGCATAAATGTCAGGATATTTCTCTTTGAACTCTGTTAACTTAGGCATGTTTTACCTCCATGTTTAGTTTTTCAAGCCAGCTGATTGCTCCGGCTTCGCGCTGCAACACCGGCAACGTGGTATTTATAAGCTGATCGAATGTGGAAACACCGTCCACCAGACCAGCGTCGAGCGCCTGTTTGCCGATGAAAATCTTTCCATCGGCCATATTTTCCAGGACATCGTCGATCGACACGCCGCGATATTTCGCGATATCGTTGACAAAGATCGAATAGACGTAATCCACCTGGTCCTGCAGGTATGCTTTCCCCTCTTTTGAGAGCGGTCTGTTGCCGGTCGCGATCCGTTTATATTTGCCGGCAAAGATATCGGTTTCTTTGTATCCGTACATTTCGTCGGATTTTGAATAATCCAGATGTGTCATGACGACGCCGATGGAGCCGATCTCCGGCATGTCTCCGGAGATATATATCTTGTCGGCGGCCGCTCCGATGTAGTACGCGGCGGAGGCCATCATCCCGTCGGTATAGGCAACAATCGGCTTCTCGCCCCGGGAGGCGTAGATCAACTCGGCCAGCTCCTGCGTGCCGTCCACCGTTCCCCCGGGACTGTCGATATCCAGCAGGATGGATTCGACCTCGCGGTTTACCAGGGCGTCTTTGATCATCAGGGCAATGTCCGAGGTCGAGGCGAGGGTGAAGAAGAAACTGAAAAAGCTGGAGCCTTTGGATACGATGCCCTTGAGCGGTATAATCGCCGCGCCGTTCTGGATGTCGTACTGGCCGCGCTCTTTTTTCTCTCCGATGGCGATGGCAAGCTGCGACTCAATCGCCTTGATGTCGATTTTGTCGCCGCGCATGTGGGTCTGATAAATGGCCCGGATCTCGGCCAGTCTTTCCGGGGCGATCATCCAGGGCGCTGTCATGATGTCGAGCAGTTTCATAATTTTATCCTTCCTCTCCTTCTGATCCCCGATCCCCGATCCCTGACCCCCGATCCCCGATCCCCGATCCCTGACCCCCGATCCCTGACCCCTGATTTACAATCAAACCATCCAGCCGGCGCAGGTTGTGCTCTTTGACAGACTGGCGATGTACTTTTTCCCAGTCGCCGCCGCTGAACTGCGCGGTCTCTAACGAGAGATTGGATACGCCCATGTCGACTCGTGTCTGCGCGGCTTTAATTTCCACGGATTCATTGATCATACCTTTTGCCGGGCCTACCCATTGCGAGCCGAGGTATGCTTTGCGGATGATCGGATCTCGCAGAAAACCGGGGGCGCCGATCCTGCCGGTCGCGACTGCTTCATACATCCAGACTTCATAGACGACCTGACAGAAGTCGTCGGAAATCCACTGGCGTTCGGAGATCACATATTTCCAGAATTCCAAAAGGGCGGCCCGGGCGGCGGAGTAGGAAGCGGTAAAATGTTTTACGAGAATTTCAAATGGCATCTCCAGCGCGACGCCTATCTGCCGGAGAATGGACAGTATAAAGTCATCAAACGCTGTATTGGGCCGCCCAGGGTTGGTATCGTGAACCTTCTCACCGGTTCGGAGTCCAATGATGGATCCGGCGGCGAGCTTATATTCGGTGTCGGACTCGGAGCCTGAAGAGGTTCCCGAGAGTTCATTCTCCATATCGCTCAGATCAAACTCGGATTGTCCGCTTTCTGTTTCGATAAAAACGGTGAAGAAGCTGGAGATAACCGCCGCCGCTATCTCGGCATCGGTGTAGCGGCCGAGTTGTTTGAATATCTCGATCACCGGTGCGAGGTCCGGCACGCCTCGGCTCTGGCCGGGACGGGTTTTCTCAAACAGGTGGATCACGTTGCGCAGGCCGAGTTTGGCGCTGAATGCGTCGACTTTATCCCACGTCATCATGTTCTTGCGACGGCGAAGAGATCCGGGGTGCGTTCTGCTGATATGGTATCTGGTGGGCGCGCCGTATTCGTCTGTTTCAATTCCACCGGCCAGCCTGTCTTTGTCTGGTTTGTTGTCTTCATTGCAGACGCGATCGGCCTCGATTACCTGGAGGCGCAGATCATACGGAAAGTGTGGGAGAGGAACCCGTGGCAAAAGCACAAAGACATCGCCGTTTTCTTTCGCCTGGCGATAGACCAGGCGGGTGAGACCCCGGAAGTTGTCGGCGCGGGTGATGTCGCATTCGTGTGATTCGGCGAACAGGCGCCATTCGCGCTCGGTCCTTGATTCCCACGCGTCGGCCTGCTCGTCTGATAGCTTTAAGATGTCGCGGTCGATGCGGGATTGCAGTTTCAATCCGGTGCCGATGACGTTGGTGACTTTGGTCTTAATCGCGCCGGTGGCCAGAGGATTGTTTCTGATGAGGTCGCGCGACCGGTCGCGCAGGGTTGGGAGGTCGGGCAGAATGTCCGTGTCGGCATCGCTGCTGCGAGTCGGCCACCCCTTCAGGCCGCGGCGGAATGTCGAGGCCCCGAGATATCCACCGGTCAACGCCATGAACGCGCGGGCCCGGAATCGTTTCGCCCCGCGAACGGGTGAAAAAAATTCCACGGCCCGATCGATGATGTTTGTCTTGACCTCGACGCCCCTGGTTTTTTTTGTGACTTTTTTCATCCGATGGGCACCCCTCCGGTGACCCTGATTCCGCCGCCGCGGGTGAGGCGCTGGATCTGGGCATCCCAGTAAGTTATGTTTTCTCTGATTTCTTTCGCGTTGGCGCGGGTAAGCGAACGCCCCCCAATGGAATAGGCCTGTCCGGACGCGACTTTTTTCGATGCATCCATCCAGGCCGCTAACTGGGCCTCAGCCTGCGCGAGTGTGATTCCGGCCATTATTACCTCTTCCCTGCGGGTACATGACCCCCGAAAAAGGTGTCAGGGACCAGGGATCGGGGATCAGGAGTCAGGGGTCGGGTTTCGGGGGTCAGGGATCGGTACTGATCCCCGAAACCTGGTCCCTGGTCCCTGGAAAATGTTATTTTCTAGAATTTTTTCATGGGGTGATTATAAGCCCGGTTTTTGGGCGAAATACAGGACAGGGGTCTCCTGATACAAGACAGGGGTCTCCTGATACAAAATAGGGGCTTGACAAGGTTTTTCAGATGTGCATGGCGGGCGAAAAAAAGGGGCCAGCGGCTTCCGAAAGGTGTCAGGGACCAGGGATCGGGGATCAGTACCGATCCCTGACCCCCGAAACCCGACCCCTGTTAGATTAGTTGCGCGACCCAGACTTCGATATCTTCCCTGGATGAAAATCCCTCCGCTTTTTCCCGATATCAGAAACCGGTCGCCCAGATTTCAAGGCAGACAACCTCAAAAATGGTGAGGGTGTCCATCTTTTTGTTGAGTGTGCCGCCGTCAATTTCCCATTTCGTATCGAGCCCGTCCAGAGCGATCCCGTCGGATACGTTGGCGGCGAGACTCTGGCCCGCCGATGTTGGCGTGAGCATGGTGGCCTTCATCACGTCCACCATGAGAGAGAGCTCCCCCGCAGAAAAACGACCGCGCATATCGTGCAGCGTCCGCTGATACAGACGGGGGAATATCTCCAGGGCATAGACGGCCCCGGCGTTCAAAGACCGGAATAGGCCGGGGTAGAACTTTGCGGTATTCTCGCTGATTTTGGGTGATATTGATTTCATGTTTCCTCCTCCCTCTCGGGCTGTTAGTATTCAGGCACTTCCCCTTCAAATTCTTCGGCATTAATACTTCCGGTAAGTGTTACCCCGCCCTCATGTCGGGAATCTTCTCTATACATATACACGGTCCAGAGCCACCGCGTGGAATTTGGCAGACGATTTACACGGGTACAAATCTGCGACAGAGTTGATTGTGGAGATACCTTTTCCACGGAACTATATTCCCCGGTGTTACAGTCCCACGCTGCTTTTTTCATTATATAATACATGATCTCCCTCCCTTTCTCCCCTTCCAGGGCTGTTAGTTTAACCACTCATGTCTGCCCTCGATAGGCTCGGGAGCAGAGTGAAGGGTTAAATTGCCCGCAGTGCCCTGCGTACTACTGGATGATCGCATATTGGCCTTCCGTCATATGCAACGTCACCATACTTAGTGATATACGCGTCAGGGACATCGATCACTTGCTTAACGTCAATTTCGTCGTTGCCGTACGTCAATTCAGTGGCCCAATGTTTCACCGTGTACTCGCCTATTCGTACGCTGCCATCTACTCTTCTTGTGATTGTGATTTTCATGATTTTTACCTCCTTTATTCTTGCATTGCTTTTGCCATTTTCTGGCAATGTTTTTCGTATTCAATTTCATTGGCTATTTCGGCATCGAGATTTCTTGTTTCAACCGGATCAGGATTTTTGTTGCTGTTTTCATTATGTTTATTTCTGGGCATAAGAACGGGAAGGGTATTTGCGGCAAATATGGCATAAGTGACCGGATTCATTATCTTTTTATATTGAATGTAAGGGGTTTTCTCTATGGGGTGCATAGGAATAGGCGCGGCCAGGTATAATAACCCCGTGTGGGCCATTTGTGGGCGTCGTTTTTTTCATTCCGCTTCCTGGTCGGGGTTCTTAGGCGGGGTTCGGGTGACGCTGCGGAAAAATTCGTCAATATTATCGGTGTGGGCGCACCATTTTCCCTCGATGATCCCCGCCGGGAACTTTCCAGTCTTCACCAGCCGATAAAAAAGGACCTGTGAAATCTCACAGTAATTACATATCGCTCGGACCGTCCACAATACTTTTGCGTTGGATTTCTGCTGCGCCATGCTTATACTCCTGATCCCTGACCCCTGATCCCTGATCCCTGACCCCTGATCCCTGATCCCTGACCCCTGATCCCTGATCCCTGACCCCTGACCCTAAATCCCCTTGGATATGATCCTCCGTCCGCCACCTGTGGGAGCACCCCCGGCCACCGGTGGCCGGAGAAGATTGATCCCGCCGCCTGGGAACTCCGGATCGGCGCAGAGCATCGCGAGGCACTCGCAGTCGAACAGATGATTAGCAGCCCGGATCTGCACCCATTCTTCAATGCCTTTTTCCGTAATCTGTTTTTCTTCCGCCAGGATCTGATCGGCATAATCTGCGCCGGTTTCTGCATGGAGATATGCCCCCTGGGGCAGGCCCTCGATGGCGCGGTTCAGATGATAGTGGTAGGCGTCCTTCATCTTCTCGGTATCGACTGAGATGATCCGCAGGCCGCCGGGGAGCGGTTTTCCGGAGGGCGTCTTGTCGAGCGGCTTGCCTAATTGGAGCTTGCCGGCTAACGCCCGGCTGGATCCCTTCGTCCCCCAGACGCGGGCCCCTCGTCCAGCGGAGTTGTCCCGGAGCCACCAGTAGGTCTCCTCGGTCATCGACATGCCCTGATATTTTTGCCCTCCGCCGGTATCGATGCAGGCACGTGCGATCCGCATCTTTTTCCCGCCCTCAGCCGCCGGGTATTCTGTCTCAAACAACAACTGCTCCACGTCCCCCCATGTGCCCAGAAATCCATAATGAATCAGCCACGACGTGAAATCCGGCACGAATGCACGGACGACAAACCAGAATCCGTACTTCTGGACATCGATCCCGCACATCAACGCCCGGGCCTCCTGCGGGACAGTCTGCGCCGGTAGATCACAGCAGGCTTTCAGGATATATCCCTCGTCGGCCGAGACGACAATCTGCTTCCAGGGAACCGCCTCGTGCTTATTCTTGAAATTTTTGAAATCTTCAAGGATGCGCTGCCCTTTCAGGAATGCCGCGGCGACCTCCGAGAGCGAAACGAAATATGAGATCCATGACGGGATGTGGAAACCGATCTTCCGGGGCCTATGTGCATCGAGATAATCGAAAAGCTCCATCGCGGCGGGACCCGCCTCTTTCCCGGGGACAGTCCCGGTTTTTCCTGGTAAAGCGGAAAATTCAGGGACAGTCCCCTCCGCTGATTCCTGACCCCTGACCTCTGACCCCTGATCCCTGACCCCCGATCCCTGAAGCCGCTCCCGCCATTGCCCGGCGCGGACCGCCTGATCACGGAGGGTATCGTTCCAGTGTCCCCGGCAGTGTTCGCACTCGTACCAGGCAAGCCCCTCGGCCTCGATCTTCTCCGGATCCATAGAATGAATTTCCGACTGCGCGGGGACAGTCCCGGTTTTTCCTGATGAAGCGGAAAATTCAGGGACAGTCCCCTCTGATCCCTGATCCCCGGCCCCTGAAACCTGACCCCCGGCCCCTGGAACCTGCCCCCCGGCCCCTGATCCCTGATCCCCGGCCCCTGATCCCTGATCCCCGGCCCCTGATCCCTGATCCCTGATTTCCCGCGGCCACCGAAACGTCTCCCGCGAAAACCGCATCAGCTGCATCTCACCGCACAGTGGACAGCGCACCCAGTAATCGAATATGACCTGCGCCTCCTGCGTCAACGCCCTCCAGATGGGAGCTGTCTCGATCGTTGTCGATGATATTTTCCATATCTTCCGGTTCCAGCGGTATGTTGTCGTCCGGGTCTCTGCCAGGGCCTCCGGAGCGGCTTCGCGTTTGCCTGCTGTCTTTGGATATTTATCCAGCTCGTCGAGGACGGCGTACCGGATCGGCTTGTTCGCCAGGCGCGAGGCGGATGTTGCCCAGGCCATATACATGATCATGTGGTTCAGTTTGATACGCAGAACGGCCTTGTCATCCTCCGTCCCGGTGAGCAGAGACCGGAGTCGCGGCGAGGCCTCGAACATGGGCTGGATGCGATCCTGTGAGTTCTCGCGCGCCGTCTTCTCGTCAGGATAAACCGCCAGAACCGGACCGGGATCCCTGTCCGCCGCATACCCGATGCAATTCAGTATCGCTTCCGTGCAGCCAACCTGCGGGGCCTTGCAGACAATAACGGTCTGGACCGCGGAATGAAAAGAGGCATCCATGATTCCGGACAAATAAGGCGTGATCTCATTGCGCCAGGGACCGGGCAGGGCCGACATCGTGACGACGCGGTGCTTCTCCGCCCACCGGGAGACAGGGATCTTCTTTTTCTTCCGGAAGATCCGCCGCTCACCAGCCGTGAAACTGAACCGGTGCCGCAGCTTCTTCTGGCCCCGGAGGTTGTCAGACAGCCAGGAGGCGGCGGGATCGATGATAATGATGTGTGTGTCCGGAGCCATGTCTATAGTCCGTTCCTTTAATCCTTAATCTTTAATCCTCTTGTCCTCGACTTGTCCTCGAGGCAATCGGGACAAAGTCTGGGTACTCCTTATGCCAGCAGTGCTATACCATACCTAATAATCTTTTCTTTCACAGCATCAGCAGCATCAGCAGCATCAGCAGCAGCACGAACAGCAGCAGCATCAGCAGCATCAGCAGCATCAGCAGCAGCACGAACAGCAGCAGCATCAGCAGCATCAGCAGCATCAGCAGCAGCACGAACAGCAGCAGCATCAGCAGCATCAGCAGCACGAACAGCAGCATAAGCAGCATGAACAATAGTAGTATAAGCAGCAGCACGAACAGCAGCATAAGCAGCATCAGCAGCATAAGCAGCAGCACTTATTGTGCGTTTTGATGGATTTTTTAGATAGCGTTTCGCCGCTTCTATCGCCTGTCTCGGTCTTTTGTCATCCGGATACCGTATCTCAAAGATGTCAATAACCTGTTCGGCTGCATAAATTGCATACGCGACCCTTTGTTTCTTGTTCATTAGCCTGACCATAATCCAGATAGCCCAGTCAAATTGATCTCGAGATACAAGCCGCTCTAGGGTAGCTATTGTTCCGCGCTCCTTTTCATTCTTATTCTGCGCTAAACCTTCAGCACAGGCCCCTTGCTTCTTCAGCCAATTATACGTTATTTTCTTCATCTCTCTCCCTTGCGCGCCATTGTTTTTTTACGCCCTCTAACACGCATTATTCCTCCCCTTCTTCCCCGATCTCTACCACGAATTCCTTCGCCCGGGCGTACTGGTTCATGAATCCGTCCTTCGCGGCCATGAGCACGCTGATCAGTTCGGGGAGTTTGCGCTGATCACCGCCGACCAGGTTGATCCACGCGCCGGCTTCCGACTGAAAGAAATGCGCGATCCCGGCATCGAGGACCGCCGCCCGGGATGCCAGTTCGATCTCCAGCTGGTCCCTCGGGATATACGAACCCTCCTCGACCTCCTGTTTTTGTCTCGCCCGGGTGATTTCTACCTCTAATTTATCAACCTCCAACCACGTCTTTCTGCGCTGCAGCTCGTCCTGTTCATCCTGGATGCGCTTGCCCGTGCCCGCTCGCTTCAGAAACACCCTGGCATATTTTTCGACATCCTTCAGGTGAAACAGCCCATTCTCCCGCGGCAACAGTTTCGACTTCCCGATCCGGTTATAGACCGTCGATTTCGATACTTTCCAGCCGTCTTCTTGTAACCATTTCGTCACCACTAGACGGTTTTTGAAAGTCAGATTTTCAGGTTGAAAATCGGTCATTACTTACCACTCCACGGCAGATCATTTCAAATCGTTCCTTGCTTAGTTTTATAATTATTTCCTCTCTATCTTCTTTCGTATCATAACGGCAGTACCTCCTGGGCGAGACAACCTTTGCCGCGGCGGCCCTTATCCCCCAGACTGATCCCCGCTTTCGCCTCCAGCCGGGCGAGGGCGAGAACGCTGGGTTTCAGTTTGTCGGGCATATCCTTGTAATGATGCTGGTTCAATCTCAGCAGTTCCACGCGGCTGATCAGCATAAGGTTCCCAGGGTCGCAATTCTGGTTGTCGCCGTCCCGGAAGGCCACGACCATCCCCGGCAGGACAGGGCCGTGCATCGCCTCCCACGTGACGATATGTTTCGGACGATAGGCCCTGGTATATGGATTGCGCTGCGCGACCTTGACGAGAATATATCCCTGTTTTGTCTCGATCCGCTCCGTCCCCAGGGGCTTTCGATTCGGCGGGACGTTTCCTTTTTGGAAACTGGTGACGTTCGCACCCGTCAGGCCCTTCGTGCCCTTGTTTGCGGGTCGATGCCCCTTTTCAAAACAGCCCGTCCTGCCCGATTTAATCCTGTGGTTGTGCGTGAATGATTTGAGCTGCTGTTCTGTTTTCGTCGTCTTAAACCGGGCATTGAACGCGCCCGTCAGATCTCGGATGCCCATCGACACGTAATTGTCCCGGATGAACCGCGCCTGCTCGTCGGTATATGATATCAATGTGCCGGTCGGATTGCCGACAGGGCGGCCGCAGGTGATCTTTCGGTTTGAGAGTGCAGACTTAATCGCCAACTCGGTTTTTGCCGTTCCGAATCGATTGTTGAACGCGGCCGTTAGCCCCGGGATCTGCATAGCTTGATACCCGGTCCGCAGAAACGAGATCTGCTGTTGTGTATATCTGTATCGTTTCATTGTTCCGGCTGTATCCTGTCCGGCGGAATGTTCAGTATTTCCAGCAGCGTGTCCCTTTTCCCGAATCGCACATATCCATCGGTAATTGCCTTGCTCGCGTCGAGTACCAGCCGGGCGTTATTGATGATCTGGGTCGCCAGACCAGCGACAGCTCGGGCTCGCGAAATTTCGTCATCAAGCGCCTCGTCTTTGAGCTCATCATCGTCCAGTCTTTCTATTTGGGCGAATAGATGATCGTTCAGGTCAAGCAGTTTATTTTTTGACATTGGCCTCTCCTCTTTTTTTCCCCGGTTATTCGGTTCCAGTCTAGTCGAATATATTTCGGGGAGACTTCTTTAAATCCGCGCGTGCCCTATTCATGGCCGCCTGTGACGGACACTTCTCATACAGGCACCACGATTCTCTCTCCGACAACTTCCATATTTCACAACGGGCAGGACCGGAGCCTTGTATCGGAAAGGTCCGTCGCGTGCGGAATATCCCGAACCCAGCCTTAAGCAACTTATTTCTGTCAAACATATCCATCTTTTTTTTCCTTCTTGTTTCAGGGGATTAAATTCTCCCCTGTGATTTGTCTACGCTTACACTTGTGTTTTCGGCATATGTCATTATTTATATCCTCCAGACCCACGGCCACACCGGGAACGATATCTTATGATTGCATTTTCCCAATATTTGAGATGTATTTCAAAAAACCTATCGGATTTAATATATCCCATATTATTCCTGATCGCCCTCATCATAGCTTTCATATCAGACCTTGGGTTGTAGTTTTTATTCCAATCCATCTACTTTACCTCTATGTCGTAGTAGGGTTTCATGTTATCAAATTCTCTCCCGTAATTTCTACCGCTGGGTGGTTAGTGATATATTCCAGCACTTCCGGGACCCGGAAGACCAGCTCGTTGATCCGGCCGCCGACGTATTTGCGGTTGCGCAGGACGGTGAGGCGGTCCGGCGTGTTAAAGATTGTCACTACCGGGTTTCTCCGGAGGAGGTCGTATAATTCATGGAGGGCGGGCGTTTCCGGGGACACGATCCCGATTTGATGGGACGAAATCGGGTCATGTCCCCGCGCCTTGCTGACTCCTGACCCTTGATCCCTGATCCCTGACCCCTGACCACCGGCCACCGGTTTCCACATCCGTGCGGCGGGTGTGAGGCCCCGGTCAATCCAGTCATAGATGTCGACACCGGCCTTGAATGCCTCACCGGGATCCTTCTTGACCGGGACCGGCCACCGTTTGGCGTGCCGGAACTGTTCCGACCACCACCCGAAAGCGTCGGCGCCTGCTTTATCAAAATCCATTCCGACCAGGACTCCCCGGCTGTCCTGTAGGATCCGATAGGCCCGCGCGTCGGGATGGGCCGATGCCGTTCCCATCGTGGCGGACCCGGCACAGGGATGGAGCGAGCAGAGAATGGCGTCCAGTTCGGATTCCACGACGACGAAGGCCGGGCGCTCGGCGCCCAGGATCATCATCGCGGGCGATGAGCCCGGGACCATATAGTACCGGGGCCCCTCATCTTCCCACCGGCGGATCCGGAGGCGGATGACGACATCGTCGATAATCAGCGGGATCACCAGGCCGCGGGGGATCCACAGTTTTTTTGGTTTGTCTTTCAAGGTCATCACCGTCGGCAGGCCCCAGGACTCGCGGGACCGGTAGGTGTCGCGCCCCTTTTCCCCGGGATTCCAGCCGAGGCCGGCCCAGGCGGCCAGGCTCGCGCCGATCCCGCGCTCGGCCAGCCAGGCCAGGGCGTCGGGATTTGCCTCGAGGCACTCCTGGGACCAGGTGAGGAACTTTGTCGCCCTCTCGATCCACAGATCTGTGGGCGTCTCGTACACGGTCGGCTCGAAGCGCTGCGGGCGGACTGGCGGCTGGCGGCGCAGGGATCCCAGGCCGATATCGAGCCGGGCGCAGGCATCTTTAAAGGTCAAGCCCTCGAAGTCGATCAGGAATTGGATGCTGTCACCGGCCCATCCGCATCGCCGGCACCACCCTCGGCCCGTGCCGTTATTGTCCGCCGGCCAGACGTGGAACCGGTTCGGGGCGCCGGTGCTCGGATCATGCCCCTCCTCCCCGCATCGGGGACACGCACCCTGCCACTCGCCGCCCTTGCTGGCGGAGACTTTTTTCAGTATGACATATTTTTGCGCGAGATCGAGTAGGTTCATAGTGTTTCCCCTATGCGAGCCTGGATCCTGCGAATCCACAAGCCGGACTCGGTAGATACATAGGGAGACTTTTCGCGGTCATTTGCAAAGCCTCCTTTTTTTACAAAATTCAAAACAGGGGAAAGACCCCGTTTTTGTTGTTGTTTTTAAGGGTGGTCTTTTAGGGTATAGATACTTATAGATACTATAGATACTTATAGATATAAAATAGATATAGATATATATATATACCCTATAGAGATATATATGGAATTTGTGTCGGAAAGTCTCCCTACTCTCCACAAAGCAGGGAAGTGCCGCAGGTATCCCCAACGATCCCGAAGCGTTGCGGGCGCGGAGGGTTGAGGGGAGGGTTGGTGTTTTAGTAGACACTTTAATTAAGCGTTTACATAAAGTAGATACTGTAGATACTTTTTGTATGATAAAATTCATTTCAACCATCACCATAACCTATAATTATCATCCCTTGACAGGCTAAGAATATCACCACTCGGAAACATGGTAAATCCAATTTCATCCTCAACCTCTGCCACTCGATTTATTGCCGCTGGATTATTTTCTTTAACCGCCCACAGATGGCGCTTATTATGGAATATGCAGACCTGGCACGACAGTCGGGGGAGATAATCATAAACAGGATGCAGCGGAATTTTCAAACCCGCCAGATATGATCTAACTTCTTTCTCTGACCAATTAAAAATCGGTAACCAAATCCACACTCTTCTACCGTTGACCGACAACCTCCCGTCTAAGATATAGGGTGACTTTCGTGCTCTCGCCCTAGACTCTTCGGCCCTGATTCCAATAGCATTAATAATGTCGCCAGTAAGGTTATTTCGTATCCATTTCTGGATCGGTTCTCTCTTGAGATCAGACGTGCATCGCCTACATGATGGTGATGCAAACCTCTTACTTTCCCTCGCTATTTGAAAAAAATCACGCTTCGGCCTGACGGTAATTAGTTTAAGCCCCCATGCCTCGACCCGAAGTTTATTCCACTCCCCCAGACCATCATGTTCCCATCCAGTATCAGCCCACACCACATATTTCGGATTGGCGGGATAATGTTCGCAGATATACGCTAACATTGCAGATGAGTCCTTCCCGCCGCTAAAACCTATTACGATTGGAATCAGCGGATTATTAATATCACTCATGTCGTCACCCCCTCTGCAGGCGCGATACCTGGCAGGCCGATTCCGTGGTACCAGACACAGCCGGAGATCTTCGTCTTATTGTAGCGCGTGGCCATCTGCCGACCGAACCAGGAGTTCGAGGGTACATTCTCCTTTTTACCAATCATATCAATATACCAGGTTTGAAATTGTCCATAGAGATCGGCACCTTTGACCCGGGCGCCCGGCTCGATGATCAGACTGCTCGCGATGAAGTCGCCGATAATATCCTCGTCGGACCGGTACTCGGCGGTGGCGTCGAGCACGATATCCGGAGGATTGAGCCCCTCGGCCTGCCACTCCAGACAACCGCGCACGAGCCAGGCGAGGATCCCCGGATATTCTCCCAGGAGCTTCTTCTCCAGGTCGAGGTCCGCCTGGCGCTCGTTGTTGGCGGCCGGGGTGCGTTTGACGAATGAGAGCTTAAAGGGGATCAGGTGCAGGCGCTCCCAGAAGGCGAAGTCGCCCCCGGGCGCGTAGGGCTTCGAGTTTGTGAGCATGAAAAGGGTGTGCGACGGCTTGAATCGGATCGGCATCTTGTCGTGAGGATACCGCCCGGTAAGGACGTCGGAGCCGGTGAACCACTTGACCCTCGCGGCGGAAAACCTCCGGCCCTCGTCGCTCTCGGAGGCGAACGCGATCCGGAGGCCACGGAGCATCATGATATCGGGTGAAGGACCGGCGGAGCTGCGGGACTTGCCCTGGTCGAGCAACATCTCGGAGGGGATCGGGCCGGCGAGAGGGTCAAGAATGTTGGTGATCACGTTGGCGATTACCCCCTTTCCGTTCCATCCCTGGCCCCACATCGCGGCGAACACGCGCTCCTTGGTGGATCCAGAGATGGCATATCCCAGGAGGCGCCGCTGGTAGTCGACCATCTCGGGCTTGTCGTCGAAGATCTCGAGGAGGGACTTGTCCCACAGATCACATTTCGCGTCGATACCCTTCCACTCGACGGAGCTGGCCATCGAGATGTAGTCGGTCTGCCGGCCGTCTATCAGTTCACCCGTCCGGAGATCTATGACGCCGTTGGCGACTCCCAGGAGCATCGGATCAAGATCGAATTCATCACCGACGACGGCCAGGGGATCCCTGCAGGTGCGTGCAAATTTCAGACAGGCGGTCCGGCCCTTGTCGCCACGGAGGCGGTTAGCTCGGTCATAAAAGGACTTGCTGATTGTCCGGAGCTTCTTCTCGTCGCCGCTCGTCTCGCCGCTGACGACCCGGTCAGCCTCTTTTCTCAACAAGGTGGCTCGCTCCAGGTAGGGAGTGGTGACATCCTCGATGGCGGACAGGGCGGTCCCCATGATATCACGCCGCCAGTGATGTCCCGCCCACTCATACCACTCGCCGGCATTGTTGTTGTACACGAACCGGTCGCGATGTATGGCCGCGAACAGCTCACCGTCGCCTAGCTCGTTCTTGAACAGGCAATCGGCGATAAATTTCGGCGTGATCTCCGGTGGGGCCTTCTTCGGATCCGGGTGCTCCTCAGCCTCCTGGCGGACCCGATCCTTGACCTGCTGCGTGAGGTCGGCAGGAGGAGATGAGGGATCCGGACCGCCAGGATCCATACCAGGGGCCGGCGGCTCAGGCGCGACCGCCGGGGGCACCTTCTTTTTCTGTGCCTTCCCGCGCAGCGCCGTGGTGGTTTTCTTTCCCTTTGGTGTCGTCGCCTTCTTTTTGGGTTTTTCTTTTTCGTCTTTCTTCGCCATGTCAATCTTAGAGGCTCTTTTGAAATCCTACCATATTGTAGTAACGTAAACCGCTATATCAACACCATTCAATATTCCAATTTTCCAACAAAAGTATAATCTT
>JABUBQ010000043.1_pt1 | contig 15539 bp, 22 predicted proteins | sample 7240351 | NCBI WGS metagenome assembly JABUBQ01 (sample SAMN07256348, study PRJNA390944) | subsurface metagenome | isolation source: Methane hydrate marine sediment | place: Pacific Ocean: Eastern North Pacific, ODP site 1244 | collected 2002 | reverse complement strand
GGCTTTGCCTCGAATGTGCCCAGGCAGCTCGGGTTGAGGCTCAAGGCTTCTGATACCCTGAGGCCCGTCTCGAAGAGGACCCTTATCAGCAGGTAGTCTCGTTCCCCGTTTCTCCCCTGGTTGGCGGCATGGCCAATGCGGTAGACCTCCTCCGGGGTAAGGTAAGCTAAAACCCTGGCCGCCCTGGTGATGGCCATCTTGGGGCTAGGGGTAAGGGCTTGAGTCATACTTGTTGCCCTCCGTTAACTTTTGTCCAACCTTGGCCATGAGCCTTAAGGTGGCCATGGCTTGATGTTATCAAAGCCTCAAGGCTGTCTTAGCCTATTATTGGACATTAGAGCCCCTTTTGTCTAGTTATACCAGCCCGCCGGTCCCTTTCTTTTGTTCCTGTGCCCTCAGGGTGTCGCTTCATATTAAAATTTTACCTTCCTACCTATATATCCTGCCGGTGGCAGGGGGCTCCCAGTAACATTGCCACCTGAGAGCCCCTTCTATCTACCTCCAGCTAGAACTATCTTTCCCAAAACTCAGCGTCGGCTGGGCGGTAAATCTTTTCCTGCCGGATTTGTCCAGACCAGCATACGAAGCCAAGGGTCCCAGTTGACGTTGGCGCTAACGGCGTCGCCCTTGCCAATGACTTTGCCCGCTTTGTTAACCCTACCATCTAGGCCACTCGGACCGCTGGCATGCCCCCACCAGTTGTAGGTGGCATCGACTTCCTCTGCGAGAACGTTACCAGTATGGTGCCACCAGACAGAACTCTTCACGCCATAATTTTCGTTGCCAACTATGTTGTTGTAGTGGATTTGTGTGCCCGAGGGGGTACTCTGATCATAGGAGAAATCGTACGCCAAGGATCCGATTCCGGTATCATTATTCAACACATCGTTGTACCTGATGATAGTGCCTATCGAGTTCCCTTGGACGCTTATGCCAGCGTCGCAGTTCTCTACCAAGTTGTTCTCAATGAGATTGCTTACTGCAGCAACTCCATCACGATACTGTGCGTATCCTAAAATCTGTATGCCTCCCTCACTGTTGTGCACGTAGTTATTCGAGACCACGACGTTGCTCGAGCCAGCCACGAGGATTCCCGAACCTGACCAGTCTGGAGATTCGAGCAATGCCCCGCTGACCTCGTTTCCAATTATCGTTCCCGTGGTTCCGTCGCCCACTTGAATGTTATTGTTGTTGGGTGGTTCTAGCGTGGGCGGCTTGACGATGTTGTTCAGTATGTGGACTTCGACGGGGTCATCTTCCAGTGAGAAGGCTCCCGCTAAGATTCCCACTCTTTCGTAGTTTTCGACCGTGAAGCCGTCGAAGGTGGCGACGGTTTCCACCCCATTGATGAGGACTGCATCCACCTCCAGTTGGGCGTTTATGATAGACTCAGGGCCCGTTCTTCCTCTGGCATTCACGCCTGCCTGTGCACCCTCAAGGGTTAGTGTTTTGTCAATCGTGATGTTTTCATTGTAGGTCCCCGCCGCCACAATGATGGTATCGCCAGGGTCAGCAGCATCAATGGCTGCCTGAATAGTAAGATGGTCATCCGGCACATTGATGGTGGCGGCTGCCGCCACCGGCACCGCCGTCACCAAGCACAGGCTACACGCCAGCACCAAAGCAATAAAGATACTTAATACTTTCCTTTTCATTAGAATCTTAATCCTCCTAAAATAGAATTTTATTCCTCCTCCACCCAAGTTTATTTCTTATCGGCACTACCTCCTTTCGCATTTATCACTCAGTCATATATTTTCTGAATGCCAGCTATATCACCACTGTCTAGGCTGCGCTTTTTTAACTCACGGTCGCTAGCCCAGCCATACATCGTCTGCTCAATAGCCGCATCATAATAAAGGTCATTTAGCATTAGCCAGTGCCCTGCTTCGTGGGTCATTATGTTTTGGACATCAACATCATAGGAATCAGTATCAGGGAGCAGTGTTCCATCGGGGTCTTCTATGCCATCGGCTTGCGTCCAAAGAAAGTAAGCATCCGTGTTTAGAGCAGTGTCGCAGTCGACTATTAGTCTTTTGCCACGGATATACCATATAACAGTGACTGCAATAGCATTAGGAAATTCTTCCAAATCCGCCCAGCCCACCACATTCTGGTAATCCGGACTAGCAGTATCTATACCCGGTGAGAACTCTGTAGTAGTTCCGCGATAGTCGAAGTCCATATAAGACCCTTCAACATCTTCCCAAGTATCAAAGGCTGCTGTAATACCCGTAATAACATCGCCAGCAACAGAGCTACCACTAAGGTTAATCCAATAATAAACGGGAATATCTCCGTCTGCCCAGTGAATCCTACTGTAGGAATAAAGCTCTTTGTCTCCGCCACCTTTGCCAGGTGTCCCAGGAGGTTTACCTAGGGCAAAGTCCTCCTCATAGTGGACAAAGACGACCTTATCAAACTCAGGTGGCCCTTTACCTGGATTGTCTGCAGGAGGTGCAGCTCCCACCGGCACCGCCGTCACCAGGCTGAAGCTCAGCACTAGCACCAAAGCAATAAAGATACTTAAAAACTTCTTCTTCAAGGTTCTACTCCTTTAAGAATTTTATTCCTCCTCCACCCAAGTTTATTTCTTATAGACATCTACCTCCTTTTATTTTGTTCCTGTGCCCTCAGGATGTCGCTCTTCTTTCCTGGGTTTCTCACCGATAATGGCTCGCTCTCTCATTTTGGGTTTCTCACCTTCACTGGCTCGCTCCTACTTTTTGGGTTGCTCCTTGACAATGGCCTGAACGACATCTCCCCGGCTATATTCGGTCATACGCAGCGTCCCTTTCGTCGTCCCAGATTTTGGCTAGCACCGGATCAGCTCTTGCAGACAATTTTAGAAGAGCCGCTATATTTGCGGCCTCCTCCCTGGCCAAGAGTTTTCTTACCCTCTCGCCGCTCCTGCCGAACATCTGCCCCACCTGCCTGAGGCTTTTACCCTTATTTCTCTCACTGATAAGTAGCTCTATAGTGGCTGGGGAGACTTTGTGGTTGGCTCCACTGTATTCTATCGTCTTTGTCATATCACCTTGTAATCCCCAATCCACTTCATCCGGGGTAACTTGCCCCCCACGGCCTGGTAAAATGGTCTGTCCCCTGTCCACAGCTCACAGCCCTCATCCTTAGCTAGGGCAAGATAAGCAGCATCGTAAGCAGCCAAGTTATAGGCTAAGGCTAGCTCCAAAATCCTCCCTGCCTCTACTTCCCTTAACTCTACTCCAAGCGCCAGGAGGTTATTCATAGCCTCTAACGCCTTATTCGAGTCCAGTCTTTTTCTCCTAGTGGCGGTAAGGATGCCATTTATCACCTCATAGACTAGAAGACGGGGAGCTATCGCTTTAATAACATTGAGGGTATAGAAGTCATTCCTTAGCGCTGTTGCTTGGGGAATATACTCCTCATCATCAAGCTGCCATTTCAAGACTACTGAGGCATCTACCACTACCAACCTTGGCATATTTTCTATCTCCGCCGGCCTTCTTCGACAAGTTCAGCGGTGGTCACGCCAACCGGACCTATCTCCTGCCTGAGCTTATCCATGCGAGGCAACAAATTATTTCTGTCTACATCCTTAGCCCTTCCTTCATCATCTCTCATAAGGTGCTCCTCAATAGCCTGGGCACAGTAAGCAGTCACCGTCATTCCACGCTTAGCCGCGGCTACCTTGATCTGTCTCTTAATTTCCTCGTCCTTGAGATAAAGACCGAGTCTGGTTCTGTTTGCCACCTTTATCACCTCCCACTAAAGTTTAGCGATTTGACGCTATGTTGTCAAAGTCAAGCAAGTATTGCAGTTTATAGCGGTAAGTTTCCCCGAGTTACCCCCTTGACTATAAGGTAAAAACCTTGTATAATGTAAAGACAGTAAATAATTTATAAAAGGTAGATACTGTAAATGGGGCAAGCAATAGCAGCCAAAAACTAGAAATCCCGGTACTTGATAGGCTTTTAGAAGGTAGCACGATGCCAATAGAGTGCACAACAGGAACAATTCTCCACTCCATTGAGCAAGCTGGGTGGAAAGTGGCTCCATGCCCACATATGCAGTGGTTGGATAAGATGGGATACCACACTATTGTCATCTTCCACTCGGAATACGGTTACTCAGGCTTCGAGGTAAAGTACGACCCAGAGGAAAGAGATTTTACTTACTTTAGAGCCTTGCATCTACTAGCACTAAGATTAAGGAGGTGGTAGCATGCCATCAAGCGCTTACAGGATTCACCTGGGATTTGAAATCGGTACAGGTGACGCTGTGGGTATCCCCCTTCATCACGCGGTGCTTACGGGCCTTACAAGGCTTTCCGGGAAGACGACAGCCGCCGAGGCGATTATGGGCCGGCTTCCCGAGGGATTCAAGGCGCTAGCCTTTAGGACCAAGCGGGGTGAAATCGCCTTCAGGGCAGCCAATCCGGTGGTTCCTTTCTTTCGAGCTCGGACAGACTGGGAGTATGTTCAGTCCCTTCTTGAGGCAGCCATGAAGGAACGGATGAAGTTCGAGCGTTCCTGGATCATCAAAGCTGTGAAAGGGACAACGACGCTGCGCGAGGTCTACAACAACATTAAGGGCGAGCTCGAAAGTGGCAAGAGGCTCAGGGGCTTGGATGAGAGTGTATGGACTAACCTAGCGGCATACTTTGAGAAGATCCTGCCCCAGCTCGAAGCTCACCCCTTTGCTGACAGCCTTGAGCTGCATTCTGGGCCCAACCTGATGGACCTGGGACACCTCAGTGAGGAGGTTCAGGCGTTGGTTATTGCCTCCTCCCTTGAGCAGATCTGGCAGGAAGGCAAGGACACGCTGGTGGTTATTCCAGAAGCCTGGCGCTTCGTGCCCCAGCAAAGGGGCAATCCCGTTAAGTGGGCAGCTCAACACGTAATTAGGGAGGGCGGTGCTGTGGGAGTCTACCTCCTCCTTGATTCACAGGACATCGCTGGCGTGGAGAAGGCGGTCCTGAAGAGCTGCGACATTTGGTTGCTGGGACGACAGCGCGAGTGGAATGAAGTAGTGAGGGTTCTGAAGCAGTTACCCACCAGGGAGCGGCCCCGGCCAGATGAGGTGATGAAGCTGGCCCTGGGACATTTCTTTGTTGCCGCGGGGGATTGGTGCCGGCAGGTTTATGTCCAGCCGATGTGGCTTGATTCTGAAGCGGCAGTGGAGGTGGCTCTAGGGCAGAGAGAAGTGCCGGCAGCACCGGAAGTGGAAGAGGAGGACCCAATGGTTATTGCTGACTTTGAAGGGAAATTAGAAGCGGTCGAGGAGGAGCGTGACCAGCTCAAGGCTCAGGTTGCAACTTTGAATCAGGAAATTGAGTCCAATTTGAGGCAGGTTAGAGAGCACACGTCTAACCTCGAGGCCCTTGAGTTGAGGTTGGCAGGAGTTCAGAAGGGAGTCGAAATGCTGCATCGGGGATTTGAGCTTCTGGGGGTTTTCCCCGGTGGCGCCACCGTCGATATCGACCGCATCGTAGCCGAGGCGGTAAAGAGGATGCCCACCGGACAAAGCTACATCCTGGAGGCTAAGGAGTTCATCCTGAAGGACTACCAGCAGAGGGAGGTGGGTCGTATCCTGGAGGCTGTCTCGGGACTCACCGCTGAGCAGAAGGACTTGCTGCGCTTCCTCGCCGGCGTGGGGAAGGTAGAGCGCCGGGAGGCTGCTAGGGCAGTTTTTGCCCAATCGCCAAGTAGTTTCTCTAACAGAGCATGGGGCGATAAATGGAACAAGGAACGCTTGCTCCCTGTGGTGGATATCGGAGCTGCCATCTGGGACTCCAAGCACGGCATGATCATCTACTCGCTTCCCGAGACTGTCAAAAGGCAGCTCGAGGTCTATAGGCCGACACCGCAGGAGGTCGAGCAGGTGGTGGCCGCTGCGGAGACGATGTTCGCCAAGGGAAAAGTAGAATAGGAGGCAAAAGTGGGTAACTCGGAGAGGCATAAAACTAGACGCTGAATAAGGGTAAAACAAAAGGTTCCATAGGGGCTGTTATATACAGGAGGTATTAGCCATGAATAATAGGGCGGAGAGACGCAGACAAGAACGTGAAGCTAAGGAGATCCGGAAGACTCTAATTTCAGGGGATGGTATCTTCTGGGACCTTAAATCTGATGTCATACACCTGAAGAGCGAGGAAGAAGTAGCTCAGCACTTTGGAGTGAAACTATCAGGTAGGTATGTAGAGGTGCCACTCGACCTATTTTTATCACTGAATCAGAAGCAGAAGATGCACATTCTCCAACTTGTAGGGGAGGGGAAAACCGAGGAAGAGGTCCTACAAGAACTAAAAAGACTGCTTGCGGATACCCCTTTGACTATAAGGTAAAAACCTTGTATAATGTAAAGACAGTAAATAATTTATAAAAGGTAGATACTGTAAATGGGGCAAGCAATAGCGGTAGCCAACCAGAAAGGAGGGGTAGGGAAGACGACTATGACCATCAACCTCGGCGCTGCCCTGGCTGAAAAGGGGAAGGGGGTACTGCTGATCGACCTTGACCCCCAGGGGCACCTCACTGAGGGATGTGGTCTAACATCAAGATACACTGATTCGGGAAATAACCTAGCCGATTTTCTCACCAACAGGGTAAATAAGGGTCTTTCCTCTATTATCTTCCCCGCCGAGAACTTTGAGGTTATGCCCGCTCACATAGCCCTCTTCACCGCCGAGCGGGAGCTCATTCTACACAGAGCAGGAGAGAAAAGGTTGAAGAGAGTCCTGGGACCGGTGATACCAGACTATGACTTTGTCTTAATAGACTGCCCTCCTACCCTGGGCCAGCTCACCGATAACGCCCTGGTGGCCACAGAAAGGGTGTTGGTCCCTATCCAAGCTGAGGACACCTCGATTCGCGCCCTGGAGATGCTGTTCGATGAGCTGACAACCCTTGAGGAGGCGGTAGAGGTCCGTATTGAAATTGTAGCTATAGTGCCCAACCTGGTGAGCAGCAACCTTGTCTCTAGACGAATACTCAGTGACCTGCGGGAGGCCTTCCCCGATAAGGTAACCGACTTTGAAATCCGCCGCCGGGTTGATCTGGCCAAGGCGTGGCATGAAGGCAAATCCATCTTCACTTACAACCCCCGCTGCGATGTGGTTGATACTTTCCAGCGATTGGCCGAGCTGGTAATGGAGGTAAGCTAATGACCGAGGAAAGGACCCGAATAGAAGCCCTTAAGCAAAGACTGGAAACAGGTAAACCGGCCAAGAAGGCAACCCAGAGCCAGCTCACCGTTTACCTAACACCGGAGACGAGAGAAAGGATAGAGGAGTTATACGCCGAGGTCTACTACCAGACAAGGGCAAGGAAGATAGCCTTCCTTGAGGAGGTCATCAAGGCCGGGCTGGAGGGAAAGGATAGGGTGATCTCAGCCCTGCAGAAAAGGAATAAACCTAATGAATAACCGAAGAAAAAGCAGGCGTAGTCACCCGTTCACGGTGAGCCGGCTCCAGGCATTGCGCCTCTGCCCCTACCGATACCACCTTCAGTATGAGCTGGGCATCCGTGTCGGCGGACGCGCCTCGCGTCAGGGGATAGCGTTGCATGCTGCGGTAGCCGGGTTCCTGCTCCGTTGGGGTAAAACTACCATGGAGACAGAGGTAGCCAGGGCGGTTGCCCAGAAGCCAATTGATGCCAGAGACAGAGCCCGCGTGCTAGAGTTGGCTAAGGGCTTCCAAACGCTGATGGCGCCACGCATCAAACAGGTGCTAGCAGTGGAGAAACCCATAACCGTCGCCATTGAGCATATAGCGGTGGTAGGACGAGTGGATACCGTGGTCGAGACGGATAGGGGGCTGGAACTGTGGGACCTGAAAACGGCAAGACGGAGGGGATATCTGGACGCCTTCCCCTTAGGTGTTTATGCCCTGGGTGTAAAGGGGGTGCTGGGACGGGTACCGGACCGATGGGCCTATATCAATTTAGGCCAAGGTAACGCGGAGGTATACATGGGCGGTGAGGAGATGGCATCCGGGGTTATCGACGAGGCAAGGCAAACAGCTAGAAGACTCCTCCTCATAGCGCCCCAACACCCTAATCCCGGAGCCTGGTGCCGGAGTTGCCCTTATCGCAGGTGGTGCCCGGTGACACGCCCTCAGCCAGAGCCACTTCCTACTCACCAGCCCTGGCTCTGGTCGGGACTGACTACAAATAAAGGAGGGGACCATGGACGAAAAGGAGGGAAGAGCGGAGCGGAAATCACAGAAGAGATGGTCTCTCTGGGGTCATTGGAAACCTAGTGTCCAGATTAAAAAGGGGATGCCGGTAAGATGCAAAGCTAAATTCAGACCCCTTGCTTTTGCTACTACCGATGAATACCAGAACGATGACCTATTTACGCAACAAGAGGATTACTGGAGGGATTACTGGAAGGATTCTGTCCACCCCCCTGGTCATACCTTAAAGGGTAGGCGGACTTTAGTTGATGTTGCCTACGTTTCGTTTACGAAAGATGGTATCAAACCAATATCAAAAAAGATCTATACTTACCCCAGGGAACAACTAGCGCCGCTCTCTCAAACTGAAATAGAGAGATTCTATGCCCGGTTAGAGCAGGGAAATGGAGAGATTAAAGTATCCCAAATTGAGGGTGCAATTCACTAGAGCATGCGCTGGCACCCCTTTTTCACCCCTAGCCTGAATTGCCCAGGGTATCAACTTTGGCTCTTACCAATCCGGAACATCTTTGTCCCACACTGGGGGCATATACCCTGGGTTGCCGGCCTCCCATTCTTCATGGTTATCGCCTTGGTATCCTTCATTTCCCTTTTGGTCTTACATTTCATACAATATGCTTGCATTTGCCTCCCCCTTCTATTTTTGTAGTAAGGCTAACCCATTTCCCTATTCAAGTCAAGCACACCAACGCCACCCGCATATGAAGCAGCCGTCAGCTCAGCCATCTTGTCAGCCACAGCTCACCCCCTTTTATAGTGTTAACGCTTTTTGTGGTGAGTCCTAACGCTACCATCAGGCAGCAGACCCGCACTCCGAGCCAGGTTGACCTTGCACCACTCAGAAACAGTCAGCCCTTCCTTATCAGCCAGAGCCTTAATCCTAGTGTAAACACTATTTGGGACTCTAACCCCGACTACCCTTGTATTCCTACCTTTAACCATAGTGTTAACACCCCCTACCTGGCATTTTATCACAGGTGTTTACACTACGCAACCCCTTGCCCACGCCTGAGACCCCAGGTAGTTTACTACCTAAACCAGCCAAAGGCAGCCTAGTTTTCAATCCTAGAGGCAGAACAGTTGTGCTAGTCAGGTAAAAGCAGGTGTTTACACTATAAAAACCACTTGACGACAAGTCCACAAAGTAGTAAAGTATAGGTAAAGCCACAAAAAGGAGGAGACAATGCTAGAAACCGAGCCTGAGTTATGCGCTATATGCAGAGAAAGAGAGGCAGTCCTCTTTTTCATATCTACCTATCACTCAGAAGACTTAATCGGACTTTGCCAACACTGCCACGATGAGGCAGAGCAATCAGGCAACCGAGACTTATTCGTCCACCTCAAAATACTGAGCCATCAATCATAAAGAAAGGAGGAGCAAAAATGAGAGCAGAGCTACTAGAAAAGAAGGAGAAAAGCGAAAGAGAAATCCGAAGGCTAGGCAGGAAGGCATTAAAAGAAAGGCGAAACGAGGAATGGCTGAAAGAGCTACAAGCGACCGGGGTTGGCGAAAAACTATTAGAAGCTATATCAGCCGACACCCTGGACTCTATCGGCAAAACCTACGCCAGGCAAGCCAGGAAGGCACAAAAGACAGCCGAGGCTTGCTTTATTATGGCAACAGCTAAAAGAAGAGAGGCTACAAATGGCAAGAATTGACTGGAAAGGAATAATCATCCCAAAGGTAAAAGAGCTACTGGGCAACTTCAGCTACCGGCCAACCCTGAGACAGATTTTCTACCGCCTAGTGGCAGCCATCCTAATCCCAAACACCGAAGTAACCTATAAATCACTGAGCCGGGCCACAGTAGTCGCTAGGGAAGAAGCCACCATTGACCCCCTAGCCTTCCAAGACCGGGTCCGGACCCACACCGATGGCGACTATGGCTACGACAGCCCCGATGAGTTTGTTGACGATATGCTTGACCAGCTCAAAGACTCACCACAAAACTACACCCGGCCAATGTGGACTACTCAGCAAACAATGCCGATAATCTGGCTAGAGAAGGACGCCCTCTTTACACCGGTAACCGAAATCGCCAGCCGATACCGAGTAAAGGTTTACGCAGCCAGAGGCTACTCCAGCTTTACAGCAGTCTATGAGGCAGCCCAGGACATTCGGCGTCTTATGATACCGGTCAAGGTGCTCCAGCTTACCGACTTTGACCCGAGTGGCGAGGATATGGTGAGGGACCTTGAGGACAGGCTTACCCGGTATGGTGGCCCAATTCAATTTGAGCTTGAGAAGATAGCCCTCACCAGCGACCAGGTAAGCACGCTAGGCTTGCCACCAATGCCGGCCAAAACTTCGGATCCGAGGTATGAGCGCTTCGCTGCCAGCTATGGTAATGAGGTAACCGAATTAGACGCCTTGCCACCCGATGTGTTAGAATCAGTAATCGCGCAAGCAATTGAAGCCGACATAGATTGGGATAAGTGGAATAAAACACTTGCTGAAACCGAAAGCGAAAGGGAAGAAGTGAAGGAGAAATTATCAAGATTAGGATTCCTGTAGTGAAAGACTCAGAGTGGGCATACCTAGCCGGGATATTTGATGGAGAAGGTTGTTTCCTTCTAAATTGGTATAACCAAATAAATGAGGGGTTAAGCTGCCGACCTACTATTAGGGTAGCTATGTATAAAGGGGAAAAGAAGCTCCTTGATGAGTTACGAAGTAATTTTGGTGGGATGGTTAAAATTTATCCTTCAAGCAGAAATGTTGCTGAATGGATGCTTTGGAGCAAAGAAAATATCAGGTATGTGATTAACGGAGTAATTAAATATCTAAGAATCAAGCCAAGACAAGCCGAGGTGCTCCTAGAAGCTATCGCTATTATGGACAAGTCAATAAATCGGTTTCCCAGGGTAAGAACTAGAGACGAGTGGCTAGCCTTAGCTCAACTTACAGATGAACTCACCTCACTACACGGAGGTGATAGACGACCCCGTAAATGGAATTATAGAGCCATTAAGGAACATCTTGATAAAACAGGCGTTGGCTCACAGGAAAGAATAGCGAAAGGGCTCCATAAATTCATAGACGCGGGTAGGGCTACACGCTTTACCAGGACACCTGGAACGCCGAAATAGAGAAGGCAAAGCAGGAAAGAGAGGAAGCCCAACGCAGGATTGAGGAGCTGCTGGACAAGCCTAATTTAGCTTTCGTCTGTAAAGGCATGAGGGCATGGGTTATTAAGAGCAACTGAGCTGGTAGCGGTTCAGCCGGCCAGTATGTGAGAGGTGCGGCTGTTATGAGTAGGGGACTAGGTAAAGTTGAAAGAAAGGTTTTGAAAGCAGTTAAAAAGGGTAAGTGTGAACCTACCGTGATTACCTGCTTTGTCTTTGGTTTGCTTGACGAGGTGGGAGATATAATTGAGCGACCGAGTATGGCACAGCATAAATCGGTGCTGAGAGCAATTAATAGGCTTGCCAATAAAAATCTACTGAAAGTGGCAAGGGTGAAGGTCAGGCAGTATAGGCGCAGGCTCCTTGAGAATGCCGCCTGGGAGCCTTATCCTTTCCCCAGCCAAAAAAAACTAATAGCATTCTGTAAAAGCCCACCGAGGCATGCTTTAGAAATAAAGGTAAATGGTAGAACCGTCTATGGCCATTATTGGAGCGCTGAAAGTCGTGCACGCCTTTTACAAAGATATTTAAGTGTTGAAAGTAGGGAATATGTGCCGAACCCTCAACACTTAAAGGAGTGATAGATTGGCTTTTGTGAGAGTAAAATACCATAACAAGCGACCTTACTACTACCTGGTGGAAACCTACCGGGAGAATGGCAAGGTTAAGCAAAGGACCTTGAGATATCTCGGTACCCGACCACCCCGGGGCCGGCAAAAAGGCTTAAAGGGTGGGCATCACTATTAGCTTCAATTACCCTGGGTAGTCTACTATTCAAAGAGCTTTCAACCCCCCTGGATTTGGATTGTAGGGCGTCATTAAAATCTAGAAGTCCGGGGTATCCCCAATCCGTATCTAGCCAGATAGGGCTAACTAGGGAGTAGCCCCGGAATACTGTAAGTGACTGGGAAAAGGGTATAAGCGATACAAATATTGGTATTACTTATACTCCACCCGACCTCAGGATAAAGGTGCCATCGTTTTTCAACTTCACGCGTGAAGTACACGTGCGGAGTCGCTGTTTGCTCATTAATATCGAACATCCCGGCTATCTTATCCACCTCTTTGTGGGATTCATAAAAGAGATTATGAATTTTATCGGTATCGATATTTTTCATAATGCGGCTAATTTGAGTGTGATTCACTGATTAATTGTCAGTTGACTTTTTGGGAGAAATGGAGTAGTTTGTAACTAGCCTAATGAGAGGGAGGGAGTAATGCCTGATCCAGAAAAGGGGTCCTTTCACATCCCAGGGCCAAAAGGTCCGGGGGTAAAGGTGGGTGAGGAATTTAGATTTAGACTCACGCCACAAGCTGAGCTTGAACTTAGAGTGCAGTGTCTCGAACGGGCAATAGCTTGCTGCCCCTTTTGCTGCAACAAATATGCCAAAGAGTTGCGGAGTGTCGGGTTAGAAAAACTCAACATGGAATTACCCTGGGGATATCAATAGCCCTGGACCACTTTCAAGTCTGCAAAAGGATAATGCTCCACATTATTGGTTAACAGAGGGGCGTTTAGCTGCAAGGCTGTAGCACCGATAATACCATCGGCAATACCTACGGTTACCCCCTTTGAACGAAGCTCCCCAAGTATTTTGCCCGCCCGCCGGGCAATAGGCACATCAACTGTGACTGAGATAAGACCATTTAGAAAAGCGTCAGTCGCTCCCTCTTCGCCTGCTTTCATCCCCTGATATATCTCCAGATGGGTAAGAGTACTTATCGCCAGAAGCCCTTCTCCAGCCCACCCCTCAAGCAGTTTCTGGGCATAGTCGCGTTCCCTCAGGAAATCAATTGCGATGTCAGTATCCACCAGACAGGCAACGCCCTTCGCTTGGCTACTTTGCACGGACGCCTCCCAATCGTTCCAGACGCTCCCTGTCTGCTTCTCTGATAGAACGAACATAGGCAGTAGAGTCCTCAGGGGTAGCTAGGTCAGGGTGACTCTCACCTTTCCAGGCACCAAACCCTTTCTCCAGGGCTACCTTCTGCTTGCGGTATGCTAGATAGTGCTCCAGCGCCTCGGTGAAAAAGGAGCTCACTTTTCCCTGAGACACAATAGAGCGGATCTCCCCTGCCAGCTCTTTAGGCAACGTTACAGATACTTTTTCTGTCTTTCCTCTTCTACCCATTCGCTTCCTCCCTTCGCACAATCGTTTATGGTATACCAATAATACTACCAATAGTCTTATCTGTCAAATGTGGAGTGCAAAAACGGCAAATCTGTCGAAAATGCACCTATAAGTTAAAACAAAAAATCGGCGACCTCAATAATTCGCCTATGGTGGAGACGACTACTCAGGAGAAACACTGTTAATTCGGCACACCGGTGTGCCGAAAATGGACTGGACTACATATATGTAGCGAAAAGGTCTGTTAAAACAAAAAAATCGCCGATTTTAAGACCCCCTTCTATCTGGTATCTCTCTCTTTTCAACTCCCTTAATCCCCCTGAAATCAGGGGGAATCCCCACCCCACTCACCCAGGTCTTTCGGTATCCGAAGCAATAATCTTCTTATCCGAAGTATGGGGTTCTTTTTTGAGAATAGGCACGAATTAAGCCATACACCACTCCATTCTACCCTTGATAAGCCTATCCCTCTTATTAACCAGGAGAAAGGCTTCCTGATGCCTCTCAGAGCATTTGATAAGGGTTTTAGCAGACAGGAAGAAACGCCTTAGCACGCACGATATCTCATCCGATTTTAAAGACCGGTGCAATTCAGCGTTTATCCTCTTTGTCATACCCCTATGAGCTTTGAGTGCCCTGGAATGGTAGGTATTGCCCAAGCGTCTATTCTTCAACCACTGCTGAGATTTGCCATCAACCAGATGTCGAATAGGAGTCAGCTTGCCCTGGCCATCTTGCTGGAAGGCAAAGTTGGCCACTCTCTTAATGCCAGCCACCTTGTCATACCGTTTCTGCTGGCATCTTTTAACCCCGGTGGCGGCCTCAATTGACTCCCTGGCTATCGGCTTTGCCCTGCTGCCGTCAGGCTTAAAAAGGGAAGCATAAAGCTGGGCAGTCTTTGCCTGGCGCCCTCTGAAATCACTGGCTCTAATCTCGACTGGACGACTGAGACCAGAGGCACTAAGGTATTCAGCCACTTTTTTAAGCCCCTTGATCGTGATTACAGAGTGCCATTCTCTTGTGTTATAATAGTCTTGCCCCCCACGAACCGGAGCAGTTGACTCAGGGACGCCTGAGCTAACGGACAATCGGCAAGAGGTAGGAGTCTTTTTTAAGGCATCACTGCCCATGGTTGAGAAACCTGAGCTGGAATTGCCCCTTCCTGAAAGTAAGGTGGTCTTCCCACCTGGAGTAAGGGCATTAAGTGGGGGGTCTTTTATATCCCAGAGCTTACCCCTACCATCTTTGAGTAGCCGGTAGGCTGTGCTTTCAGTATAGTCAAAGTTAGAAACCAGGGCAGCCACAGCATCCTTTAGAGGGAGTTTGCCCATATGGGTAACATTGATAGCCCTCAGCTCATACCACAGAGCCAGCTCCTTGTCTAGTTTGACCTTGAGGGCAGCACAACTCAGCTCGGGTATGAGCTTAATAGTTAGAGGAGGAGAGATCATCCCTCACCTCCTCCGGGGCGGTCCGTAATTAAGCCAAAGGTTTCACCGACCGCCCCATGATTATTAGAATTAGGGTGGCAAACACAGCACAGCCATTCTCCCGACCCCCAGGGTGATGGTTCTCGCCACCACCAGCTCGAGCTACCACAAATAAAGCAAGGCTTACTTGGTGCGGTAGTGGTTAATGGTATCCTATGGATTTCAGCGGGAAGTGGCGTAGATTTCAATCCTAGTGCGTCATGAGGGTAAAAAGAGGGGGAGCCACCGGTGATTACCCGTTGGTCCCCCCGTTTTGAGAAATATGGCCTATTTTTGAGCCATCGGGAGCATTTATCTACTACCAGCTGAACATGTCGAGTTTCAACTGTCCGCTCGGCTCTATTAAACACAGAAACCCAGGTCAACTATGTCCTGGGCTATTTTTGTTACTCTCATAATGACCACTCCTATAAAAAGAGGCTACCACGAAAAAGTTATGCTGTCAAGTCCTCAAGTCCCTCTGAAATGAGAAAAGCTGGCTAGGAGTGGTCGAACCCTTTGCCAGCTCTCTCTTAAGTTTTTGCGGTGAAGTCGAACATGGACGACCTCAAGACCCGCTTGCCAGACGACCCATCAGTGATAATTGATGTCTCCCCAGCTTTTTAAGCTAAT
>JABUBQ010000042.1_pt1 | contig 15615 bp, 10 predicted proteins | sample 7240351 | NCBI WGS metagenome assembly JABUBQ01 (sample SAMN07256348, study PRJNA390944) | subsurface metagenome | isolation source: Methane hydrate marine sediment | place: Pacific Ocean: Eastern North Pacific, ODP site 1244 | collected 2002 | reverse complement strand
GTCATAGAAGAATAAACAAATTTTTTCTTACAAGCACAATCCTCTTATTCATCGGTTCCATTGCCTACTTAATATTATGGTTCTGTGCTATTAAAAACCATGATTATTACATCATTAATTTGCTTATACTGATTGTCTTTATTTTTGTGACATTTTTTTATTATTTAAAAAGTAATTACCTTAAGTATTTTTGCTCCCCTGTGTTCAAAGTGGTTTTTTTATTGTTCTTAGGTTATAATATCTATTATTGTTCAAATCAGATATATGACAGGTATTGGGGTGGTTGGAACAATAATTGGGGTAGAAGTGATAAATTTAATAAGCAGGACTTCGTAACTATTACTCCTTATTTACGTGAGTTAAATATAAAACGAACTGATAAGGTGATCTCGATACCCGATTTGAGCGTCAATATTTCTTTGTATTTTATGGATCAGAAAGGCTGGACCAGTTTTGGAAACAGCAAATATGATAGCACAATAATTGCTGAAAAAATTAAGCTTGGAGCGAGATACTTAATCATTAATGATAGCACACTTTATAAAGAAGATTTTTTACAGCCATTTATTAATCAAAAAATAGGAAGTTATAAAAGCATTGATATTTATGATTTACGCAAAATGTCAGATATGAAATTTGATTGATACTATCCTGGAAACCGGATTACTGTAAATATGTCCTGGTTATTTATTATAACCACCTTGCCTAAAACCCGGGGGCTTCGATTTTTATCATTTATTTCCTGAAATTGGATGTGCAAAAGCGATCACATCCTTTCCGGTGATTTGTTTTTCGCAGAGAATAATCAACCGTTCCAAAACGTTTCGGAATTCCCTGATGTTTCCCGACCAGTTGATTTTCTGAAGTTCTTTTATGGCATCACCGGTGATGCTTTTTGTGTTTATACCATACTCCTCACAAATCAGCTCGTTGAAATGCCTGGCAAGTAAAGGTATCAAAATCAGCCATGAAAGGATCTTATCCTTTCTCTTAGAGAACCAGTTCCACAAAAGGTAAAAGGTGACGATATTCATAATATAAAAAAACAACCATGAAAACCGGGCAATCCCCCTCATTTGCCTGATAGGCCCAAGGTAATCAAGCAATCCTTCCATTCCCAGGATAAAAGGCAATCCGAAGGAATACAACAGACCGGCAAAGGAAGCCCAGAAGAGTATATTCAGTAAGGGCTTATCCGTTATCTTCAGGATCAGGGAATATTCCTTTTTGACAAGCCTCCGGAAAATATTTACTACTACAATAATAAATCCGGTAACTGCTACCAGTCCTGTATATGCCCACCCTTCCCAGTCGATATGGTTGAAGGTCATTATTTTATCAAGAAATTTCCCGTAAGGCTTTCCCACAGGTAAAAATACACTTTCCGGATATGCTCTGAGGTAAAGAATTCCCCAGGGGCTGGTGGTTCGGTCAGACACAGGATCATTAATTAGTGTATAGATTTGCACTATAACAACCGGTAAAATAATCTGCACGAAAATATGAAGCAGGAAAAACCGGGATTTGCCAAATCTATCCTTCTCTTTTACTATCATAACCAACCAGAAAAAGAACAGAAGCAATCCATAAAAACCTAAAAAATAAAAATGTGTAAAAGCGGCGAGCAGGGTCGCCAGGCCAATAATAAAACTTATTGCCAGAGACCGCCGTTCATAGAACCTGATCAGCAAGTAAATCATTAACGGGATGACAAATACGTATGACAACGAAAAATGACCTCCGAGCCGTCCGATTTGCGGGGAAAGAAACGGGATAGCGACCGAAAGTACCACGGAGAGAAGAGCAGGAAACTTGTAGTGCCTGAAAATAAGAAAAATAAACAGAGCTGCAACTACTATTGAAGAGAGCATCAATATGTTTAAAATACCAATGGTATATGCTGAAATATCAATAATATTGTCGCTGATAAATTTTATGGTATTTGCTATAACCGGCTGGTTACCCGTAAACAACACCATCTCACCGTAAGGATAATTCATCCCGCCTGACCTGGCGTATGATGTATCATGAAAAATATGGTACATTGTTCCATAGTAACTCTGCAGACCATCTCCTCCCCCTGCAAAATATACCGAATTGGGTGAACGTAACAGTTCACCGAATAAAATATAAAGAACCAAAACCGAAAGGGCAAGAGTAAACAAAGATCCGGTGAGGGGGTGGGAGAAAGTGAAACGTTTCATTCGTATAATCGTATTAATCAGAATTTTTAAAGTTATGTTTACATTAAACTCATGTTATTTAGAATTTATTTGTCATTTGAATATTTTTTTTTGGTGCTTCAATGATAAAAGATAATATCTGATATACAGACACTGAATAGTTTTGAATATAAGTGGATGGACTCATAAATAATTCATTCTTTAATGGCAATTACAAACATAATATCAAATGTATTAACAGGTATACTAAGCTTATATGGAATACATTTGTAAATTTTCCGGGCTAATTTTCCTGGGTCCTTCTTTAAAATAAACAAGGAGTAGTAGATTTGTTTTATTCCCCTTGAAACCCAGGGATAAGTAATCTTTCCAATCCTGAAACCTTTGCTTTCAAGTAATCGGGTTAGTGTTTTCGTTGAAAAATAATGAATATGAGTGGGCGGATGAATCATTCTCCATTTTTTTTGTCGAATCCTAGGGACCAGTGCGTCTATATTTCCGGTGGTAAGGTATAACCTGCCCCCATTCTCCAATTCGCTGCTGATTTTTTTCAAAAACAGGTCAGGCCGGGGGAGATGTTCAATGACATCCCACATGAATACATCAGAATAAATACCCTTCGGTTTATATTCAAGATAATCGATAAAATAAACATTCTGATTCAGTTTTTCCCTGCCGTATTCAATTGCTTTTTCAGCAATATCCAGACCTATATATTCAATTCCCGCCAACCGGCTGGTAAGGGTTTCTGCAAAGAAACCATAAGCACATCCGATTTCAAGAACCGATCTGATATTATCCGGATTTGCCTTCTTAAAAATATAATTTAGTCTTTTATTAAAATTCTTTTGCAAAGCGCTTTTTTCCTTCTCATAATCAAGGTATTCGATGCCTTTAAAATAAGCTTCTGAATAGATTTCCATGGGATTCTCTTCGGAGAAATCAAAGCTGGCGTTAACAAATCCGCACGAGAGGCATTTTTTCAGAATGCCTGAATAAATTTCCTTCGTTTTTGTTTCCCCACAAACGACGCACGGTTTCTCATAACCCATTATAATTCTATTTAGTGTCTGTTTATAAAGTCAAACAATTTTTGAATTAAAGCACACCCGTACAGTCATCCTTCCTTACGGGGCAGGCAAATAACAAAAAACAAATAACAAACGAACGAAGTGAGCTCATGAACACCTTTGAAAATTAATTATTTTGTGAAGCTATGTTCTTTCTTTCCTTTTCAATTTTGTCCTTCAGAAAATAAATGGGCCGGGATTTTGATTCGCTAAAGATCCTGGCAATATATTCTCCAATTATTCCGAGGCTAAGCAGTTGAAACCCTCCAATAAATAAAATAACAAGCATTGTTGAGGTCCACCCCGGAATATTCATCCCACGGAAACTGTTAATAACGACAAACACAACATAAATAATTCCTGCAAGGAAAATTAGTAACCCGGTATAGAAGGAAATTCGCAATGGTTTTGAGGAAAATGCCGTGATTCCGTCAAGGCCTGTGCTGAACATTTTATGGAAGGTATATTTGGATCTTCCTATATAACGTCTGGGAGCTTCAAAGTCTATTACTGCCTGGCGAAAACCCATCCAAACTACCAATCCCCTGGTAAACCTGTTTCTTTCCTGGAAGCTGATGAAAGCCTCTGTAGCCTTTCGGTTCATTAGCCTGAAATCAGATGAGAAAAGTTCAATTTTGGAGTCGGAAAGCAGGTTTATCAGTTTGTAATACATCCGGGAGGTAATCTTTTTGAAAAAACCGATACCCCTGGTATTTATCCTCCTTGTATTCACAATATCATAGCCGTCCAGATATTTATTATATAGCTTTTTTATGATTTCAGGAGGATGCTGAAAATCGGCATCCATCATAATCACTGTCTCTCCACTCGAATGCTCTATCCCTGCCAGCAATGCAACCTGGTGACCAAAATTCCTGGAAAGCGACAGACCGACAATATTATCATCCTCCCTGAGAAGGTCTTTAATTGTCTCAAATGAGTTGTCCCTGCTTCCATCGTCAACAAATATTATTTCGTAGGATTTGTTCAGGTCTTTTAATACGGCTACAAGTTCCATGTATAATACTGGCAGGTTCTGCTCCTCATTGTAAAGTGGAATAATAATACTGATTTGGGGAATATTATGCATAAATTCCTGAGCTAAACATTAACAATTTGAATCGGAAATTGTTCTAAAGATATGGAATATAATTTTTATTTCTTCAACGTAAAAGACCCTAAGAGTTACCTAATTCCTAAGGCTCTTAGGCTAAAATATTTACCAACATGTTGTCTATATTTTGCATATTGTTTTTATTCCACTAGAACCGGCTTTTTCCAAGCTTGTCCTTAAAAAAATTAAGTACTTTAAAATTTAAAATCTGTCATTTTTTTTAGAAAATCACAAACAACAAATCTTAAAAAATCAAATAAATCTCAAATACTAAATTCTAATGACCGAAAAAATGTATTTGAAATTTGATGATTGTGTTTTGGATTTTATTTGATATTTGGTGTTTGTTTATTGATTTTTCCGGTTTATCCGGGTTAGGGTCTATTCTTATTGTTTGACCTTTAATTTTTTTGGTTACTCACCGGATGACTTCGAGTCACCTAGTGAGTTAAATCAATTAATACATGGATTTAGTCAGTTTACCTCAAAAACAAGTAAATTATTAAGTTGCAGATTATCAACAATAAATATTCAGAATGAGTATAAATTACTGTTTTATTGAAAAAATGTCGAAAAAAAGTGTCACAATTCGCGGTTTTTCGGAATTAAGGTGTAGAAAGTCTAAATTCTTACGTATTCTTTTTAAAGAATAAACCGACTACGGTAAAAAACTATATTTTGAATAATCATGTTCAACTTAATAAATAAAGGAGGTGAAATATGAATGATAATCCTGAAGGAAAGCAATGTTGATCCTTCAGGAAAGAGAACCTGATTCTTTCGAAACAGGCTGTACCGGCAGATTCCGGAAAAAGAGCACGACCCGCGGCGGTTGTGAACAACCATCCATCATAAAAAGTTGCCACACCGCCCGGGCCGTGCCTGTAATAACCGCCATAAGCGATCAGGCGTAAAGGTAAAAAAAATTTAAACCTTGGCGTCTCAAGCATGGCACAATACCTATTAAAATGAAAAAATTTACGAAAACCCAACTACTTGCCATTATCTTGGCAATTACAGACCTTAATATCTATGAGCAATGTTCAAAAATTAAAGTCTTGAAAAATATTAAATTTTTGGCAATATTATTGCTTCTTACTTCAGCAATTACTTTTAGTCAAAGTGTTGAAAATGATAAATACTTTTTCGAAAATAATAAGGATTTAGGTGGTGAATGTATTCTTAAAAGTTCAAGACTTTCTATTGACGGAAATATTGTATCTAAAACCTTTGAGTTTGAAGTTCCCATTAGTGGGAACTATTATATGAGCGCCTGGATTATGGGCGCTGAAACAAAAGATGGCCTCCAGGAATATCATGTAACTCTTGACGACCTGAATACTATTGCCGGAAAAATAATAATGACTAAAACCGGATGGCAAAGCGCTAATTTATCGAACATGGCAGACAAATTAAAAAGCCAAAGTTTATACCTTACCGAAGGAAAGCACAGCATATCAATCCAATGCGAAAAACCTGATGTGCCGGAAGTTGAATTTATCAGATTGTCCAAAAATGAAGAACTTTCAGTTATTTCAGATTTAAGATATCGCGGTTACCTGGATTCAATAAAACAAATATGCTTAAACAGAAATCAATCCTTGTGGGAGAAAAAAGATACTCTAAGTCCCGACTCAAAAACCGTATTACCTAATCCTGAAGGTGACTATATTCATCAGGTCGATATATCATTTGGCTATACGACTTATAAACGGATGTACTTCTATTCAGGTAGTTTTATTAATATTCGTACTTATGCCTCCGATTATTACGAACATGTTTTAGAAATGTTTAATGAGGGACATCCCGAAAGTTATTCATGGGTTTCAAAATCATATTATGGAAGGGCTGATATGTTTAGTTATATTACATATTCAGGTTATTATTATATTAGAATAAGAGCATACAGGCAAGGCACTTATGGTTTAGCCGATTTGGATATATGGGTAGACTATGGTGATCCATATCATTTACATTATGATGATTGTCCGGTTACAGGAAATGGTTTCAGATGTTACCATACTTCAACATCTAAGTATAATTATTTTACATGCAAATTAACAGGTGATAGCAGGATATGGATTGAACATGGAAGTGGAATTCCAGGTAAAATCATTGCCCATAATGATGACTATGGTTACCATTTCGGAGATTTTTATTGGGGCCAGGCGTCAAGGGTAAAAAAATCTTTTTCAACACCAGTCGGAGCCACTTTGGTTTCTTCAAACAGTTCATACAATCCTACCGGATATTGCGATGTCTTTATGAAATGTGGGAATGCGTCATATAGTTCGAGTTACTTCCCAAATTTGAAATCAGACGATGCAATTAGGTCAGCGCCAAATAACGGAAATTATAATTGTATTAATTGGTCGGGAGGCATGGCTTCTTCTACTCAGTATATCTGGGTATGGCCTCCATGGGACTGGCCTTGGACATCAAACCCATATAATCCGAATACTCTTCAAGCATTTGATAATTACTATGGGAATAAAAAATATAATGGTTCAACATATTATAGATATGTAGGCGCTCAAACATATACTAGAAATGGTGCAAATTCAAGCAATAGTATTATAGCTCTTTGGTATAATTCTAATTATTGGGATGACATGCTCGAACAATGGGGCAGTTATACTCACGGATCAGCAAGGAAACCGGGAAATAATCATCCACATGGCTATGATTGGGAAAGTAAAACCGGGCCACTTCAGAGATTTTTCCATCCACGTGATGCACTTGAAAATTATGGCACAAATAAATATGGAGGTATTCAACATTATTACAAATATCCATCTTCAAAATCAGGTTCAATTAGCAAAAGTTTGACATTAGAACAATCTATTGCAGCAGGTTTTACTGTAATAGAGAATCTTAAATTCACAGAAAGTGAAAACATAAAAATTCAAAATTTGAAAAAGAATATACCGGAAAATGTCATTATTGAATTTAATTCAAAATATAAAGCCTGGAAGGAAATCTGGAATAATCCGAAAATAAGCATGCATTCAGATCCCGGTAAATATATTGACAATAAGCAATATGAAGAATTTTATAAATTTTGTGAGCTTCAAGGCAAAACGGTATTACCTCTATTATTTAAGAATTATGAAAACGGATGCTATTTTGACAGAATACCAATTATGCAATTAACAAAGCCATATTATGAACAATTGCAAAAACAAATTGAAGAAGAACTGAAAAAAAATAAATATGATTCTGATAGAAAATATATAGCTCCATTGCCAAGAAGATTTTGGATGAGATATGCAAATAAAATGTTAGCATCTTTTGATAGCCTGGATTTAAATAAAACCAAATTGATACTAAAAACTGAACAAGAAAGGTTATATCTTAAAGAGGTTTTCCTGAAGCAAAATTTTCCAAATCCGGTAAATTTGGAAACAGAAATCTGTTTCGGATTACCACAACCAGATTGTGTAACACTGGAAGTATTTAATTCTCAAGGCCATCTGGCTGCAATTCTTTTAAGAAATAAAAAGTTGCCGGCAGGATCATATGATATTAAATGGAACATTAAAAGTCCAAATAATTTGATAAATTTAAATTCAGGAGTTTATATCTATAAACTTACTACGAGAACTAAAATAATAACAAAAAAACTAAATATTTTATAACGCATTTTTAAAAGTAAATAGGACTCAAAATTTTGAAGTCCTATTTACTTTAATATTATTATCAAGAATAAAGTTTTATAAAATTTATTCTTTATGTTAAAAAAAGTATCTTATAGAATAAAAGTAACTATGTTGTTGGTAATTGTTTCTATATTAAACTCTTATACCCAATCCAATACATGGAAAAATTTTACAAATTACAATGAAGAGATAAATGACATTCAAGTTAAGGACGACTTTTTATGGATAGGCACCTATGGAGGGCTTGCAAAAATAAATATAGAAACGAATAAAATTACTTTATATAATAAAGCCAATGCAGGTTTGCCCGGGAATGATATTAAAACTATTGCGATTGATAATTCAGGCAACATTTGGATGGGTACAAGGAGTAATGGAATAGGTATGTTTAATGGTGAAAAGTGTATCGTATTTAATACAAAAAATTCTGAATTGCCATCAGATGCATGGAATACTGAAATTGCGATAGATAAAAATGGAAATATCTGGAATGGTTCACTCAATCATTTATCAAAGTTTGATGGAACTGATTGGTGGAATGTTAAAATGGGAGATCCTTTCTCATCAATACCTTCAATTATTTTGGATTTCGAATTTGATAATAATGGAAATACATGGATTGTATCTACAAGTGGATTATTCAAAATGTTTGGTGAAAATTTAACGGAGTTTAATAAAGTTCGCAGTGCAAATGATATTGAAATCGATTTAAAAAATAGGTTATGGTTTGGAACAAGAAAAGGATTAAAAATGTATGACTTTGAAAAAGTTGTTGAATTCAATACTGAAAATTCTGAAATCCCGGGAGATTTTATAACACAAATAGAATTTGATTCAAAAGGTAATTTATGGTTATTAACGAATGAGGGCCTTGCTAAATTTGATATTGACAATAATAAATGGTATGTATTTAACAGCAACATATTAAATATGCATTATGGAGTTCTAACAATAGATACACACGATAATATTTGGATAGGACGAAGTGAAATTGGATTAGTGAAGTTTGATGGAAAAAATTGGGGAATTATAAACCTGGATGAATCAAGTATAAGCAATAATTTGGTTAGCTCTTTTGCAATTGATATAAATGGAAACAAATGGATTATTGCGCAAAATTTAATAAATTATTTTGAAGGAACCAGTTGGAAATATTTTAATGATAATAATATTTCCCAATTGGATTTTTATCTCGAAAGGATTTATGATGATGGTAACAGAATATTATGGAAAGGTGAAAATATTGTTATTGACTTTAATGATTCATTATGTTTAGGTTATAATTCTTCAGTAAATAATATTAAAAATATAAATAAGGCAGGAACATTTAAAGTCGATTCTCAGGGAAATATCTGGCAGGCAAGTAAGTATGGAGTATTAAAATATGACTGGAAAACTTGGTTTACATACAATACGGAAAATTCCACGTTACCCACAAATAATATTGCAAATTTAGCTTTTGATAATTCGGGTAATTTATTAATAAGTACTTTACCCAATGCCTATAACGATGAAAAGGGGATATTATTAAAATTTGACGGTAGTAACTGGGTTACCCTTTATTCATGCTCCCGGATAGGCTATTTTGTTGCGTGCATTGAAACTGATAAATCAGGTAATATCTGGATTGGCATTATGGATAGAATGACGGTGGGATTTATTTATGGTAGCGGACTGTTAAAATTTGACGGAATAACATGGGAAAATTACGACATTTATAATTCCGGTTTGCCCAGTAATTCAGTTGTTGAGCTTTGTCTTGACCAGGATGAAAACTTATGGATAGGCATGTACGATGGTGGCCTTGCCAAATTTGACAGAAAAAAAGAGTGGACCGTTTTCAATACCTATAATTCTCCTTTACCCGGAAATAACATTGAACAAATTGAAGTTGATTCAACAGGTAACTTATGGCTTGGTATTCAGTATAGCGGATTAACTTTTATGCCAAAAAATGCTGTGCCTGATACAACCTTATATTTTGATACTCTAAATGAGGCAATCCTCATGCAAAACTATCCAAACCCTTTTGTTTCAAATACAAAAATTGAGTTCACGGTTTCTAATATTACCCATATTCAAATTTGCATTTATGATTTTAACGGTAAATTGGTCAGGATACTGGCCAATCGAATTTTTCCCGCCGGAACCAACCAAATAGAATGGGATGGGAGGAACAATTCCGGGCATCCTGTTTCAGCCGGCATGTATATATGTATTTTACAAACAGATGATGCCTTTCTTTCAAAAAAAATGGTACTGCTAAAGTAGAAAATGAGATTGTTTTATGAGCCGTTATTTTAATTTCTTCAACTTTTTTTCCTGATCTTAATGGTCTGACCCGGCATGATTCGTTTGGCATTCTTCAGATTATTTATCCTCATCAGATCGGTTTCTGTTACTCCCGGATATTTCTTTGCAATCTCCCAAAGCGTATCGCCGTGTTTTATCCTATAATAAATATAACGATCATCCAATGGTTCCTTAGCCGCCAGAATTTCTTCCGGCCGGGTGGAATTTTTGCCAATGCTTCGTTGTTTCTCTTCAAAAGTCATTGAGTTGATTTTCTTATACTTCTGAGCATTTTTTGGAGAAACATACACCTCCAGTTTTTGTCCGGTTCTGATGAGATTTCTGCGAATATTATTCCAATACCTGAGATCTGATGCTCTTACATGATACCACTCGGCAATATAACCAAGATTATCACCCGATTTAACGGTATAAAAAAGTTTTGTTTTACCCGTGGGCGGTTCATGCATATATCTTGAACGGGTAGGATTGGTTATTTTTTCCCGGGGATTAAAATAAACTGAATCTTTATATGCAAAAATGGAATCCTGCAGGTCAATAAATGACAAGGAATACTCAAAGGGCAATGTTATAGCTAAGCTATTTGTATTGCCAGGAATAATATCCCTTCTGTACTGCGGATTCAAATCCCTAAGCATTTTAACAGGGATATCCAATACCTCAGCAACTTGTTTTAAATGAAGATCTTCATGGATCATGATTGTATCCCTGATAAGAGGCAAGTCGATCTCCCCCGGATGTAAATTATGTTCAGGATAATAATTCATTATATAGGTTGCTGCTATGTATGCCGGAATGTGACCTCGTGTTTCCCTGGGTAAATAGTAGTAAATGTCCCAATAATTTTGTTTCCGGCCTGCCCGCCTGATTGCTTTTCGAACATTGCCCGGCCCACAATTATAGGCTGCTATTACCAGTATCCAATCTTCATAAATATTATAGAGGTCTTTCAGATACTTGGCGGCTGCATGGGTGGATTTTACCGGGTCGCGTCTTTCATCGATCAGGGAATTTATTGTTAATCCGTACATCCTGCCTGTACCATACATAAACTGCCATATCCCGGTTGCCCCTGCCCTTGAGACAGCCCGTGGATTCAGGGCCGATTCAACAATTGTCATGTAAACTAATTCTGTTGGAAGTCCATAGATATCGAAAATCTCCTTAAAAACCGGGAAATAAAAATCAGTCAAACCCAGCATTGCTTCAAGATTTTCACGGCGCTCTTTCGTATATACATTGATAAAGTTTCTCACAATCCGGTTATACTGCAAATCAACCACTGAAGGAATTTTCCCTATTCGTTCCACATACACTGAATCAGGGAAATCCGGTACCAGGGAATCGTTATCAATGATTTCTGACAATTGTAAACTATCCTGTTTCCGGGAATGCTGAACATACCACATATGAACCAGGCTGTCCAGATTCCTCTTAAAATTCAACAAATGTATTTCTTCGGAAATGGGAATGGTATCCGTAGCTGTTTTAAATCCATAAGTGAAATTACCAGTCACCATAAGCAGAATTACAGTAATATATTTAATTTTTTGTAGCATTTTCTTGATTTTAGAATTCTGCAAAAGTAATAATTTACCCTGTTAAAAACGAAAGCTGAATTTTATTCCCATTGTATGAGTATACCTTGAAGTCGGGAATAGTTCCGGCTCGATGTGTAAAGTTAATTCATCACTTATATCGTAATCAAATAAATGAGCATCTACCGAAGCATCCACAATATTCAGGATATACCATAATCCTATACCAATGTATGACAGATCCCTGTTTCGCCTGTAGTAATCTTTATTTAATTCTAAAGCGTTTTTAAACCAGTCGTACTTAGAAGGATCATAAGTCTCCTCATTTTCATATAATTCTTTAACAATTTCTCTCTCATCCAATCCTCTTTCATTTATGATTGTAAGGTAACTGGTTGTCAAGGTATCATTATCGATAAAATCGCCGTAAGCATTGATATACTTCGTAAATTTCGTGCCATTTAATTTAACCAGGTAAGCCAGGGTCCCAAAACCCGCGTATATAACCGGGACTTTCCAGTATTTTTTATTATAGATTTGGCCAAGTCCCGGTATCACCATTGAATAATAGCTAGCCCTTTTGGGTGAATGACCGCGTAATGCAATGGAATCCCCGGATATAGAACTGTTAGTTTGTTGAGCGAAAAAAGGTTCACCGGAGACAATCAGGAAAAGGAAAAGAATACTGAATAAATATGTTCGAAGTGTGGATATCCTCAAAATAATAATTCCATTAAATTATGCTACAACCTGATATGGCAGCAAATATAAGGAATTTAAACATTTAGTTTATCCAAAATACCAAGAATCCGTTCCAGTTCTTCATCGGATTCAAAAGGAATTACAATTTTACCATGACCTTGTCCATTTACCCTGAACTGAACATTTGTTTCGAAGAATTTTGAAAGATGGTTTTGTAACTGAGTGTATTCAGCATTTAATTGCCGCTTTCTTTCGACTTTATGATGGTTTTTGCCTGGTTTATTATTCAACCCTCTGACCAGTTCTTCGACTCTTCTTACCGAAAGCTCATTCTCCAAAATTTGATAATAAATGGTAATTTGAGTCTTCGGATCTTCAATGTTGACAAGGGTACGGGCATGTCCCATTGATATTCTACCGTCACGAATACCGAGTTGAATTTCGGCAGGTAATTTTATTAACCGGAGATAATTGGCAATGGTTGATCGTTTTTTTCCGACTCTTTCACTTAAGTTCTCCTGTGTCAGGTTACATTCTTCAATTAATCGCTGATAGCTGATAGCCACTTCAATAGCATCCAGATCCTCCCGCTGTATATTTTCAACAAGCGCCAATTCCAGCATAGCCTGATCATCAGCGGTGCGAATATAAGCAGGAATTGCCAGTAATCCGACCATTTTTGAAGCCCTGTATCGACGTTCTCCGGTAATCAACTGGAATTTATTATGTCCCAGTTTTCTTACGGTAATGGGTTGAATGATACCCAGTTCTTTAATTGATGATGCCAATTCAACCAGTCCTTCTTCATTGACCCTGGACCTTGGTTGGAATGGGTTCAATTCAATATTGTCAATATCTACTTCATTTATGGAACCAACTTGTTCGAGGTTTTCACTGTCGGCATCCTCGATCAACGCTCCCAGTCCCCTCCCTAATGCATTCTTTCTAGCCATGTGTAATAAAATTTGGCTGTATTCTAAATATTATAAAAAACATAGCGTATTATTTTTATTCCATTATCCTTTCTGCATTTTTGATCCTGGTTTTCTCGTTCTTCTGAAGCAACTCCCTTGCAAGGTTCAGGTGGTTAATCGATCCTTTTGAATTTACGTCGTACATTAAGACCGGTTTCCCAAAACTGGGCGCTTCACTTAACTTTATATTACGTAGAATAATAGTATCAAAAACCATTTGCTGAAAATGCTTTTTTACCTCTTCCATTACCTGGTTCGATAACCGTAATCTTGAATCATACATTGTGAGAAGAAAGCCTTCAATTTCAAGATCCTGATTAAGCCTGCTTTGAATTATTTTTATTGTATTTAACAATTTTCCCAGGCCTTCAAGTGCAAAATACTCACATTGAACCGGGATAATAACTGAATCGGCGGCTGTTAAAGCGTTAACCGTTAACAAACCCAAAGAAGGAGAACAATCAACAAGAACAAAATCATAGTCATCTTTAACCTTCCCGATAACCTGTTTTAGCTTCTGCTCGCGGTTAGGCAAATTCAGCATTTCTATTTCGGCTCCAACCAGGTCAATATGTGATGGGACAAGATATAGATTATCCTCCGAAGTTAATACGATATCTTTAGGGTTTACATCATCGATCAGGCATTCATATATGCTGGTTTTAATGTTTTTGACATCAAAACCAATGCCGGAGGTGGCATTTGCCTGCGGATCTGCATCCACAATTAAAACTTTACTTTCAAGAGCAGCAAGACTTGCTGCCAAATTTATTACTGTGGTGGTTTTACCCACTCCCCCTTTCTGATTCGCTATCGCGATTGTTTTACCCATTAATAAACGCTTTACTTATTAATCTTTTTCAATAATCGTAACTTTATTTACAAATGCTCAAAATTAAGATTTTAAGAATATTTTTAATTTTTATGTCAGGCAGATTTGTAAACAATTTTTGCTCTTTTATAAACATATTATTAACATCCATCAGCCTCCCTGATAGTCTGAATTTTAACCTTAAATATAATTTACTACCTTCATTATCACAAAATCCTTAAATTCTTGAAAATATGTCCCGCGATCCCAACAAAGAATGGTTAGTTATCGTAAATCCAAATGCCGGAAGGAGAAGAGGAGGAAAAGACTGGGAAGAGATTTCGCGGCTTTTGGGTGAATCCGGAATAAAGTTCACCTGTTTCTTTACTGAACGGAAATTGCACGCTACGCATCTGACAGTTCAAAATATCGAGCAAGGCTATAAAAATATTATTGTAGTCAGCGGAGATGGGACCTTGAATGAAGTTGTTAACGGTGTTTTTACTCAAAACAAATACCCCACTGAAGAAATCGCCCTGGGAATGATAACAGTGGGAACCGGCAATGACTGGGGAAGGATGTATAACATTCCGAAAAACTACAAAGAAGCAATATCTATCCTGAAAACCTGTAAAACCGTTAAACAGGATATCGGGGTTGTACAATATTACAGCTCAGGTAAGCAAGAAAGAAGATACTTTATTAATATCGCCGGATTAGGGTTTGATGCCAAAGTCGTTAAGAAAACAAACCGGCAAAAAGAAAAAGGGCGTTCAGGAGTACTGATCTATTTAATCAATATTCTTACCACTCTTTTTAAATATAAGGATGTTAAAGCGGAAATAATCATTGACGGAAATAAGATAGAAGATGAAATATTCACCGTATGTTTAGGTATTGGCAAATATGCCGGAGGAGGTATGATGCTGACACCCAATGCAATTCCTGATAATGGATCTTTCGCTTTAACCGTTATCAAAAAAATGAAAAAAATTGAAATCATCCGGAGTTTACCAAAACTATATAATGGTACAATCTTGAAACATCCAAGAGTAGAAAGCTTCACGGGCAGGAATATCCTTATCAATGCCGATCCTGCAGCTTACCTCGAAGCAGATGGCGAATCCCTTGGACATACTCCGGTTGAATTTAATATTTTACCAAAGAGTTTGAATGTAATTACCAATGCAGGCTAAAAAGTGGAGTAAAAAATGTAGCGCCGAATTGTATTCGGCTGGAAAGAGAGACCTG
>JABUBQ010000041.1_pt1 | contig 15621 bp, 15 predicted proteins | sample 7240351 | NCBI WGS metagenome assembly JABUBQ01 (sample SAMN07256348, study PRJNA390944) | subsurface metagenome | isolation source: Methane hydrate marine sediment | place: Pacific Ocean: Eastern North Pacific, ODP site 1244 | collected 2002 | reverse complement strand
CAGCAATTATTAGTTATTTTCTTTTAGGAGAAATCTCGTTTATCATACCATTCGCCCTTGCAATTTCAATCGCTTTATAACAAGCATCTCTTGAAGATTCACTTATAGAAAGAGCACTACCCATAATATGAAGGGATTTTACATTTGAAAAGTATTCCTCATTAATATCATCTGGAGATGTTTGTCCTGCCGCTCCAGCAGCAAAAATAAATTTTCGAGTGCCATCTGAATTATATTGATTAAAAGCTATTCCAGTAGTTCTTGAATTATCAATCCGTATTTTAGAAATATCAACCCCATCAGATTTTAATTTTTTAAGAACTCCTTCTCCAAGTTCATCGTTTCCAACAACACCAATAAAACCTGTAGATAAATTAAATGATTTAGACATTCGAGTAGCCGAGTCTATAAATATAGCAGGAGCTCCACTTGGAAATGGCCCCTTATAAGAAGCCCCAATTATTCCATGAGGGGTATCAACTTCCGTACGCATTATCTCGACTAATAGCTCTCCCAAACAAATGATATTAGGACTCATTTTCGTCAATTTCTATTTATACCATTAAAATACATTAATTTATCAGAGTATGTAATAGAATTTAATATTTTAGAAGCTATAAATTATTTTTTACCTTGACCTATTTTAGTAGAATCAGGTTCTTTGCGGAGTAAGAACAAAGGTAAAATTCCTATTAAAGGTCCTAAAGCTAAAAAGAGAACATATTGAACACGGAATCTCGTTAACAACCAATGCTCCAACAATAGATTGCCCTAGTTGTCAAGTAAAGATGAGTAGAAAGGTTAAAAAGAAATCATATGTTTTGGCTATTGTTTTTGTAGCTACTGCTGTTATGTTATTCTTTATTTCAACAGCATATTCGGATTTTTTGCGTAAAACATAAAATATTTTTGAAAAGAGAATATTTTGTGTATAAAAATTTTTACTTGCTCTTTATAATATCCATTATTTCGTATTTAAACATTCAAAAAGATTATTTATTACTTTTCATAATACTTTCATAATAATAACAAGAATTTAAATTAAATAATAGGGAAAAACAGTGGGTTTAAAGACTAATATAACAGAAATGTTTGGGATTAAATATCCCATTATAGCCGCTCCAATGGGTCCGTTTTATACTACAGACTTAACTGTGGCAGTTTCAGAAGCGGGAGGTTTAGGAGTATTAAGCCATACTAATTTATTTGGAAAAAGTAGTTTATCTGAAATGAAGAAAAATATGGAATATGTCGTTGAGCATACTGATAAACCTTTTGGCTTTAACATAAGAACTTCAAGAATGCAGATTGATGCACCAGGGCTCTGTCGGGCAATTCCTAGGTTCATTCGAGATAAACCTAAATTAAGAGAACAATGTCTTTACGTAATCACTAGCGCTGGAACGCCTAAAATGATTCAAAATAATGCGTTTAAGAAGCTTAAAGATGGTGGGTCAAATATTAAGCATTTTCATGTGGCACCTGCGTTATGGCTAGCTGATAAATGCGTTGCTGCAGGATGCGATGGTATGGCTATTACAGGTTGGGAAGGAGGCGGGCATCAATCGTATGAAAAAATAAGTTCTTTAGTACTTCTTCAGCAAGTTAAACAAAAGCATCCTGATTTCCCATTAATAGCTTGTGGTGGCTTTGCTACGGGAGAGGGCGTAGCAGCAGCATTGACCCTAGGAGCTGGAGGAGTTGCTATGGGTTCTAGATTTATTGCCTCAAAAGAGAGTGAATTTCACGAAAATTATAAAAATATCGTACCTTCTGCCAAAGCAAGCGATACTACATGGGTTACTGGCGTTTTAGGTCCGATAAGGCTTTGGAGAAATAATTATTCGATGCACCATGGTGTTGTTTCAAGTAAAGAAGAAAAAATGGCACTCGAAGCTCAACTTACACCACAAAAGGCTCTAGAAGATCAAAAACATTACGAAATGACTTATGAAGGAAATATAGATGATGGTGCAGTTTTATTAGGCCAAAGCATTGGTATTATTCACTCTATTGAAAGCGTTAAAGATATTATGGAGAGCATCATAAAAAACGCTGAAAAATCTTTGATCAAAGCTTCAAAAATAGTAATTTAAATTTTTTAAAAAAAGAAATTTTTTTTATTTAACCAAGCTTTTTTTTAAGATATCATTCCATAATATAATATAGATTTATTAAAAATGGGTGTTAAAATGAAATCAAGGAAAAAAATCGAGCTAATTAATAAAATTATAGATAGGTATGACGAGGGTACATGCTTTTACTGTGGAGCAACTCTAAATGGTGATTTGGAGGCTGATGATTTTGACGATGGCTATTCTGCCGATTGGTGTCCTGATTGTTGCAAAAATGTTGACCCTAACGATGATTGGGAAGAAGTGTGCTTAGATGCAATAGATAAGGTTATTCATGATAGCCCCTTTGAGCCTTAAACCTTATGCATTTACTTTAATTATATTAAAATCTGAGTGAAATGACCGACAATAGGAAAGAAATTGGATCATATGAATATATGGAAGCTTTTATGTCTCGGGCCGCACATGTAGTTTCTATGGACACCAATGGAAAAATAAATGTAATGGCACTCCTATGGAAGACAATTGGAGAACTCTGGATGCTCCCCGTCATAACAATAGCAGTATCACCTTCTCGTTATACTTTCAAGTTACTAACTGAAGGCGTGCAAGAATTTACGATTAACATCCCTTCATCTAAAATAGCCGATACAATAGACATTACCGGTTCATTATCAGGTAGGGATATTGATAAATTTAAGGAAGCGGGATTAGAAATCATCGAAGGGAAACGAACAAAAGTTCCTACTCTTAAGGATTGTATATTAACCTACGAGTGCAAAATTGTTCATTCGTGTAAATCTGGAAGTATGGCATCCCATCACTTATTTTTTGGCCAAATATTAACCGCTTACGCTTCAAACGAAATAATAAAATAATTCAGCTTTTTAACCTTTATTTCTCATCTCAGTTTCACATATACAATGACTTGAACTTAAGATCTCTTCACCACAAGGGCACTTTTTGGGATGTCCATACTTCCTACAAATTTTATTTATAGTTTCACATGAGAAAAGTAGATTTAACTTTTCGCTTTCTCTATGTGCAAGTTCTGGTTTTACCCCTAATTCGTAATGTAATAGCGTTTCTATGAGTCTTGCGTGCCTAACTAATTCTATTGCCAAATCTCTTCCTTTAGAGGTCAACTCTACTTCGTGATAAGCTTCGTAATTAACGATTTCCTTTCTTTTTAATCTTGTGATGCAACTCCCCAGAGTAGAATGAGGAACTCTAAGTTCTTTTGCTATCTTTCCGATTTTTAAGGGAGTACTCTGTCGATATAAAAGTTTAACTACAATATAATCTAAATCTTGCATATTAGAATTTTAGCTATTATTTCAATATGTTAGTGATTATGGTTCATAGAAGCCATGATAAGAATCATCATTGTCACTCCAGCCAGAATTAGGATTAGTTGTTTTAATGTATGTTTAAATCCCCACTTTTGATGTAGCTCGGGTGTTAAATCTGATAAAGCGATGTATAAAAAGCTTGCTGCTGAAATTGCAAGGGCGAATGGTATGATAAACGAGATTTCTCCTAAAAGAAAATAACTAATAATTGCTGCAGGAATGGTCGTTACACTTGATAGAGCGTTATAGGTGAATGCTTTCTTTTTTGAAAACCCCCCGTGCAAAAGTATCCCAAAATCTCCTGTCTCTTGAGGAACTTCATGGGCAATTATTGCAAGACCTACAGCTACACCTACGGAAAAACTTGTAAGGAAAGCCGCTGCAATGACAATTCCATCTATAAAGTTATGTAAAGCGTCCCCTATCAGTACAATAGGTCCCGCTGCTGAATGAACATCGCAGTCCTCATCAGTACAATTTCGCCAGATAATTAATTTTTCAAGAAAAAAGAACGATAGAATTCCACCTAAAATAAAGAGCATTACAGTATGTGATTCCCCACCAGCGCTCTCTATTGCCTCCGGAATTAACCCAAACAATGCAGCTGTGAGAAGAGTTCCAGTCGCAAAGGAGATCAACATTGAAATTAATGATTTCTGGATTTTTTCTCCTAATAATACAAAAATAGCGGCAGCTGAAATTGCTCCAAGACTACTTAAAAGACTAAATAAAATTATCCATATAAAAATTTTCTATTCACCAAATAATTCCAAATTAATTATTAAAATGATGATTTCTTGAATATAAATTTTACGATCAATCGTAAATTTAAGAAATAAAAAAAATATAATAACTCATATTTACAATTATTATTTATATAGCCATCATTTTGGAATCGTCATAAATCTTTAAGGGTAATTTTTTATTCGCGAACCACTTCCATTAATTTGTACTGATTGTGAAAAGGAATATAATTTTGACTCGATAGAATATAGATGTCCAGATTGTAATGGTTTACTTTGGGTTAAATCAAATATTAGTAACTACAAGAACTCTTTTCTTAAAATTAAACAAATTCATAATTTTTGGGATTTTTATTTCGCCTTACCAAAAATTGATAAAAAATTTCTTGTAACTTTGGGAGAGGGTGGAACGCCATGTAAAGATTCTGAAAAAATTGGCGAAACCTTAAAACTAAACGATTTGAGCTTTAAAAATGAAACGATAAATCCAACAAACTCCTTTAAAGATCGCGTTGGTGCTTTATTAATTTCACATGCTCGAAGTTGGGGGTATCAAAGGGTTGTTTGCGCTTCAAACGGTAATCAAGGCGCCTCTATCGCCGCATATGCCTCATTAGAAGTAATAGACTGCCTAAATATTATTCCAAATGAAATTGATACTGGAAAAAGGGCACAGATGATAGCGTACAACTCAGAAATTGAAATATGGGGGGATTTAGTTGACGATACGATTATCCACGCTTTAGAGCCAAAATATAATATTTATTATCAAAGCACTCCAGAATATAATCCTCTTACGATAGAAGCTCAAAAAACTATAGCATTTGAGATTTATTTGCAAAAGGGTCCTCCCGATTGGGTTTTAATTCCAATGGGGAGTGGAGAGCTATTAGTTAGTTTATGGAAGGGTTTTAATGAACTCAAGGAGAGTGATATAATTGAACAAATACCAAGATTAGTTGGAGTGCAATCAGAATTCTCCTCACCAATAGTAAACGACTTTTTTGGAAAAAAGCAAGAAAAATTGCCAAAACAAAAGAATTCTAAATCGCACGCATTAGGAGTTTTAGTAAAAAAACCTTTATTTAAAGAGCTTGCCATTAGATTTATAAAAGAAAGTAAAGGTACTGTGATTGCTATTCCTGAAAGTATGATTTTAAATTCGATTGATGAACTTATCAGAAATGAGGGCATATTCGCGGAACCCTCATCGGCTTTAACACTAGCAGCAGTTCATATTTTAAATAAGGAAGAGAAATTCGACTCTGACGATAAAATAGTATGTTTAATCACAGGAAGCGGATTAAAAGCACCCTATGTCTTAGAAGCGATATCATCTCAAACCAAAACTACTGGAAAGGGTTCAATTATAATTACTAAGTTAAAAATTTTATCACAGATTTCCTTAACAAGCATTAAGGGAATAAGTGGTACTAAAATTCAAGAACTAATAGGAAAAATAAGTTTAGCGGCAATTTATCAGCATTTAAAAAAGTTAGAAGAGAATAGTTTAATTTCTCGTAAGAAAGAAGGAAAAATCGTTTTGTATTTTATCACCAACAAAGGTAAAAAAGTTTTAGATGCTTTAGATATCCTTATTACGCTCCTTTAACTTAAGAGGTTCCTAATTCATCTATCTCAATAGGGATGAAAATTAGATCAAAAACTTGAGGATTGCTTATTTTAATTACGATTCTCAATACTACTATTAAACTTAGTGAAATAATTGCCCCTATTATGGATTGAAATAAGTTTCCAGGGAGCTCAACTAGAGCTGGTGCTATTCCAAAATTGAATACAAACGCTTCAACAATAAAATAACCAAAAACCATTGTTAGACCCCCAATAATAACAGCAATGATATCATAGAAATTAAAGTAAGTACGAACTTTTCTTGGGTTCGCAATTAAACCAACTATTAAACCTTCTAAGCCTTTCACGATAAATGTGGCAGGTGCCCAAATTGGATATCCTAGAAAAATATCCGCTAAAGCGGAACCAATTCCTCCACCTAATGAACCAATAACTGGACCAAATATTAAAGCTGTTAACATCACTCCGACATCTCCAATATTTATATAACCTCCTGTAGCTGGAACAGGAATCGAGATGAGCATTGTTAATACACATGTAAGAGCAGCAAAAATACTAGTGATAGCAATTGAAAAAGGACTTTTTGGTAGATAATATCCAAAAAAATCCCGATTCTTTTTTGATCTTTTACTCTCCATTATTTTAAGCACTTATTTAAATTTATAAGTTTCAACTTATATATAACTTTCATCTTTTATAAGACTAATTATCCAAAGAGAATAATTCATAGAATTTCTTAATAAAAAGAAAACAAAATGACACTAAGAAACATATAAATTAAACAATTTCTATTATTTTTTAGATAATTTCTTAATATCAAAGTAAAATTATTAAAAAAAAAATTTACTCGAAGAGGTATTACTGTCTATGGTTTTTTCCAACGATAATAAGGATGGAATGGAAATTGACAATCTATTCGAAATGATTATCGATTTATACAATGCTTTAATGAAAACGTTCCCAGATTTAGTCGTAATTCTAGATTTAGAAGGAAATATCATAAACATTTCACGAAACATCCAAAATTTTTATGCTACAAAAAGTATAGAAGATTTTATTGGAAAAAATATAATAGATTTCGTAGTATCAGAAGACCGAGAGCCGTTTAAAGAAGATCTTGAAAAAGCCATAAATCAAGGATTTTTAAAAATGGTAGAATATAACTTCTCTGGAGCGAATGATTCGAGATTTATAGGAGAATTAAGTTTAAGTTTAATTAAAAATAAAAAAAACGAACCAAATTTCTTTATTGGGATAATACGGGATATTACGAATCAAAAAGGTATAGAAAGCGAATTAAGAGAAAACAAACAAATGTTCCAGTTAGTAATTGATAATATTCCACAACTTATTTCTTGGAAGGACCGAAAATCTACATATTTGGGTTGCAATAGTAATTTTGCTAGAGTTGCAGGTCTTAGTACACCCGATGAGATAACAAATAAAACGGATTACGAATTACCTTGGAAAGTTTCGGAAGCAGAGTCATTTTTTGAAATCGATCAATTAGTCATGGACACTAACAAGCCAGAATATCACATAATTTTACCTCAACTTCAAGCAGATGGGAAAGGAGCTTGGCTTGATGCTAATAAGATTCCTTTACATGACATAAATAAAAAAGTTGTTGGATTGCTAAGCACTTACGAAGATATCACAGAAAGAATTAAAACAGAAAAAATTCTTAAAAAATCAGAAAAGAAATATAAGGACGCATATAATAGAGCAGAATTTTATAAAGATGTGTTTGCTCACGATGTAAGCAACATCTTACAAGGGATACTCTCCTCAATTGAGTTGTGTAAATTAAGTTTAAAAAATGCTCAAACCCAATTAAGTTTAGAAAATTTATATGACATGATTGAAGATCAGGTACATCGTGGAGCAAAACTCGTCTCAAATATTAGAAAAATATCTTCGATTAGTGATATTGAAAATACAATTACTCCGATTAATGTTTGTAACCTAATTGATATCTCTTTAGATAATATTCGTAATATGTTTCCAAAAAAAAAAATTGTTTCGCAATGCAATACAGAATACGATGAAATTAATGTTAAAGCAAATAGTCTCTTACAAGATGTCCTCGAAAATATCTTACATAATGCGGTGAAACACAATAGAAACTCTATGATTGAAATCCAAGTAAATGTTTTAAAAGAAGTTCAAGATAATATTAATTATATCAGATTAGAATTCATAGATAACGGATTAGGAATACCAGATGCTCAGAAACTCACCATTTTTCAAAAGGGAGCTTTGGAATCCAGTAGTTTTAATAGGCTAGGTTTAGGCTTGTCATTAGTAAAAAAATTGGTTGAAAGTTATCAAGGAAAGATATGGGTCGAAGATAAAGTTAAGGGAGACCATTCGAAAGGTAGTAAATTTATTTTAATGATAAAAGAAGTGTAATGTTTTCGAAAAAATATTATTCGAAATAATAATACAATCATTTTTTTCACTAGATTTAAATTAAAAATCTCTTTTCTATCTAACTAATTAAAACTTTCTTAAAATTTGATTAAAATGTATTTGGTAATTTTATTCTGGATTTTCGTAGCTCTTTTAATGTTATTTCTTAGTACTTTATTCATTGTGGGTATTTTTTTATTGATTAAGGGAATCCAAAGGAAAATGGTAGGTCTTTCATGCTTAGGGATGGGATTTACTGTATTACCTATTGGATTTGTTGGTAATTTTGTTTTGAATATTGAACCAGGATATTTTTTCCAAGAGATTTTTATTACTATCGGTTTTATTCTTGCGGTACTATTTACTAATTTAACATTTCATAAAAATCGTAAATCTCCTGCTAAACTAATACTTATTGTAGTAATAGTGTTAGCTATTATTCAGCTAATTTTTCATGGAATGATGGCTATTGAGCGTACTCCTCTTATTTACTTTTTAAAGGTCTCTTTTGATCTTCCCTATAATTTTTTAGTTTTTAATTGGATGGCATGGTCATCTTATTCAGCATATAAAATTGTTAAAAACCAAGATATTGAACCATGGATAAAAGTTAGATATAGATTAATCTCAATTCTCTCATTTATTATGAGTTTTCACTCTATACCTGAATTTTTCCAACCATATGATATTTTATGGGGGACTCCAAGTAATTTAATAAGTGTAGCTGTTTTTGGCACAACGGCAGTATTAGCAGTAATTTTTTCGGTTGGATTCTTTTTAGCTTGGATTATGCCAAATTGGTTAAAAAAGTATATAAATAGAAACTATCAACCTGTAAAGGATAGAGAATTTACTGAAGAAGAATTAATGACTTTGATAAGAAACCAATTATCTAAAAGGCGAAATAATGGAAATAATTAAACTCTTAGGAAACAACTTAGCTGAAAAAATCAATATAAGTTCCCCCGCAGGTAGAGGTTTAATAAAATTAGCCATTAAAGATGAGGTGGGACCTTTTAAGCCCCTGAATCAACTTGAATTTATTGATTTTAAGAATTCAATAGCAAATTCTTTGAAGATGAGATTAGAGAAACTAGAAATATCTTCTACGAGTGAAATAATTGATTTACTATTAGATAAACTTACTAAAAATCAATCTTTAATTACAATTGGAGCTGTATAAAAGGGACAATCTTTTTATTCTCAAATAATGATAAAGTTTTTTTAATTAGGGTAAGAAGAAAATATGATTGAAAAATCTTATTATTTGTTAATAATACATTATATTTATGTTCATTTGTCTTGATAACTTAATTCGAACTGAATTAAATCATGAAGAAGTTTTACTAATTCCAGAACCAAATTATTTCAAGTTAATAAATCTTCAATTATTAAAATTCAGTGAAAAATCATCAATTATATCTAATTTACCTAGAAAAGATTCCTTTATTATTGATCAGTTTCAAAAACAAATAGAAATTTTAGGATTTGAAAGAGAATTAGAAATTAAATATGTCCAAGAAAATCTAAAGCTCCCTCAAAGTGAATCAGTTATAGAGATTTGTAAGAAAAACTTTCCTGAATTAAATTTTGATGATTTTTTGCATAATAAAAACAAAATTGAACAGGGATATATTCTAATTTCAAATAAGTCAAAAATATACATAGAAGCGGATTCTTCACAAGGAATATTCTATGGGATTCAAACTTTAATTCAACTAATGAATTCGACTTCGACCAAGAAATTGATAAGTCAAGTAGTCATTATTGATTTCCCCCTATTAAAAATTAGAGGAGTGTCGGATGATATATCTAGAGGTCAAGCAGCAACAGTTGAAAATTTAAAGAAATTCATTAAAACGCTAAGCCACTTCAAAATTAACCATTATTATTTAGTTTATATGCAGGATATGTTTAAATTTGAAAAATATCCAGATATCGGCAAAGGCAGAGGAGCTTATTCTAAAGCAGAAATAAAAGATTTATTCGCTTATGCGAAAAAACATTTTGTAGAATTAATACCTATTTTTCAAACGATTGGTCATTGGGATAACATATTACACAAAAAAAAATATTGGCAATATGGGGAATTTCCAGGCTCAAATAGTTTGAACATCGCAAACGACAAAATCTATGAGATATTAGATGGTATGATAAAGGATTTAAGTGAAGTGTTCAAATCTGAATACTTCCATATAGGAGCCGATGAAAGTTGGGATGTAGGGAAAGGAGCTTCAAAAGAATATGTAGACAAGATAGGAATTGGTAATGCGTACTTAAAACATTACAAAAAGATTTACAAGATCGTTAAAAGTCATGGATATAAAAAAATCATTATATACCATGATATCCTCTACAAGTATCGAGAAGTTTTAGAGGGTTTACCCAAGGATATGATTGTAATGTATTGGAAATATAATACGAAAGAAAACCATCCAATTTTAAAAAAAATTAAAGAATTTAAATTACCCATAATTGTTAGTCCTTCTATTATAGATTACAATCGATTGTTTCCATCGTTCACCCGCTCTGAAAAAAACATATCAAACTTGATTAAAAACGGTTATGAAAACGGAGCTATAGGAGAAATAACTTCAAGTTGGGGAGACTATTCAAATAAAGAAATTAGAGAAAATAGAATTTACGGCTTTATTTACTCTTCACAAGTTGGCTGGAATCCTTCGAAAATTGTAAATCCAATTAAATTTTGGAAAAGTCTTTTACTACATTTTTTTGGAATTAACGATCTTAGGTTATTTAAAGTTATAAGAACATTAAGAGCTGTTGAAGATAAAAAGCGTTTACATACAAGACCTACTTTTTATTATAATCACTTTTTCAGTCACCCATATAATAAGAAAAGATCGTTATATAGAAAAAATATAAAAACCTCTAAATTTGATTCTTTAATCAAAAATATGGATGAATTAATTGTCATATGTAAAGATTTAGAGAAAATTGTGCCAATGAATAAGGAAAACATTAGAGTCTTAGCCTTTATTGCAAAGCATATTAAATTTTATTGCAATAAGAGAATTAACTCTAAAAAATTAGTTGATTTTCAGTCTAAAAGAGTAAAAGACGAATATTTATTAATAATAATAAATGAAATTGAGGCTTTAAAAAGGGAGTTAAACGATCTCCTAAAGGAATACGAAATCTTGTGGTTGAGCGTTGCAAAAGAAGATGGTTTTGAATCAATAAAGAGGAAATATTTGTGGTTACTGAAATTTTACGATGAAAAAGTCGAAGAAACTCAAAACAGAAGCAAATGGCGGGACCCAAATATTCCTAGTGAATTAATTTACCTTGACGCTAAGAAAAAGCACCAAATTCACACTACTTACTTTAAAAAAACGATTGAAATCGACGAAGAAATTGAAAGTGCTTACTTACAAGTAATGGGAGGGACTTTCGCAAAAATCAGCCTAAATAAGAATCATATCGGCCATGTAATAACTAAACATTCGTTAAATTATGTAGTTTTAGAAAATAATATTCAAATATTTGATATTAAAAAGTATCTAAAACATGGTGAAAATCAAATCATTATCGAAAATAAGGATTATAGCGGAGGAATTGGACCAATTAACATATATGGCGAAATTAAACTGAAATCAGGTCAGACAAGTCTAATTAAAACTAATAAGACATGGTTAGGGGCAAGAAATCACGATGGTCCATGGAAAATTGTTAAAAGTTTTGGTAGCCCTCCTAAAGTTACTGGAGGATTATGTTATCCCGATTTTGAGCATAATATTCATTCATTAGAAAGCGATATGATGACTGTTTTTAACGCTTTAATTGGTCGGATTCCAGGAAAGTTATATTGGGTTTTAAAAATAGTTATAAAGCTATTTCACCGTTACGACATTCTAGAATGAATATTAAGATGAAAAAATAAAAAAAATAAAAAAAATTAATTGCTCAATTATCAATCATTTTCTCTTATTATAATTGATTCAGGATTGTAAAGAATTTCTTGAATTTTAAGCCTATCTCCTGCGTCCGCTCTTCCTTTCGAAAGAATTGCAATTGTCAACCATTCAAAGGATCCCTTGAACTCTACTTTTTCCCACAGTTTTACTATTATGTACCAAAAGAGCACAACAATAGCAAGCAGCAGCAAAAGTTGGTAACCGTTTAGTTTTCCATCTAAAGCACCCCACCCAGTTACGGCATCGAAAATCAATACAGGGAAGATAGTAACCCATTGAAAACACCAAATTGTCAATAACAGCATGTTAAATCGTCTAAAGAAGATTGTTTTCTTTCCAAACTTTTCTGCTTTTCCCCTATAATCTACTAAATGAAGCATTAAAGTACCAATGGCTATCTCTCCAGCTGCTACAAAGCTAAACAAGAATAAATCATCAGAATCTAAACTAAAACCAAGGATTAGCCCTGAAATAATCGCAGCTATGAAAAGGAACAAAGCGCTCAAATAAGACCATTTTAAAAAATTCTTTGTTATTCTTCCCTCGCCAATATAAGAGCCCGCAATCAAACCAAAAAGGGAAAGCGAGAAAAAAGGGACAAGAGGAGTAAATCTATTTATAAACGGTACAATTAGGATATAGGCTAAATTAGTCCATAAATCGCGATTAATCCAATTATTCCAAGGACTCCTGAAAGCTCCCATGTAGGCATTCCCTAATTCAATTACTAAGGGGCGTAAAAGCATAACAATAATTAAAAGAGTAAGAGCAAGGATTAGAATCTTCTTAATAGACCATCCTTTATACAAACAATAAGCGTAAATTCCACTGATAATTATTGTGGCAATACCTACAGTTTGCAAAACATTGATTCGAAATAAGTTATTCCCCAGACTCAACCAAACATCACTTTCACCTAAGATTACATCTAATAGCAACCCATTAAGCAACCCTTCTGATATAAAGCCAAAAACCCAAATTATAAAGCCTCGTATTGCTTGATTTTTAAATACTTTTAAGGCTGCAGGTTTTTTCTCCATTATCTCGATGTTATTATTCCACTGTCTTCTAGTTGAAATTGTATTGCCAATTGCAGACATTAAGATAAAAAGACCATCGAAATATCCTAAGTAAAGCAGAACTACGCCTAAAAGCAATATTAATATGTGAGCATCTCCAGCTAGAATCTTGTCAACTTCATCAGAAAACGCAACATTTAGCACATGGAAGCAAATTACTCCCAAAATACCAACGCCTTTGATAAAGTCGAAACTTATATATCGTTTCATTTTCCATTAATCTTTTTGTGAAATTTAATTATTAAAAAATTAAATAACACTTTGTTGTTAAGGTATATAAAATTAAATCATTTTTAACAAATAATATAATTTTTTAGCTCAAGTTAACTTCCAATAATTTCAATTAAGTATCTTCCATTAATTTTTTCTCAGTAATATCTTGAGCAATAACTTGGATTAAAATCTCATCATGCAATCGAATTAAAGTAGCTTTGTAACAAACCCATATTAATTTTCCTTCCTTGTTATAACCTTGAATTTCGCTTCGTTCTGCATCTTGTCCTTTAATTAATTGTTCGTATACATTATGAAGAATGGATAAGGTACTTGAAGGTAAAGCCATGAGTTGTAGAAAGTTTTTACCAACCAAATCTTCTTTTTTGTACTTAAACAACTCATAAGTAGCATAATTACAATCTATTATAGTACCTCCAAAATTTAAGATTATTATTGCGTTTGGGGAAGTTTGGAATAAATGCCGAAACTTTTTATCCGAATCTTTTAAAGCTAATATTTTCTCACGATATTTATTTTCTAAATCCTTTTCTAGGTTTTCATATTTTAATAAATATTCTCGTATTTTTTCATCGAATTTTTTTTGTTCTTCTATTTCTCTAATAACTGAAATAAACCTAAATTTTCCGTTCTGCTTAAAAACGCCCCCTTTTGCCGAGACTAAGATGTAATGTCCATCTTTATGGCGAGTTCTGTATTCTGCTGATCGAAGCTCCCCCTTATTTATTGCTTCTTCGAGTTTTTTAATAATTTTGGGTAAATCTTCTGGATGGATAAAGTTAAACGCGTTTAAACCTATCAATTCTTCAGGTTGAAAACCAAATAATTTGAAAGTTTGAGGACTACAATAAATAAATGTACCATCTGAATCTATTTCCAAAATTACATCCAATATATTGTTAATAAGATAACGATATTGTTCCAACATATTCTTTTTAACTACTCTTTTACGTTTATCTTTACCCAAACTAGATAATTCTGATTCAGAAGCGCTAATATCGTCTAATGTTTGTGTTTTCTCGTAAAATTTTTTAATTTCGTTCAGTTCTACAGTAATTAATGTATGACTTGTATGGACTCTTTCAAACGATTTTATTTGATTTTGATTAGTCGGATCGTTCGGATTAATGATTATATATTTCTTACATCTAACACATGCTCTAACTCTAATTTCCTTCTCAACCCATTGTTGTTGAATAAAATGCAAAAATGATCTTAAACTTATACCATTATTATAAAAAATTTTAAAATTATTAAACTTTATCTGTAACCTTATTTTTTTTGATGTTTTCCACCTTCGTAAGGTTTTGATGCACCCGCCGAGTAGATCTGCTGCAACACTAATAGAATACATGCTTTTTCAGAAGAGAGAATACTTTCTTAAAACCTTAGAGGTTATTTAAATTTATATCAAAATCAGATTGAATTATGAATTGCTAAATGGATAAAGTGCAAAATTCTGATTAATTCCTATACTTTGTGTATGGATGGGCAAAAAAAAAAAATTTTCGTTTAATGGTATCACGTAGATATTACAGCTTATTATAATAAAATTTGACGCTTTTAAATTCATGGACTTTAGTAGACGCGTCAAAAAAGAAATCGTGAAGGTCTCTGCCGATCAATATGTACCAAAAGCGTGCCCATCTTGCGGAAGTAGTGAAATTACAATAAGAACAAGCCATAAAAGGATAATATCCGAGCTTGGAAATATTGATACTGAATTATTCATAGAACTTCATGTAGCTACCTTTGAATGCAAGAATTGCGGGGCTAAATACACGCCAGAACATATGGATTATCCCAAGGGGTATGAATATTCGAGACGAATAATTCAAACCGCTCTATCAATGCATTTTCAAGATAATGTCTCAGGAAACAAAATTGCGGCTCAGCTTGCGAAATATTTTAGCGTTCAGATACCCCCTAAGACGATTTATTCATGGGTTAATGCGTTAACTGAAGAATTCATGAAAAGCGAATTTAAAACCGAGCCTGAGAAGGCATTAGAAGCGTATAAAGCACTCACAATCGATGGAACGGGTTTTAGTTTAGGAAATAAACTGTTAGGGAAAAAAAAAAATGTGCCCTTAGCATCGGCAGTCAAGTTATCAAACGGAATATACTTATTGACCTGGTCGGAATAGAAGACTTTGAGAATGGCTGTCGTTCTTTACTTGCTGTAAGAAATATAT
>JABUBQ010000040.1_pt1 | contig 15782 bp, 11 predicted proteins | sample 7240351 | NCBI WGS metagenome assembly JABUBQ01 (sample SAMN07256348, study PRJNA390944) | subsurface metagenome | isolation source: Methane hydrate marine sediment | place: Pacific Ocean: Eastern North Pacific, ODP site 1244 | collected 2002 | reverse complement strand
CAGGTTTTCTTATTGAACTTCCTAAAATATATTTTTTCTGATGCTGAAAAAGAAAATAATGAATCTAAGCCCCGGGCAGAATACAGTTTATTAGAAACAAAAACTACTGATGACGCGCAAGATATTAAAGATAAAGACAAGGAAGATAAAGAAGAAGATAAGGAAGATAAAAAACCTGAAGCCAAAATAGAATATAGTTTAATAGAAGAAAATATTGTAGTCTTTGATGGCTCATCCTCCTCTGATGAGGATGGAACCATTGTTTCCTACAGCTGGGACTTTGGAGATGGCGGTATAGGAAGCGGTGTTACTGTCACCTATATATACAATGAACCTGGAAATTATAAGGTTACTCTTACGGTAACTGATGATGACGGTGCCTATAAAAAAGATGTTGCTAATATAAAATTAAAAAATAAAGATAATAACATTGAAAATATCTCCGAGCCTAATGAATTTATACAAAGCAAAGAAGAAGAGAAAAAAGAAGATTTTAAAAATTTAAATAATGATTTGAGTAAATTGAATGAGAAAATAGTTAAATCAGAAGAAAAATCTATATCCATATTCGATCACTTGTTACAAAAGTTATTGAATAATAAAGAGGATAGAATCATAGAAATCCTGGATATAAACGTGAGTAGTATAGAAGACTTATTAAATATCGAGAAAATAATCAAAAATTATAAGGTTATAGCGGTTATAGGTTTTGATGAAATTATTGATTTAAATTATGAAAAAGATATAAAGCAAAACAAAGAAAGTGTTTTAACTGGAAAATATCCAGAGTTTATATTAAATTTTTGGAATAACTTTAAAGAATTTGCAACCTTATTTAATTAATTTAATTAAAGGATTTGAACCTCCGATCACTGGACCATGACATACTTATTGAACTTTCTAATGTTGCTTTAAAAGAGAAGGCTGTACTCTCGAAAAATAAGTGAAAAAATATTGTAATAAATTATGAATAAAGATTTACTGGAAAAAATTAAAGAAGATAAGGTAGTATGTGCTTTCCACTTAACATGTTAAAATAGGATGACTTAACTTATAACTCAAAACTATTGTATTTACCTGCTTCAAATTCTTTACCGATTTTATCAAATAACCCTTTTATGTGGTCATCCATAGTCAAGTAGATTATCTGCCATCCCTTTTTTGCAATGTCCGCCAATTTATTTATAAGAATTTCCCGCTTCTGCCAGTCCGAATGTTGAAAAGCATCGTCAAGAATTAAAAAGAGGGCATCCTCTCTTAATAGTTTTAAAGTAAATCCAATTCTTAATGCCAGCATTATTTGCTCTATAGCTCCGGTGCTTAAATCTCTTATACCAAAATCATCATACTGGTCAGAAACAATCAGCCTATCATTATCCAGTGCAAGTCTATTATATCTTTGAGTAATATCTTTTAATGGACCTGTAACTACTTCTGACTGCAGTCCTTCTTGTATTTTTGTATCTTCTCCCTCGCGTAATTTAGAGATGATTTTGTGAATGCTGAAGCCTGCCACAATATTAGCGGTAACTTCTCTTAGTTCGTTTTGCGCTTCCTGTCTTTTTTGCCGTAAATTTTCAATAAGTGCTTCCCAGCTAATGCTGGGGTCATCTTTGGTCTTTTCACAGATTCTGTATTTTAGATTTTGAATATTTTTTTCCTGTTTTTCAATTTCTTCCCGGATATGCCCGAGCTCTAATTGTATTTTTTCATATTCCTGCTGGCTGTATCTAATTCCTATATCTTCTGAAAGGTAATCTGTTTCCGATACACCAAGTTTAGCCAATTCTTGCCTTTCTTTGTCAATTTGATCTTTCAGGCTCCTGCTATTTTGATTAAGATCCTTAAGTGCTGCATCCCAGTTTCGCTCTTCAAGCTCTTTTTCAAAAAAGCCTGTTATTTTTTGATTAATGGAAAAACGAATATCCCGCAACTCTCTATCCAGGCTATCAATTTGCTCTTTCATTATTCTTGACTCGCTGTTTGATTCTCTCTGCTCATTTAAAGTTGACTCAAGCAGTGCAATATCTGTCAGCTGCTTACCAACCCTAATTTTAAATTCTTCCTTAATTTTATTTAATTCTTCATTTTGCCCTGCCTGTTTTGAAAAATTATGGAATTTTTTGGTATATACAAGAAAAGATACCAACGAGCCCAAAAAACAAAAACATATAATTCCTAAATATATAGTCCACACAGCAGAGGAGCTTTTCTGGTGAAAGAAAATTAAGGCAGCAGCAGCAGCTATGCCGGCAGTTGTTAAAATACCGCTTACGAAAAGTAAAGATTTAACGGGGTTTTTTATAGTTTTTAATGATAAGTCTTTGTAATGGAGCAAGGCGCTTTCCAGCCATTGGAAGTCCTTACTTTTTTTAAGGGCGCTTTTATATTTTTCTTCCGACTGGCCATAAAATTCTCTTTTGCTTTTAAATGAAGAGAGCCCATTCTCCAAGTTGCTTAATTCCTCTTCCGGAACATTATTTAGTTCTGCATCCAGTTCCCTGATTTTTTCTGAAATTAAATAGGCCCGGTGTCTTTTTGCCTTATCGAGGTTTGCCAGCCTGTCCTGTAAGGATTTTTCTTCCATACTGTAAGTTTTTAATACCCCTTGAGTGTATTCGGATTCTATGTCTTCGAATTGTTTGTCAATACTCTCCAGTTCATCTTTAGAGTCATTGTACTGCTTTCCTTCACCCCGCTGTGGAATATTGCTGATTTGGCTACTAGTGATCTCTGCTGATTTTACAGTTTTTGAAATATTATTGTCACTGTCAATCTTATCCAGGATATTTATGCCGGACAGTATTTCTTTAATTAAAAATTTACTTATACCTTCACCATCTTCTATTCCGGCTTCTCCACCTTTTACTATCAGGAGTTTTGCTATTGATGTGGGTAGTCCTTTTTCACTGCTTTCCCAATAATCTTCTAATTTTTTCTGAGAGGAGGGAGAAAAATCAATCGTTCGTTCTTCTAAACCGCTGACAGTAATCTTTCCCTTTCCTCCTTTTCTTAAATTACTCCACCGGCTGATGTTTGTAAATAAAGAGCGAATTAAAAATTCAGTAAGAAAAGTCTTTCCTTTCTCATTTCTACTGTATATAAGATTAAATATATCAAACTTGGCTACAAAACTTTTAATTGGCCCCAGATCTTTTACCGATATTTTATCAATCTTAATTCCCATAAATTCTTAATTCCTATAATATAATTATTCTTTCAAAATTATATGAAGAGCTTTTTCTAGAATATCTTCTTTTGAGGTAATTTCATTATCCCATTTAAGTTTTTCAATTTCATCTCGCAGCTTCTCTACGATAGCTATTCTTTCTGGGTCATTAAATATCGATACTTCAGTCAGGTCAGGTTCTTCATGGTTATAAAAAGTAAAATTTTTAAGTGTTTTTTTAGTTATTTCAAGAAGCTTATTTTTATTAGATGTATATCCTTTAATTTTTAAACGAATTCTTACTTTTGGTGCATCATTTTTACCTATATTCCATTTTCTGACCATTTCCTGTATCTTTCTTTCTATATATTCAAATTCATTGGTAGTGGGTAAGGAAATTAAAGTTTCATTAAAGAATATGCAGTCAGTGTCGATTACTTTTTCAACTACTTCCAAGGTATCTGTATTTACAATTAAAAAGCTCCTTTTTCCAGTTTCATTTATGTCCAGACCACAGGGTGATCCAGGATAATAAACTTTGCCCAAATTTATTTTTTTGTGTATGTGACCCAGTATGATTTTAGCAGGGTTATAGTACTGGATATCATTTCTGGTTAGAGGCATATAAATACCAGGTTCGTAGGGATTTGGGTCACGCAAACCCGCCATATAGTCACCATGGCCAATTAAAATCCAGAGTTTGGGTAGGTTTTCCTTGCATTCTGCTAAAATTTCTCCCATAGACTTAATTGGTAGATAAGGTATGAAAAGGAAGGTAGTGGGTGGTTCTGCTAATTTAATAATTTCAGATTTACTGAAGACTCTGATATTGCCTGAAGTGAAATACTGCTGTTTAATGGATGGGTCATGGTTTCCAGGAATTATATAGAATTTAATCTGGTTGCTGGTATATTTTGCATTTTTACAAAATTCATCGAACTCAGAATAATTTTGACTTTCTTCATTAAATAAGTCACCTGCAATAATTAGTGTTTTAATATCTTCAGAAAGTATCTTGTCAACGATATTTGATAATGCATTCCACCTTTCAGGAGATTCTTCTTTTGTTTTTAAATGCACATCTGCTGTAATTGCTATTTTCATTTCTGTTACTTTAGATTAAGATATAATGCTTTCGTCCGAAAGAGAATTACTTATAATTATTCATATACGTTTTTATATATAATATACTTTAATTTGCAGTTAAGTCCAAATGTTTTCTTATTTTTTAATTACTTTTAGTTTTAGTGTTTTTATTATTTTTCCTTTTGGAAAGCGGCTTTGTTGTATGGGTTAATTCTATCTGTTATAGTGTTATAATATGCTAAAGCAAGGCAAGAATGAAAACTCGAAATGGTGGTCCACAGTGAAAGTAAAAAATTTTAAACCAGGTCCAGAATTTTATGATTTACAGGTAGATTGGGATAAGAGGCTAAAAAAGGAAAAGGATTTTTTTTCGGGTATATTTGAGAAAAAGAAAATTGAAAGTGTGCTTGATGTAGGCTGCGGTACGGGACACCATGCGCAGCTTTTTTCCGGATATGCAAAAAAAGTTATTGCCATAGATCCTTCAGGAGAAACCATAGATTATGCTAAAAAAAACGTGATAAAGTCTCCCAATGTTACCTTAATAAAGGAAGGGTTTGCAGGACTTGATAAAATTCCTTACGGACAGTTTGACCTTATAACCAGTCTGGGAAATACACTGCCCATTCTGGGGAACCGCAGGGAGGTAAAGCAGGCTCTAAAAAAAATCAGAAAGAAGCTGTCAGGGAACGGTCTGGCAATAGTCCAGTTCTTAAACTTTAACCCTGGTGTTCTGGAAAAAAACAGATTTTATAATCCAAAGGTATTCAAAAAAGACGGAAAGACCTGTATTTTTATCAAACACTTTGAATACGGAAAAATTAAAACCAGAGTGGACTTTATAATTACTGTAATTTATAAAAATAAGGCTGAGGATTTTTTTGTAAACTCTTATTACCTGTGCACTCTGAAGACAAACTTATTTTTAAAAATGGCGAAAAATTCGGGGTTCAAAAAAATTGAGCTTCTGGGACCCGGGGGGAAGGGAGTGTTTAACGGTAAGAGAGATATAAGCCTTTATGCATTACTACGCATGTAAGTGCTATTATATAGATAGCAGGGAAATTATTTTTTTTAATCAATTGGCCGGGGATAGGTAATGGAGATAAGTATGGAGATGGGTAATGGATGAGTTAAAAAGATTCGGAGTATCCATAGAAAAAAAACTGCTTGAAAAGTTTGATAGTTATATTAAGAGCAAGGATTATCAAAACCGCTCTGAAGCTTTAAGGGATGTGATAAGAAAAGAGCTTGTTGACAGCCAGTGGACAGAAAGCGGCGGGGAGGCGGCAGGAGCAATTATAATTGTTTATGACCATCACCGAAAGGAGTTGATGGACAGTCTTGTAAATATTCAGCATGATTACCAGGATATTATAATCTCCAGTCAGCATGTCCACCTGGATCATAGTACCTGCCTGGAAGTAATAGTTGTGAAAGGCAAGATTGCCGAAGTGTTTGGACTGGAAGCAAAACTTAAAGCGGCAAAGGGTGTAAAGCACGCTTCACTTGCAAAATCTACACTGGGTAAAGAAATGTAGACTACGCATTTTCCTGTCCATATCTACAGTATTTAAGGAGCCTGCAGACGGGACATTTCGGTTTTTTAGCCAGGCAGATAGTTCTGCCAAGCGCTATTATTCTGTGCGAATAACTGCTCCAGCTGTCTTCAGGAACTATTTTCATGAGATCAAATTCAATTTTTACCGGGTCCGGGTTTGTTGTCAGTCCCAGCCTGTTTGAGATTCTCTTTACATGAGTATCTACTATTATGGCCTGCTTGCCGAATATATTTGACAGTACTACATTGGCAGTTTTTCTTCCCACTCCATGGAGTGTGGTTAAATCTTCAATATTGTCAGGGGTTATACCTCCAAATTTACCGGCTATATCTTTTGAGCAGTTGATTATGCTTTTTGCTTTATTCCTATAAAACCCTGTTGATTTTATATCTTCCTGAAGTTCCATCAAGTCAGCCCCGGCAAAATCTTCAGGGATCTTATATTTTTTAAAAAGGGATGGTGTGACTTTATTTACAAGTTTATCGGTGGTCTGGGCTGAAAGAATGGTAGCAATAAGAAGCTCGAAGGCATTTTTATGCTTGAGTGAGGTAGAGGCAACTTCAAGGTATTCCTGGTCTAAAATATCAAGTATTTTATTTATATTTTTCACTGCGGGTTCATATACAGCTCTGTAAGTGATATTCTGTTTTTTTGTGTTCCTCTTATTTTTCATATTACTAAATGAGCGTCTTTGATAAATTGCCTCTAAATAGATATAGATTTACTTTGTTTTTTTATTTTTTTTATTCTTTAAATAAATTTCAATTTCCTTTGCGGAAAGGGTATTTGGCACATCTTCTTTTTCCAGCCAGCCTTTCCGGGCAATATTCACGCCAAATTTGTAATCATCTAAATTCTTTAAGCTATGTGCATCAGGGTTTATAAAGATTTTTACCCCCTTTTCTTTTGCATACTTGCACATTCTCCAGTCCAGGTCCAATCTGAAGGGACTTGAGTTTAGTTCTATATCCACATCATTTTCCGCTGCTGCATTTATTATCCTTATTATATCCACTCTGTAAGGATCCCTTGCCAGAAGCAGTCTTCCGGTGGGATGGGCTATCATTGTTGTAAACTTATTTTCAATAGCTTTTATAATTCTATTTGTCATCTGCTCTTTACTCAGGTTGAAACCGGAATGGATTGCAGCAATTATAAAGTCAAATTTAGATAAAATATGATCGCTATAATCAAGATTACCGTCAAGCAGAATATCTGATTCAATTCCTTTGAATATTTTAAAGCTGGCGCCTTTCTGATTTAATTTATCTATTTCTTCAAGGTACCGGTTAATATCGTTATCCTTTAATCCACCGGCATATGATGCAGTTCTGCTGTGCTCGCTTATTCCGGCATACTGGAAACCCATTTTCTGCAGGTAATTGCAGGCCTGTTCAATACTGATATTCCCATCACTATGAGTTGTGTGAATGTGAAATATCCCTTTTATGTCTTTTTCCTCTATCAATTTGGGAAGAGTCTTATTTTTTGCAGCCTCAATCTCCCCATAATTTTCCCTCAGTTCGGGAGGAATCCAGTCCATTGAAAAAAAGTTAAAAATATCAGCCTCGTTGGAACATTTAATCAGGCTGTCATTTTTAAAAAGCCCGTATTCGTTCATTTTTATGCTATCTTTTTTGGCTGCAGTCCTCATAGCTGTATTATGTTCCTTGCTTCCTGTAAAATGATGAAGCGCGTAGGGATATTGAAAGTCATCTACACTCCTTATATCAACATTAATTCCGAATTTTAACCTGATGCTTGATTTTGTGTCCCCCCTGGCGATTATATCTTCAGCCTCGCTAAGTCCGGTGAAGAAATCCATTACTTTATCCGGGTTGTCTGTGCTTGCAACTATATCTATATCCTTTACTATCTCTTTCTTTCTGCGCACACTTCCTGCAAGACTTGATCTATTGACATACTGGAAGTTTTGTATTTTGTTGTGAATAGCTTCGGCCTCTTCTATAATATTTGCAAAAAGATACCTGCCTTTGTATTTCTTTAAAACCTCAATTCCTTTTAAGATATTTTCCTGAGTTTTCCTGCCAAAATTAGGCAGATCAACGAGCCTGTTCTCTATACAGGCATATTCCAGCTCACCGGTGTTGCTTACTTGCAGGTTGTCGAATAGGTACTTTATTTTTTTTGGTCCCATAGTAGGAATTGCAAGCATTTCAACAAGCCCCGGAGGAACAGTTTTTTTCAGGTCTTCATAAAATTTTAAGCTTCCGGTATCAACCAGTTCTTTTATACTTTCGGCAATATGTTGGCCTATTCCCTTTATTTTTGTAAGGTCGTCTATTTTTAAATCTCTGCCAAAATCAATATCCGATGCCTCAAGAGAACGTGCAGAATTCTGGTAGGCTCTGATTTTAAAAGGATTTTCATCCTTTAGTTCCAGGAGCACACTGATTTCTTTTAGAATTTTTATTACTTCTTCCTTATCCATAAAAAAACGAAAGTCTTTAATTCCTTCTCGTTAAGGGCACAAAAGATACATCACATAAACCTATTTTTTTAATCCTGGTGCCGTGTTTAATTACTTTATAAAGTGTCTGGCACCAGTTTGAAGGGCCGACAGGAATCACCATAATCCCGCCATCTTTTAATTGTTCGATGTATGGTTGTGGAATGTGATCGGGTGCAGCGGTAACAATTATTCTGTCATACGGTGCATATTTTTCCCATCCAAGGTAGCCATCGTGGTTACTCATTTTTACATTTTTATATTTTTTAAGTAATTCTTTATTTTTTTTATAAAGTGAAGTGATTATTTCCACTGTGTAGACTTCTTTTGTTATTGCAGCAAGTACTGCCACCTGATAACCAGAACCTGTGCCAATTTCTAGAACCTTTTCATTTCCGGTCAGCTCCAGACCTTCAGTCATAAGTGCAACAATATACGGCTGTGATATTGTCTGTCCGAATTCAATGGGAAGCGGCCTATCTTCATAAGCTGAATTTTTATATGCTTCATCTACAAAAATATCGCGGGGTACTTTTCTTAATGCATCCAGGACCTTTTTATCTTTAATTCCCCTGGAGATAATCTGGTTCTGGATCATATTGTCCAGGAGTAGTTGATATTTCTGTATATCTGAGGATTTGGCATTCTTATTTGCTCTTATCATAACTTGTGGTATTTTGTGATATAATAACTAGTTTTAAATAGCTCAGTTAATATAATAATTATTATAACATAGAAATATTATAAAATGATTAATTTAAAACTGGCAAATATACTTACAGATATTGCAGAAATTAAAAAATTCAGCCCTGATGATAAAAATATGTCACCGGGTCTCACAATAGCAGCGCGAACGCTGAGAGATAATCCTGAAAGCATTGAGAAAATCTACAACAGCGAAAAACTCGGGCGGTTAATAAGCATAGACGAACCGGCATACAAACTTATAAAGGAATATCTGGATACCGGAAGTATCGGATTGTATGAGGAGTTAAAATCGGAATACTCCGAAGATTTAATAAGGCTGGTAAGAATAAGCGGGCTCGGGAAAAATAGAATGTTTAAAATCTATGATACTTTTAATATCAAAAGCCTGGAAGATCTAAAAGATAAGCTGGTAGATAATAATAGAATTGCTGATGTCCTTGCAGAAGGTGGTTCAGGAAAAAATAAGGCAGGTGGATCTTATACTGAAAGGCTTAAGCAATCGCTGGATTATATGGAAAGCGTAAGGGGAATGTTCCCCAGATGGCGAGTTGAAATCTGTTTAGATGAAATAAAAAATAGTCTTTATAAAATTAAAGATATAAAAAGATTTGTTTTTGTTGGTTCCCTGAGGAGAAAGAAATCTATAGGAAAAGACATAGACATACTTATACAGCCTTATTTTAATAATCTGTTATATGATTTTGAAAGAAGCGAGAAACTACTGGGAGAAATCCGATCACTTAATTTTATAAAAAGATTGTTAAGCAGTGACATAAGAAAAGAAAATATAAGTGCAATATTTGAAACTGTTTTTGGAATAGAAATTGAGTTTATTATAAGCAGCGATAAAAATTGGGCCGTAGATATGCTGTATACTACTGGGAGTAAAAAGCATGTAAAAAAATTAGAAAGAATAGCTCAGAAAAAAGGGTATTTTAAAAGCGGAAGGATAGATACCGCTGGTTTTTCTGAAAACAGCGGGGGAAAGACAGAAAATTATCTACCAGTTGATGATGCCTTTTATGAGAAAGATATTTACAGTAAGTTGGATTTACAATATATACCTCCGGAGCTGAGGGAAGATCTGGGAGAAATAGAGCTGGCGGAGAATTTTCTGGTGCCATCGCTTCTGACCATGGAAGATATAAAGGGTGATCTTCATATTCATTCCAGATGGAGTGACGGAATTATAAGTCTCGATGATATGATTGAAAGAGTAAAAAAATTTAATTATGAATATATAGCAATTACCGATCATTCGGTAAATAATTATTATGGCAAGGGCCTGGATATAAAAAGGTTTCAGGAAAAAATAAATTATATTAATGAACTGAAATCCAGATTTAAAGATTTTTATATTTTAATGGGTTCAGAAATCGAAATCAGGGGAGTTGGTAAATTAGATTATCCTGAAAATATAATCAAAAAAATGGATATTGCAATCGGTTCGATGCATTCATCCTTTTTAAATACCAGAGCTGAGAATACGGCCAGAGCGGTCAGTGCAATTGAAAATAGATACATTGACTTTGTTGGGCATCCTACAGGAGTAGTTTTTGGAAACAGGGCACCCTATTCTATTGATGTTGACAGGTTGATTTCAGCAGCAGCTAAAAATAATAAAGCTCTGGAAATAAATTCATATTTTTTAAGAATGGATCTTAATGAACAAAATGCTCGTAAAGCCGGAGAGATGGGTGTAAAAGTGGTTATAAATACGGATGCTCACCGTCCCAATAATATGGATATGGTAAGACTGGGAGTAGATGTTGCGAGAAGAGCGGGACTCCAGAAAAAAGATGTATTAAATGCGCTTGCGCTTAAGGAATTAAAGGCGTGGAAGAAGCAAAGAAGTTAGCCGTTTATTTCTTATAATATTTAAATATCTTCTTATCTTTAAAATCAGGAATGAATAGGTCCTCTTTACTGTTCAGCGATATATGATCCTGGGTCCAGCCGTAACCAAAACCGCTCTTTTCGACATATTTTACTACTCCCAGGTATTCTTTTGCTGTAATCATTCTATTTAATTCAGGGTACCCGGATGCCTTATAGGTTGGATGATACTGGGCCATGATACTCAAGTAAACATCGGTGGATAGTTCATTTTTAATAAAGTCCAGAGTCTTTTTGATTCCTCCGATATTTTCAGGTAAAACCAGCAGTCTTATCATCAGCCCCTTTAAGGCTACTCCTTCCTGGTCAACTTTAAGTCCTCCTACCTGTCTGTACATTTCTTTAACTGACTGACGGTTATACCGGACGTATTCTTCAACCATTGAATATTTTCTGGCCATGTCGTCATCGCTGTACCTCATATCCGGCATATAGATATCAATAATCCCATCCAGCATTTTTATAATCTTCGGGTTATCATATCCGCCGGTATTAAACACTGTGGGGACTGAAAGCCCTTTATTTCTGGCAATTGAGAGAGCTTTTACTATTTGCGGGATCCATATAGTAGGAGAGACGAAATTGATATTATGACAACCTGAATTCTGTAATTTAACCATACTATCCGCGAGTTCCGATATACTATATTTCGCTCCCTCAAATTTCTGGCTTATTTGATAGTTCTGACAGTAGACGCATTTCATATTACAGTAAGTAAAGAATATAGTTCCCGAACCCATGTTTCCTGAAATTGGAGGCTCCTCTCCATGATGGGGCGTAGCTGATGATATTACAGGATTGTAGCTGGCATTACAGAAACCTTTCTCTTCTGATTTTCTGTTAATCTTACATTTGTGGGGGCATATTACACATTTATTTAAAATTCTATCCAGTGATTTTAAAGGTTCAAAAATTTTCATGTTAAATAAGGTACTGATTGGATTAAAATAATAAAGTTAAGATATAATAATTTTACTGCTTTGTGAATGGTTTTTTTCTTTCAGCTACTTTTAAATTGTTTTTAATTAAAAGGCTATCTACGTAGTTGAGGGTTTTATTAATGATACGGGGATTTTTTTTTAGGATTTTTTCAATTTTATAAATTCTATATTCCAGGAAATATTCAGGGGGTATATCCAATCCATCAGAAATTAACTCTATAGTTGAGATTGGAGGATAATTCTCTCTTTTTTTTAGTTTACTAAAATAACTATAGTTTAAATTTGTTTTGTTTGCCAGACTTCTGAGCTTTATCCTCTTTTTATCTATTATTTCTTTTAAAGCTGTACCAAAGTTTTTATTGGAATACATCATATAAAGTTAAATTAATTTAAGTCATTTGCCACTTTAAATTAATTCTATAATATTAGGGTAAGTTCTATAAGTTTTTTAGCCGATAATAAGTTGACAATTGTTTCAACACTTTTAAAAAGGGAAGCTATTTTATATAATAAATGGGTAACAAAAATAAGATAATCTGGTTAATGAATTATTAAAATATTTATTATATAATTCATATAGTTAACGAAAAGATTAATTATAAAAATCTTAAAAAATCATGTAATGAAAGAAGATAAAGATATTAGAATACTACTGAATGTAGATTCTGAAGATGACGCTCTGTTATTTTTAAATAAAATAAAGCGTAAGGGTTATAATCCAAAATATAAAATTGTAAAGACTTATAAAGACGTATCCGATGCTATAATTGAAGATAAGTGGGATGTAATACTGGCTGATTATAATTTGTCGTCTGACTTTAATTTACTGGATATATTAAAAATGCTTAAAGAAAGTAATCTTGATATCCCATCTGTAATTGTTTCGGATGTAATTGGTGAGGAAAAAGCAATATCTTTAACTATGGCAGGTGCCGATAATTATGTTATGAAAAAAAATCTTTCCAGATTGGTACCAGTTATAGAAAAGGAGATCCGGAATGCAAAATCAAGGTCAAGGCAAAAAAAAGCTTTAGAGAAGCTTAAGGAAAACGAAAGATATTTTAGATCACTTGTAGAAAATGCTTCAGATATTATATATAGGCATAGATTAATTCCTGGGCCAGTGTATGAGTATGTCAGTCCCTCAGTAAGGAGAAATCTAGGTTACACTCCTGAACAATATTATGCTGACCCTGAATTTAATTATAAGATTGTTTATCCTGGTGACAGAGAAATCTTCAAAAAGATACTTGATGGAAATTTCAATTTTTCAAAACCTTTAGAAATCCGGCTTATTCATAAAAATGGCAAGGTTGTCTGGTTTGAAGAAACGATTACTCCATTTTTTAGCAAGGAAGGAAAACTTGAGGCCATAGAGGGGATCCTGCATAATATATCTGGAAGAAAAAAGATGGAGAAGCGCCTATCTTATATGTCCTTTCATGATAGTCTTACTACTCTGTACAACAGGGCATATTTTGAAGAAGAATTAAAAAGGCTTGATACAAAAAGACAGCTTCCACTAAGCATTATTATTGGTGATATAAATGGGTTGAAGTTGATAAACGATGCATTTGGGCATAAAGAAGGTGATAGGCTACTTAAAAGCTGTGGGAATATTCTTAAGAATTGCTGCAGAGCAGAGGATATAGTTGCAAGATGGGGAGGGGATGAATTCTCTATGCTGCTCCCCAGGACCAATGAAGAATTTGCATTAGAGATTGTAAGTAGAATAAGAAAGAGGAGCAGCAAAACCAGCGGTGGTAAAATACCTTTAAGTATAGCCATTGGGTTTTCAACAAAAAGTAAAAATCATCAAGATTTTGAGAAAATAATAAAAAAAGCAGAAGATGATATGTACAGGAATAAGCTTATAGAAGCAAAAAGTATTATCAGTTCAATAATATCATCACTTGAGAAAACATTGTTTGAGAAGAGTGTTAAAACTGAGAAACACACTAAAAGAATAAAAGAAATGGCTTTAGAATTAGGAAAATCCATAAAACTTCACCCAAGCGAGATTGATGAATTGTCTCTTCTGGCAACAATCCACGATATAGGAAAAGTGGCAATTCTTGATGTTATATTGAATAAAAAAGAGAACCTGAGTAAAAGGGAATGGGATACTATAAAGCGGCATCCTGAAATAGGTTACCGTATTGCAGTCTCATCCAAGCAACTCTCAAGTATTGCTGAATATGTTTTAACCGTTCATGAGTGGTGGGATGGAAACGGTTATCCTCAGGGACTAAAAGGGGAGAATATACCTGTTCTGTCGCGAATAATAGCGATAGTCGATGCCTACGAGGTTATGATAACCGGCAGGCCCTATAAAAAAGCTATCAGCAAAGAAGAGGCAATAGCAGAGTTTAAGAAGTGCAGTGGTACCCAATTTGACCCGGAATTGGTAAAAAGGTTTGTAAAAATTCTGGAGAGTAAAAGCAAATATTAAATCAATCCTTCTATTATTTTAACTCTTGGCAATAACATCCTAAAATTATTTATAAGCACTCTGTCTTAAATACAAATTATTCTGGTTCTCCTATCTTCCCAAGAGCCTCTGCTGCCCTCATTCGGACACCACTATCTTCATCCTTTAAAGCCCTGGTAAGAGGTTCTGCAGCTCTCCCATCTCCTATATTCCCGAGAGCTACTGCTGCTTCCCATCGGACACCACTATCTCCATCTTTTAAAGCCTTGATTAGAGGTTCTACAGCTCTTGCATTATTTATCTTCCCAAGAGCCCCTGCTGCCCCCCATCGGACATAGCTATCTTCATCATTTAAAGCCTTGATTAGAGGTTCTACCGTCCTTGCATCTTTTATCTTCCCAAGAGCCGCTGCTGCCCCACTTCGGACATAGCTATCTTCATCCTTTAAAGCTTTAGTAAGAGATTCTACTGCTCTTGCATCTTTTATCTTCCCAGGAACCTTTTCTGCTTCATACCGGACATTATCCTTTAAAGCTTTAGTAAGAGATTCTACTGCTCTTGCATCTCCTATCTTCCCAAGAGCCTCTATTGCTCTCATTTGGATATTGCGATCTTTATCCTTTAAAACCTCAATCAAAGGTTCTACCGCTCTTGTATCTCCTATCCCCCCAAGAGCCAGTGCTGCATTCATTCGGATATCTATATATTTATCCTTTAAAGCCTCAATCAGAGGTTCTACAGCCGGTTCTCCTATCTTCCCAAGAGCTTCTCCTGCCCCACTACCACTATCTCGATCCTTTAAAGCCTCGATCAGAGGTTCTACCGCTCTTGCATCTCCTATCTCCCCAAGAGCCCCTGCTGCACACCTTCGGACATAGATATCTTCATCCTTTAAAGCCTCAATCAGAGGTTCTACAGCTGGTTCTCCTATCTCCCCAAGAGCCCCTTCTGCCCCACTACCACTATCTCGATCCTTTAAAGCCTCGATTAGAGGTTCTACCGCTCTTGCATCTTTTATCTCCCCAAGAGCCCCTGCTGCACACCTTCGGACATAGATATCTTCATCCTTTAAAGCCTTGATCAGAAGTTCTACAGCTGGTTCTCCTATCTTCCCAAGAGCCCCTTCTGCCCTCATTTGGACATAGCTATCTTCATCCTTTAAAGCCTCGATTAGAGGTTCTACCGCTCTTGCATCTTTTATCTCCCCAAGAGTCTCTGCTGTCCTCATTCGGACACCACTATCTTCATCCTTTAAAGCCTCAATCAGAGGTTCTACAGCTCTTGCATCTTTTATCTCCCCAAGAGTCTCTGCTGCATTCATTCGGACACCACTATTTTCATCCTTTAAAGCCTTAGTAAGGGGTTCTACAGCTCTTGCATCTTTTAGATCCCTAAGAGCCTCTGCTGCATACCTTTGGACATTGCTATCTTTATCCTTTAAAGCTTTAGTAAGAGGTTCTACAGCTCTTGCATCTTTTATCTTCCCAAGAGCCTTTGCTGCCTCACATCGGACATCCTC
>JABUBQ010000039.1_pt1 | contig 15859 bp, 18 predicted proteins | sample 7240351 | NCBI WGS metagenome assembly JABUBQ01 (sample SAMN07256348, study PRJNA390944) | subsurface metagenome | isolation source: Methane hydrate marine sediment | place: Pacific Ocean: Eastern North Pacific, ODP site 1244 | collected 2002 | reverse complement strand
ATAACCGTTTTACTATGTGTAATATGGCCATTGAAGCAGGAGCAAAGACTGGCATTATTGAGCCGGATGAAATTACTTTGGAATATGTAAAAAGCCGAGCCAAAAGACCTTTTCAGATTTACAATAGTGATTCTGATGCACATTATGAAAAAATTATAGAGATTGATGTTAGTAAAATTGAGCCACAGGTGGCTTTCCCTCATCTGCCGGAGAATGCTAAACCAATCAGTAAAGCAAAAGGGATTAAGATTGATCAATCCATTATCGGTTCCTGTACCAACGGTAGAATAGAAGACTTGCGTATAGCTGCAGAAATCTTAAAGGGGCAACAAGTTCATTCTGAAGTTAGATTGATTATTATCCCCGCTACTCAGGACGTTTATTTACAAGCCCTTCGGGAAGGGTTAATTGATATATTTATTACTGCCGGAGCCGCAGTAAGCACTTCTACTTGTGGTCCCTGTTTGGGTGGTTATATGGGTATCTTGGCTAAAGGAGAAAGAGCAATTTCTACCACAAACAGGAATTTTGTAGGGAGGATGGGACACCCCGAAAGTGAAGTATACCTGGCCAGTCCTGCCATTGCTGCCGCCTCTGCAATTGTGGGGAGAATAGCTAGCCCTGAGGAGGTAAAATAGAATGATAATTAAAGGCAAAGTTTGGAAATTTAAAGACAACATTGATACTGATGTAATTATTATTTCCTTAGGTGGATTAAAAAAATATGTCAAAGAAGAAATAAAAAGGAGAGAAGTAGATGTATAACATAGCTTTAATTCCCGGTGATGGTATAGGACCGGAAATAATTAGAGAAGGCAAAAAGGTGATTGAAGCAACCTCCAGCAAATATGGATTAGAAATTAATTGGATCGAATATCCCTTTGGTGCCGAACATTATTTAAAAACAGGAGAATTGTTACCCGATAGTGCTTTAAAAGAGATCGAAGATATGGATGCTATATATTTTGGAGCCATTGGAGATCCCAGAGTAAAACCGGGCATTTTAGAAAAGGAGATATTGTTAAAAGCAAGATTTTATTTTGACCAATACATTAATCTGCGTCCCATCAGATTATATAAAGGGGTTCCCTGTCCTTTGAAAGATAAAAACCCGGAAGATATTAATTTTTACGTTGTAAGAGAAAATACCGAAGACTTCTACATAGGAATTGGGGGAAGATTTAAAGCCAGAGCCAACCAAGATCATTTGGAAGTATTAAGAAAACTTTATAAGGCTAAAATACAAGTAGGTTTTAATTTAGAACAAGAAGAAGAGATGGCCTATCAAATTGGTTTAATTAGCAGATCTGGGACCCAAAGGGTAATCAAATATGCCTTTGAGTTGGCTAAAAAGAAGAATATGAAACGAGTAACCTCGGTAGATAAAGCAAATGTGTTAACTAATATTTATGGACTTTGGAGAGATATTTTTGAAGAAGTATCAAGTCAATATCCTGATATCGAGACCGAATTTACCTTTGTAGATGCAATTACTATGTGGTTTGTAAGAAAACCTGAATGGTTTAAAGTGGTAGTTACCCCTAATATGTTTGGTGATATTATTACCGATTTGGGAGCAATGATTCAGGGTGGGCTGGGCATTGCTGCCGGGGGGAATATAAATCCGGAGGGCATTTCTATGTTTGAACCAATCCATGGTTCTGCCCCTAAATACAAAGATAAATCTATAGCTAATCCTACTGCTACCATATTAGCCGGGGCAATGATGTTGGACTGTTTAGGGGAAGTAAAAGCAGCTAAAGCCATTGAGGATGCGGTAGGAAAGGTCTTAATCGAAGGAAAAGTTAGATCTCATGATTTAGGAGGAGATTCTTCTACTATTGAAGTAGGTGATGAGGTAGTTAGAAAACTAAAAGAAGTAAATATTAAATGATTTTAAATTATATTTATTAGCTACACTGTATTAATTCCAAGTTTTTATTCTTTATCTTTTTTATAAAATAGGGGAGAGTTAGACGAGCTGACCCTCCTCTATTTTATTTTTTACTTTTTTCTTACCATTTTTCTTTCTCCCACTACAATATATAATGCGATATACGAGATACGAAAATATTGTTGACAATATACAATCGACATTTTATAATATAAAAAGGACTATTTTTTTTATAATAGGAAGTAAAAATATGAAAGAACATTTTGAAGATTTAGGAAGCTATTTATCTCTCAAAGATAGAGCCTACCAGAATATAAAATTTCAGATTATAATAGGCACTTTAAAACCGGGTACCCGTTTACCGGAAGAAGAATTATCAAAAGCAATGAATATAAGTAGAGCTCCTATTAGAGAAGCTTTTAATAGGTTGGAGAAAGAGGGATTTGTCACCATCATTCCTCGAAAAGGAGCAGCAGTCGCTAAGATTACTGCTCAAACAATAGAAGATATCTTTGAAATTAGAGAATCTCTGGAATCCTTAGCGGTTAAAAAATCTATCGGGAAGATATCTATAGAGAAATTAGAAAAAGTCGGAGATGGATTTAAAAAATTTATAAATAAACCTACCAATGCTGAAAATTGTATTCAGTATTTAGCTCTGGATAAAAAATTCCATGATCTTCTTAGTCAAAATTGCGGGAACAAAAAACTTATTGAATTATTAGCTAACCTTCGGGGACAGATTCATTGGCTACGGAATGTTTCTCTTAAAAGAATTACTTTTGCCGGTTCGGTAAAAGAACATTTAGCTATCATAGAAACCTTAAAAAAGAATGATGAAGAGCTAATTAATAAGATTTTACTTCAACATTTAGAGAGAGCTAAAAGGTCTTCCCTTGAGGAAATTAATTCCTGTAGTAATATCTCGAAATAGGTTAAGTTAAATCGCAGAAGATGTTTTTGTAATTTATATTTTTCTATTGTTTATTTTAAAAAGGAAAAATTTATATGAAGACAAAGAATAATCATTTTGATATGGTTATAATCGGTGGTGGAGTAGTTGGTTGTGCTATTGCCCGGGAATTATCTAAATACAAAATTAATGTTGCTGTTTTGGAAAAAGAGGATGATGTTGGTCGGGGGGTAAGCTGCCGAAATAGCGGAGTAGTTCATGCTGGTTTTAATAATAAGCCCGGCACTTTAATGGCTCAATTTTGTGTGGAAGGGAATAAATCTTTTGCAGGACTTTGTAGCCAACTTGATGTTCCTTATAAAAAGATAGGGAAATTAGTAGTTGCCAAGAAAAAGGAAGAGATTACTGGATTAAAAAAATTAAAGGTTCAGGGTGATAAAAACCGGGTAAAGGGTCTGAAAATCATAAACTCTGATGAGATAAAAAGGTTAGAACCTAATGTATCGGGGATAGCAGCTCTTTATTCTCCTGAAACTGCCATTACTTCTCCTTATCTATTAACCATTGCTCTTGCTGAAAATGCCCTCGATAACGGTGTTTCCTTCTTTCTAAATACCGAAGTGAAAAGTATTACCAGATTAAACAATTCTCATTTTAGAATTAAAACTAACAAAAGAGAATTTACTTCTTCTTATTTAATTAATAGTGCCGGACTATATTCCGATTATATAGCTCGAATGGTAGGAATAAAAAAATATCGTCTTTATCCCTGCCGGGGAGAATATCATATATTAGATAAAAATGTCTCCTGGTTGATAAATCACCTGGTTTATCCTGTCCCTCAAGCTGGGGCTGGAGGCTTAGGAATTCATCTTACCCCCACTATTGATGGCAATATCCTGATAGGTCCGAGCAATGAATATATTAAAAGTAAAGATAATCTTTCAGTAACCTCCTTAGTAATGAAAGTGCTCTCTTCTGAAGCTCGTGAATTTTTACCTTTAATTTCACCCGGATATATCATCCGCAGTTATTCCGGCCTCCGAGCCAAGCAGGCTCCTTCTTCTGAGGGAGGGTTTTGGGATTTTGTAATAGAGGAAAGCAAAACAGTCAATAACTTTATCAATCTAATCGGTATCGAATCCCCGGGATTAACTGCTGCCCAACCTATTACCCAAAGAGTAGTGGAAATTATCAATAAAAAAGAAAGACTAAATGCTAATCCCAGCTTTAATCCTTTCAGAAAAGGTATTCTACGATTTGAAGAGCAGGATGAAGAGACTAAAAAGACCTTAATCAAGCAAGACCCAGATTACGGAGAGATAATCTGTCGTTGCGAGAAAATTACCAAGAAAGAAATATTAGAGGCAGCTAATAATCCTTTAGGGGCAAGAAGTCTGATTTCTATTAAATATCGGACTCGGGCTATGATGGGTAGATGTCAGGGAGGATATTGTTTTCCCAGAATTATAGAGATATTAAGGGAAAATTTTAATCTTGCTCCCAGGGAAATTACTTTAAAAGGAAAAAATTCTTATCTATTAACCGGATATAGAAGCAATGAGGTTAGTAAATCATGCCAGAAAAAGAAGTTATTATCATTGGAGGAGGAGCTGCTGGTTTAGCTGCAGCCGTCGCCTGCCAACAAAAAGGAATAGAGGATATTCTGATTATCGAACGGGGAGACTACTTGGGGGGTATATTGCAACAGTGTATTCATGACGGGTTTGGATTGGAAAAGTTTAACACTTCCCTGGCCGGTCCGGAATATGCTCAAAGATATATAGATCAGGTGAAAGAGAAAGAGATTCCCTTCTTATTAAATAGTATGGTAGTTAATTTAACTCCCCAAAAAGAAGTAATAGTAATAAATTATAAAGGATTGCAGCATTATCGGGCCAAAGTAATTATTCTGGCTATGGGCTGCCGTGAGCGAACTCGGGGAGCTATCAGCATACCGGGAGCTCGACCATCTGCTATCTATACTGCGGGAGTAGCACAAGAGCTGATTAATTTAAAGAACTATATGGTAGGAGAAAAAATAGTAGTCTTAGGCTCAGGAGATATCGGTCTGATTATGGCCCGACGTCTAACCTTGGAAGGGGCAGAGGTAATAATGGTAGCAGAGAAACTCCCTTACAGCAACGGTCTTCCTCGAAATATTAATCAATGTCTGTATGATTTTGATATACCCCTTTTACTTAGTCATACCGTAGTAGATATAGAGGGAAATGAGCGATTATCAGGAGTTACCATTGCCCAATTAGGTAAAAGAGGAGGAATTATTTCGGGAAGTAAAAGAAAAATAGCCTGTGATACTTTACTTTTATCTGTAGGTTTAATTCCGGAGAATGAGCTTTCTCGTGAAGCAGGTATAGTTTTGGATAACATAACCGGGGGACCGCAAGTAGATGAGAGGGGTCAGACCAGCATCCCCGGTATCTTTTCCTGTGGGAATGTCCTGCAGGTACATGATATCGTGGATAATGTATCTTTAGAAGCCGAATATATAGTTGAGGGAGTAGCAGAATACCTGGAAGGAAAGTTGATTAAAGAGCAGGAGATTATAGTTGAATTGGGTGAAGGTTTAAGATATATAGTTCCTCAAACATTGATTAGGGTTAAAGATACTATCTTCTCTTTTCGAGTTAATCAACCGGGAGAAAAGAAGGTTTTAGTATTTGAAGATGGTAAAAGAATAATTAAAAAGAAATCTTTTCGACGGGTAAACCCTGCAGAGATGGTTAGAGTAAAATTATCCTCTTCAGAATTAGAAGAGATAAAAACATTAAAGGTAAGGTTGGTCTAATGATGGAGAGAGAATTTATCTGTATAATTTGTCCCAATAGTTGTCGAATATCAATAGAATATGAGGGAACAAATATTAGAAATATTAAAGGGGATGAATGCCCTAAAGGAAAAGATTATGTAAAAAATGAAATCACCAATCCTTTAAGAGTATTCACCGGTTCTGTTTTGGTAGAGAACGGAGATTTCTCTTTGGTAAGCGTAAAAACTCACGTTCCTATTCCCAAAAAATATTTAAAAAAAATTGGAGAGATTACTCGCCGGATTAAAGTGGAAGTACCTGTTGAGATTGGTCAAATAGTCGCTTCAAATTTATTAGACAATAATATAGACTTAGTAGCTACCAGAAAAATTGAAAAGAAAAATTCTATATCATCTCAATGAAGGTTTATTTAAAGGTGCTAGCTTGATACATTCTATGGGAGTGAAGAGGCTATTTGATTATATGGCAATTCGTATAGTTGACAATATACAATCGACAAGATAAAATAAAAATATAGAAAAGTTAGATCTTTAAAGGAAAGAAAGAAATTATGAAAGGATATTTTGAAGATTTAGGAAATTATTTATCCCTCAAAGATCGAACCTACCAGAATATAAAATTTCAGATTATAAGAGGCAATCTAAAACCGGGTACACGTTTACTGGAAGAAGAATTAGCTAAAGCCATGAGTATAAGCCGGGCTCCCATCAGAGAAGCTTTTAATAAGTTAGAAAAAGAAGGATTTGTTACTATCATTCCCCGAAAAGGGGCAGCAGTTTCTAATGTTACCACTGAAATAATAGAAGATATCTTTGAAATCAGAGAAACCCTCGAAACATTGGCGGTAAAAAAATCTTTAGGGAAAATATTTATAAATGAATTAGAAAAAGTTGGGGATGATTTTAAAGAATTTATTAATAAATCTGAAAACACTGAAAATCGTATTCAGTATTTAGTTCTGGATAAAAAATTTCATGATCTTCTTAGCCAAAATTGCGGTAATAAAAAACTTATCGAATTACTGACTAACCTTCAGGAACAAATACATTGGTTAAGGAATATTTCTCTTAAAAGAACTACTTTTTTCGATTCGGTAAAAGAACATCTGGCTATCATTGAAGCTTTAAAGAGAAACGATGAAAAACTTGTTACTAAGACCTTACTTCAACACATAGAAAGAGCTAAAGAGTCTTCACTTACAGAGGTTAACTCTTGGAGCGCTACTTCTAAATAGATGAAAACATAATAAACATTTATCTTTATAATCTTTAAAAGGTAAAAAACAAACGGAGTAGATAACCTACAAATTATTGACCTTAAGGAAGTGAAAAGATTAGAGCCAAGCATAGGAAGAGACCTGGGATATCTTAGAAGGGAGGGGAGTAAAAAAGAATATATTGGTCACAGACTCACACAGAGGAACACAGACTTGCATGTGATAATAAAGAAAAATATCAGCGTAAATATGTGGCTGTATAACTAGAAATAAATTTTTAAATGAGAGTATAATGGGTAAAAAATTAACAAAAGAGGAGCTTTTGGCAAAGGCTAATGAACCAAAGATGTTTGCCATGAAGTATCATCCGTTTTATCGGGGCAAAATAGGTGTAGAGATTAAGACTCCGGTGAGAAGTTACGAAGATTTTGCTATCTGGTATACTCCCGGCGTAGCGGAACCTTGCCTGGACATTCAAAAAATAAAAATAAGGTTTATGAACACACAAATAAAGGAAATTTTGTTGCGATTATTAGCGATGGAACAAGAGTCCTTGGTTTGGGGGATATAGGGCCTGAAGCAGCTCTTCCCGTAATGGAAGGTAAGGGAATGCTATTTAAATATTTGGGTGGGGTAGATGCATTTCCCATATGTTTAAATACTAAAGACCCTGATGAGATAATTACTGCAGTTAAATGGCTTGTTCCCACATTTGGAGGTATAAACCTTGAAGATATTGCTAAGCCAAAATGTTTTTATATTCTTGAGAGATTACAGAAAGAGTTAGATATTCCTGTCTGGCATGATGATCAGCAAGGAACAGCTCTGGTTACCTTAGCCGGATTAATTAGTGCCTTGAAGGTAGTTGATAAAAAGATGGAAGACGTCTCAATTACTTTCATTGGTGCAGGAGCAGCAAATATGAACTGCGCCAAGTACATAATGTTAGCTGGAGCGAATCCAGAAAAAAGGATAATGGTGGATAGTAAAGGGATTCTTCACCGGGGAAGAAAGGAATTAAAGAAAGAGCCTACCAAATGGAAAATATGTGAGAAGACGAATAAGGAGGGAAGGACGGGTAATATGAAAGAAGCTCTTAAAAAAGCTGATGTTTGTATTGCTTTATCCAAGTCTGGTCCCGGTACAATAAAGAAAGAGGAAATCGCTGGTATGGCTAAGGATTCCATAGTTTTTATCTGTGCTAATCCTATTCCTGAAATGTGGCCCTGGGAAGCAAAAGAAGCAGGAGCAAGAATTGTTGCTACCGGTCGTTCCGATTTTCCTAATCAGGTGAACAATTCTCTTGGATTTCCTGCTATATTTAGGGGCACTTTGGATGTGGGCGCAAGAAGTATAACCGATGAAATGTGTATTACTGCAGCAAAGGCTATATCTAATTATGCAGAAGGAAGGGGATTGAATGAAGAATATATAATTCCCACTATGGGAGAAACAGAGATGTTTATTCAGGAAGCAGTAGCCGTAGGCTTGAAGGCCATAGAGCAGGGAGTAGCCAGAATAAAGAGGAGTAAGGAGGAGTTAAGAGAACTTGCTTCTTCAGCTATAAAAAAGTCCCAGGGGATTACCAAACTTCATATGGAAAAAGGTTTTATTCAGCTTCCTCCAGAATAAAAAACTGTAAAATGGGAAAAAGGAGATAGACAAATGCGCAAGATAGAGGCGGAAAGAATTAAAAAGAAGGTTAAGGAGCTATTTTTAAGAGCAAATTACCATATCGGAGAAGATGTTTTAACCGCGCTAAAAGAAGCACGAGAAGGGGAGGTTTCAGAGGTTGGTTGTTCAGTGCTTGATATGTTAATCGAGAATTATAAAATAGCTTCAGGGGAAGAGATTGCTATCTGTCAGGATACAGGTTTGGCTGTTTTATATGTGGAGCTGGGTCAGGAGGCTTATATCATAGGGGGAAATTTCCGGGAGGCAGTTAATGAAGGAGTTAAGGAAGCTTATATGGAAGGATATTTAAGGAAATCTATTGTAGATGACCCGGTATTTGCCCGAAAAAATACGGGAACGAATACCCCAGCGATTATATATACCGATATTGTTCCTGGAGATAAGATTAAATTTATGGTTACTCCTAAGGGGTTTGGCAGTGAGAATATGAGTGCCTTAGCTATGATGAAAGCTGCTGATGGACCAGAAGGAATTAAAAATTTTGTAGTAGATACTATAAGAAAGGCTGGTCCTAACCCTTGTCCACCCACTATCGTAGGTGTAGGTATTGGGGGGACTGCAGATAAGGCTTTGGTTATCGCTAAAAAGGCACTTTTTCGTAAAATTGGAGAACACCATCAGGATGAACGATACACCCAGATGGAAAAGGAGATTTTAGAACGAATAAACAATTTAGGAATTGGACCTGCGGGTTTAGGCGGAAGAACTACAGCGTTGGCAGTAAATATTGAATATACTCCTACGCACATTGCTGGTATGCCGGTAGCGGTGAATGTTTGCTGTCATGCAGCTCGTCATGCAGAAGGGATTTTGTAAAGGAGGATTTATCAATGGCAAAAATTGTAAAGATTGTTACTCCATTAACGGATGAGGTGGTTTCTAATTTAAAAGCGGGGGATATGGTAAGCATTACAGGGTATATATACACCGGTAGGGATGCAGCACATAAACGGTTATTCTCTCTTCTGCAGAAAGGAGAGAAGTTACCCATTGAGATTAGGAATCAGATTATTTACTATGTTGGTCCAGCTCCTGCTAAGCCTGGTTATGCTTGTGGTGCTGCCGGTCCAACTACAAGTTATCGCATGGATCCCTATGCTCCAGCACTCCTCGATAAAGGACTTAAGGGGATGATTGGTAAAGGACTTCGTTCTAAGGAAGTAATTGAGAGTATGAAAAAGAATAACGCAGTTTATTTTCACGCTGTTGGTGGGGCGGCAGCTTTAATTGCTAGAAGCATAAAGAAATCAGAAGTTGTAGCTTATGAAGATTTAGGCACAGAGGCTATTCACCGTTACTACGTAGAGGATTTTCCAGTAATTGTGGTGATAGATTCGGCAGGAAATAATTTATATGAGACAGAACCGCCCAAGTACGCTAGATAAATTTGTAAAATAGTCTAATAAGGAGCAATAGATAATCTTCCCTAAAAGGGAAAAAACAAAAACATAGAATTAGAGGCAAAAAAAAGGGACTTTTAGAAAGCTAACTACTACAATAAGGAGAAAAAATGACTAAAGTAGAAGATTATAATATGCCTGAGGAGCTCTATTATCACAAAGAATATATATGGCAAAAGTTGAAGGAGATAAGGTTAAAGTAGGTTTAAGTGATTTTTCTCAGAAATTTGCCGGGGAGATAAGTAATATTGAAATGTCTGAAGAAGGAGACCAGGTAAATCAGGATAAACTTGTGGGTAGTATGAAACAGGAAAATAGTTAGGCAAGATATATGCTCCTATTTCTGGTGAGGAAGTCTGTGTGGGATGTGGCAATTGTGTAAATATTTGTGCTTGCGATGCCGTTGAACTTGATTTAAAAACAAAAAAAGCCAAGGTTAATCCAGTTATTTATGATGGTTGCGGTGCTTGTAGTGCTGCCTGCCCTTCGGGAGCAATGCAGCAGAATAATTTTAGCAAAAGACAAATATTTGAAATGGTAAATATTTTTACTATTTAAAGTAGGGGGTGAAAAAATGGAAGAAAACAAGAGTGTAATGAAAAAAGAGGAAAAAACTCAACCTCAAAAGGCGAAAATGATATCTTTATATATTATGGGTAAGAAGTATGAGGTGCCCGAAGGATCAACTATTATGGGGGCTTTAGAATATGCAGGATATCAATTGAAACGGGGCTGTGGTTGCCGAGAGGGATTTTGTGGCGCCTGTGCTACTATTTACCGGACTACGGACGATTATAAAATAAAGACGGGATTAGCTTGTCAAACTGTAGTTGAGCCAAATATGTACCTTACTCAAATTCCCTTTTTCCCGGCAAACAAAGCTCTATATGATATGGATGAATTGGAGCCTTCTATTTCTACTTTTCAGGAAATTTATCCGGAAATTTTCCGCTGTGTAAGTTGCAATACTTGTACTAAAGCTTGCCCTCAAGATTTGGAAGTAATGGATTATATTCAGGCGCTAATACGTGGTGATATTGCTCAAGCAGCGGATTTATCCTTTGATTGTATAATGTGCGGTTTATGTGCTGCTCGCTGTCCTGCGGAAATAGTCCAGTATAATGTAGCTGTACTGGCAAGAAGACTTTACGGAAAATACTTATCTAAAAAGGGTGAATATCTTGAGTGCAGATTAAAGGAGATAAAGGAGCACAAATACGATAAGGAGATAGAAGAGTTTATGCATATGGATAGGGAGTCTATTAAAAAGAAGTATTATGCAAGAGATATAGAAAAAATGTAAAGAGGGTGAAAATAAATGTATCCAGAATATATGCAAGAATCTTTAAAGTTAGTGGAGAAAACAAGACCAGCCAGACTTAAAAAAGCATTATCCGGAGAAAAGGTTTTTACTCCCATGACGGATGCAGAAAGAAGTGAAGTCTTAACTAAGTTCCATCCCGATTATAAAGCAGATGCAAAGAAAAAAATAAGGATCGGCCCTAATAGAGGCGAGAATATTACCTCAGAAGTTGCTGATATTTTAGAATCTCATTCTCGTATAAATCCTGATGATTTCGACCTTTCCAGAGTAGATTATGATACCGATGTTCTGGTTATTGGTGGTGGTGGTGGTGGTGCAGGAGCAGCTCTTTTAGCCAGAGAGAATAGAGCCAAGGTTATTATAGCTACAAAACTACGTATCGGAGATTCGAATTCAATGATGTCTCAAGGGGGGATTCAAGCATCAGTGAATCCCAATGATTCTCCTGCTATTCACTATTTAGATGTGTTAGGGGGAGGACACTTTGATAACAAGCCCGATCTGGTAAGAACTCTGGTAATGGATGCTCCTTTAGTAATAAAGTGGCTTGAAGAGCTCGGGGTAATGTTTGATAAGAATCCCGATGGAAATATGGTGACTATGCTTGGAGGAGGGTGCTCCAGAAAGAGAATGCATTCGGCAAGAGATTATACCGGCGCTGCTATTATGAGAGTTTTAAGAGATGAGGTAAAAAATCATCCCGAAGATATTCAAGTAATCGAGTTTTCTCCTGCCATTGAGCTTTTGATGGATGAGGGAGGGCAGGTTGCCGGAGCAATTCTCTATAACCTGGAGACAGAAGAATACATTATAGTAAGGGCAAAATCTACTATTATTGCTACTGGTGGATTTGGGAGGTTACATATAAAAGAATTTGCTACTACTAACCATTATGGGGCTACAGCTGATGGGTTAGTTCTTGGATATAAAGTAGGGGCAAACCTTTTGTATATGGATTCTGTCCAATATCATCCTACCGGAGCCGTTTATCCGGAGCAGATATTAGGTTTTCTTATTACCGAGAAGGTGAGGACAGCTGGTGCTCAACCGGTAAATAAATTCGGAGAATTATTTGTTTTTCCTCTTGAGCCAAGAGATGTTGAGGCATCTTCCTTTATAAGGGAATGTACCGAGAGGGGAAAGGGTATTATTACTCATGCCGGAAGAGTGGGGATATGGCTTGACTCACCCCTTATCGAGCTTATAAATGGCGAGGGAGCTATCCAAAAGCAGCTTCCTGCTATGTACAGACAATTAGACCGATTCGATATTGATATTACTAAAGAACCTATGCTTGTTTTTCCCACTCTGCATTACCAAAATGGAGGGCTGGAGATAAATGATAAGTGTGAGACCAAGATACCTAACCTTTATGCAGCCGGTGAAGTCTCAGGTGGAATCCATGGGAGAAATAGACTTATGGGAAATTCTGTTTTAGATTACAATGTTTTTGGTAGGAGGGCAGGTATATCTGCTGCTTTAAATTCTAAAGAGGTAAAGCTGGGCAAACTCACTTTGAAGCATATAAAAAGATATGAAAGAGAACTTCAAGAAGCGGGTATTCATACAAATAAAATTTCTCCCATGCTATTACCTAATTATACTACACCCGAAGTGAGAGCTCGACAACTTACCGCTCATTATGAAGGAACTTTAAGATAGGGGAGGGTTTTAAAATGGATAAAAATATTGGCGCGGTAATGGTGGTTAGTGCCGGTATTGGCGGAGTAATGGCCCAGCTGGACAAACCTGCCGATTAGCCTTTCCAGCAGGGGTAAATGTGCAGGGTTACATTGACTTAATTTCACAGGGTAAATTTAAGGAAGCTTATGAGTTAGTTAGAGAAAGAGTACATTTTTCAGGGGTTTTGGGTCGTATCTGTCATCATCCCTGTGAGGAGAAATGCAATCGCAAAGATTTTGATGAACTATTAGCTATTGCCTCTTTAAAAAGACACCAAGAATACCAAAGGGTGTAAAAATAAGGGAAGGAGTGGAGATTATTTACGGGATACACAAAGCAGAAGGTGGATTGATAAGAACTATTCAAGAAGTAAAAAAAGAGAGGATAAAGAAGATCAGTCTTTCGGGTGATTTTACACTTTATACCAAAGATTGTCTTGAAGAATTAGAAGGGGAGGTTCGTAAAAAAAGGTGGTTAAACTCTAAAATAGATGAGTTCTATGATAAGGAAAAAGTTCAATCTCCCGGTGTTAGCTCAGAAGATTTTTTAAAAGCAATGAAAGTGGAGGAGTAGAGATGAGGACGGAAATTTCTGTTAAGGATATCAAAAGTAAATTTTTAGATAAGGTAGAAGAATTAAGCGAAGAGAACATTTATGCTTGTTATCAGTGTGGGAAATGTTCTGCAGGATGTCCCAGTATATCAGAGATGGATATATCTCCCTGTGAGATTATTCGTCTTGTTCAACTGGGTCAGGAAAAAGAAGTTTTAAATTCTAAAACAATCTGGATTTGTAGTTCCTGCTTTACTTGTGTTACCCGCTGTCCTAAAGGAGTAGATTTAGCAAAAGTTATGGAAGCTCTCAGGCAGATTACTCTCAGGAAAAATGTTGATTATGTTAGTCCTTTGTCTATTCCCAAGGAAGTGCTTTCTCAGGTTCCTCAAATAGCTTTGGTTAGCAGTCTCCGTAAATTTAGTTCTTGATTTGAGTTTATTTTATGAAAGGGGCAAAGATGAAAATCTCTTATTTTCCAGGATGTACCCTGAAAACAATGGCAAAAAATTTTGAAGATTCAGCATTAGCTTCCTTGTCTTTTTTGGGTATAGAGATGGTGGAGCTCCTACGATGGAATTGTTGTGGAACAGTCTATTCCTTAACTTCTGATGATTTAATTCACCAGGTAGCTCCTATTCGTAATCTCATTCGGGTTAAAGAAGAGAGAGATACCCGGGTAGTGACTCTCTGTTCTATGTGTTATCATACTTTAAAAAGAGCAAATAAATTAGTAAAAGAAGATAAAGAGAAATTGGATAAGCTTAATAATCTTATGTACAGAGAAGATGTGAAATATAATGGAGAAGTTGAAGTTTTGCATCTTTTAGAGATTTTAAAAAATGAGGTAGGTTTTGACCAGGTTTCCAAGAAAGTAAATATGACTCTTAAAGGATTAAAGGTAGCCCCTTATTATGGTTGTTTGCTTTTACGCCCTCCGGAAGTGGGGTTAGATGATCCTGAAAGTCCTACTATTTTAAGGGATTTCTTGGAGTCCGTGGGTGCGGAAGTAATTGATTATCCTTATGAAACAGAGTGTTGTGGCTCCTATCATACTGTGGTAAATATAAATCTGGTTGTTGAGCGAGCTTACGATATTTTGAGTTCAGCTATTAGTCAGAAGGCAGAAGCAATTGTTTTAAGCTGTCCCTTATGTGGCTTTAATTTAGATAATCGACAAAAAGAGATAAAAGAGAAGTTTTCAGATTTTACAAGTATACCAGTATTCTATTTTACTCAGCTTTTGGCCCTCTCTTTGGGTCTTGGCGAAAAAGTTTGCCGATTTGAATTAAATTTTATTGACCCTCGTCCTTTATTAAAGAGTAAACATTTAATAGGTGGAGCATAAAATGAGTAGAATAGGTGTTTTTATTTGCCACTGTGGTTTAAATATTGCAGGTACAGTAGATGTAAAAAAAGTAGCTAAGCTCTTAAGTAATTATTCAGGTGTTGTTTGTTCTACTGATTATATGTATATGTGTTCTGACCCCGGTCAGGATATGATAAAGAAAATGGTTAAAGAGAAGAAACTTGATGGTGTAGTTGTAGCCGCTTGCTCACCTACAATGCATGAGACTACCTTTCGTAATACAATAGCTTCCGTGGGGCTAAATCCTTATAAAATTGAGATTGCCAATATAAGAGAACAATGTAGCTGGGTGCACCAGGATAATAAGGAGAGAGCTACAGAAAAAGCCGTAAAGATTATTGAAGCTACTGTAGAAAAAGTAAAGTTAAATAAACCTCTCGCTCCTCTAAGTGTCCCCATTACTAAAAGAGCACTGGTTATCGGAGGGGGAATAGCTGGTATTCAAGCCTCCTTAGATATTGCTGATAGTGGGTATGAAGTTATCTTGGTAGAGAAAAACCAGTCAATTGGAGGGCATATGCTTCAACTTTCAGAGACTTTTCCTACACTTGATTGTCCACAATGTATTGCTACTCCAAAGATGGTGCAGGTTGGTCAGCATCCAAGGATAAAGCTTCTCGCTTATTCGGAAGTAGAAGAAGTCTCCGGTTATGTGGGAAATTTTAAAGTGAAAATTAGAAGAAAAGCCTCTTTTGTTAACTGGGATAAATGCACCGGCTGTGGTCTCTGTATGGAAAAATGTCCGGTGAGAGTTCCTTCAGAATTTAATGAGCTTTTGGCTAAAAGAAAAGCTATTTATACTTTATTCCCCCAGGCTGTTCCTAATAAACCGGTGATTGACAGTAGTAATTGCCTTTATTTTACTAAAGGAAAGTGTAGGGTCTGTGAGAAGAATTGCTCCCTAAAAGCTATTAATTTTAAGCAAAGGGATTCTTTGGTTGAAGAAAAAGTAGGAGCAATTATTGTAGCTACCGGTTTTGACCTTATGAATAAAGCTGAAATTAGTGAATGTGGATACGGTA
>JABUBQ010000038.1_pt1 | contig 15918 bp, 13 predicted proteins | sample 7240351 | NCBI WGS metagenome assembly JABUBQ01 (sample SAMN07256348, study PRJNA390944) | subsurface metagenome | isolation source: Methane hydrate marine sediment | place: Pacific Ocean: Eastern North Pacific, ODP site 1244 | collected 2002 | reverse complement strand
CAGGCGGTCATCAGTTGAGAACTTTAACAGAATAGAGCATATAAGGGATAAGCTGAAGTTTGTCCAGGCTGACCTTTTGGTAACAAATTCCAGACCCCGTCTTGGGGATTCATGGTTAAAAAGTATACCGCTGCAGGCAAACATATCATAACTCTCCCTATAATTTACAGTCATATAATGACCATAAACCTTTGCCACTCCGTAAGGACTGCGGGGATAAAACGGGGTTTTCTCATTCTGGGGAATCTCTCTCACTTTCCCAAACATCTCCGAACTGGAAGCCTGGTAAAATTTTACATTCTTATTCATATGCCTCGCCGCTTCCAGCACCCTGGTTACTCCCAATCCTGTAAATTCACCGGTGAGCACTGGCTGCTTCCAGGATGTAGGTACAAATGACATAGCACCAAGGTTGTATATCTCATCAGGTCTAGATTCTTTTATTGCATCTATTATAGATAACTGGTCCAAAAGGTCAGCCTGGACAAACTTCAGCTTATCCCTTATATGCTCTATTCTGTTAAAGTTCTCAACTGATGACCGCCTTACCATCCCATAAACTTCATATCCCTTGTCCAGTAAGAACTCAGCCAGATAGGACCCGTCCTGACCGGTAATTCCAGTAACAAGTGCTCTCACTGTTGCCTCCTCTCTTAAAATTTTTTAAAAAGAGTTTTATTATATAAATTAAAGTTTAAAAAGTAATTTGCCCCTCAGGGATACTGGAATTTACATTAATCTTAATGCCATCCTTTAAAACATTATTCTTTCCAATTTTACTGTTATCTCCAATGACAGAGTAATCTTCTACACTTACATTCCGGCCAATTACTACATTATTTGAAATTACAGATTTTTTTATAAGGCAATTCTTCCCAATTTTGCAATTGTTAAAAATTATGCTTTCAGAAATTTCAGTTCCCCCGGATATAAAACAGTCATTCCCAATTACCGTAAGCGGCATTATTTTAGCACCCTTCTCTATCTCGGTTCTCTCACCAATAACAACCGGTCCGGAGACAAAATTATTTTTAAAATACTTTGAACCTTTCCCTATATATATATTTTCCAGCACTTCTTTATATGGAAATTTAAAATTTACCTTCTTATTTAAAATATCATAATGAGCCTCCAGATACTTTTGCGGAGTTCCGACATCCAGCCAGTAGGAGTCTGAAACATATCCATAAATCTTACATCCTTCACGTAATGCCCTGGGGAAAAGTCCTCTTTCGAAAGAATAATTTTCACCTTCCGGCGCTAACTTCATCACATGTGGTTCGATAATATACATCCCTGCATTAATTAAATTAGTAGTAATTTCTTCCTGGTTTGGCTTCTCCAGAAACTGCTTAACCTTTCCCTCACTATCGATAGGTACCAGTCCATAAGATGTAGGATCTTTAACAAGAGTCAGTGATATAGTTATATCTGCTTTTTTCCTTTTATGAAAAACTATCATATCAGTCAAATCCAGTGAAGAAAGAATATCACCATTGAATACCATAAAACGTTCGCCGCCTAAATATTTCTCTACATTTTTTACTCCTCCGCATGTACCCAGCGGTTTTTCTTCCTTAACATAAGTCAGTTTTAATCCAAACTTACTGCCATCTCCAAAATAATTTTTAAAATTTTCCGGAAGGTGGCCGGTAGAAAAGATTATATCTTTAATCCCGTGAGATTTAAGCCAGAAAATAAAATTTTCCATGAAAGGTTTATTTATAAGCGGCAGCATTGGTTTTGGATTTAAAAATGTAATTGGACGTAATCTTGTTCCCTCTCCACCAACTAATATTACTGCTTTCAATCTAACTCCTTTTCACCTTTAATTTAGATCTGTAATCCAGCATTCTGCCTCCAGTAATTGAGTGTATCCTTAAGTGATGTTTTGATAGAATACTCGGAAGCCCAGCCAGTCCGGGCCTTTAATTTGCTGTTATCTCCATACATAATTTTAACATCAATTGCCCTTAACTTGCTCCTGTCAACCTTCACTTTAATATCTGACCTTGTGCTTAATGATACAAGAATATCAAGCAAATCTGAAATCTTCTGCTTTTGGCCTGAACAAACATTATAGACCTGGCCCTCACTTCCCTTATTTATTATATAATTGTATGCTTTAACTGCATCCCGCACGTCTAAAAAATCCCGCTGAGACTGGAGATTGCCAACACTTATTACCGGGTGCTGACTGCCGCTTTCTATCAGAGCTATCTGCCTGGCAAAATCTGAAACAACAAATCTTTCTGACTGGCCCGGGCCAATATGGTTGAATGACCTGCTTATATATACCGGGAGTTTGTATGCACCATAATAAACAGAAGAGAAAAAATCCAGAGCTGATTTACTGATAGCATATGGATTTTGAGGATAAATCCTGAAATTTTCATCAATCGCTTTATCTTCATTATCAATTTCTCCATATTCTTCAGCAGTACATACCATAAGAATCTTGCAGCAGGGACAAAAATTCTTAAGGCCCTCCAGGATATTTATTCCTCCAAAAACATTAATCCTGAAAGTTTCTACAGGATTCTCCCATGAATAACTAACCGAACTCTGCGCTGCAAGATGATAGACCTGCTGCGGTTTGAATTTTTTTATAATACTGAAAATCCTTTGCCTATCAGTTAAGTCTGCTTCAAGAAGTTCTATTTTGCCAGAGTAATTATCTGAATTAAAATTTTTAAAATTAAGGTCAATTCCTAGAATTTCATGATTATCTTCCGTTGTCAGATATGTGGTAAGATGCCTGCCGGCAAATCCTGCAATGCCTGTTATCAAAATTCTCAAAAGCGTATTCTCCCCGTTAACTATTTTTACTTTAGTGATTATTTTAATATAAAATCTTAAATATAAAAAATCTAAACTCTATTAAATGTTTATAAAGTCACATTATCTTTGTCCTGAAAAAGGACTTTTTATAATTGCAAGAAACAACCTGAACCCAAGAGTCAGCGCCAGCAGCGGTATTAGAATAATTTTCCAACTCCTTCTATAATTTTTCAAGAAAAAATAAAATACACTTTTTTGCATTCTGAAACTCGCTTTAATTTTCCCACCATCGCTGCTGCCTGCAATATAATGCATTATTTCAGCTTCAGGATAATAATATACTTCCCAATTCTTTTGCCACATTCTATAACAAATATCCAGATCTTCAACATACATAAAATAATTTTCATCAAGAATCCCTGTATCTTCTAAAGCTTTTCTTCTTATAATCATACAGGACCCTGAAACCCAGTCCACTTTAAAAGGATTATCCCTGCCGATGTCAGCAAGTTTATATTTTTTTGAAAAAGGGTTATTGGGAAAGATATCTGTAAGTATGGTATGAGCAGCAGCATTGAATACAGAAGGAAATCTTCTGCATGAGAACTGAATGGTTCCATCACTATTAACTATTTTTGGTCCAGCTATCCCAACTTCAGGATTTTTTTCCATGAAGTCCACTAAACTATCCAGTGACTTTTTGTAAACCATGCAATCGCTATTTATCAGAAGCACATATTTTGAACAGGACTTTTCTATAGCTCTATTATTAGCCGCGGCAAATCCAATATTCCTGTTATTTGGGATTAAGATTATTTCTGGATAATTCTTTTTTACAAATTCACCAGTGCCGTCAGTGGAGGCATTATCAACAACTATAATTTCATGCCCTGCTCCGGGTGGGCTTGATAATATAGAATTCAGGCATTCTTTTAAAAAACTTAAACTATTATAACTTACAATGCTTATGGTTAAATCTTTAATTTCTTTTTCTTTATCAAAATCTAGCATTACTTTGATTTAAATTAATTTTGGTATCCTGCATCTATCAGGCTCTTTAATCCATATTATTATGAATATCAACAATATTAGCAATAATAATACTAACTTATTAGATTCTATCCTTTAACACTTTGTTAATATCTAAAGCAAAATTTTTAACTTCTTTCAGTCCACTGTTAAAACTCCGGGCTTCAAGCAGCAGAGATAAAATTTTACTGCCTATAATAACTCCATCACAATAGCCTTTAATCTGATTAATTTGTTCCCTGTTTGAGAGACCAAAGCCTAATGCCAGGGGTAGAGTGGTTATTTCTTTTAAGTTCTTTAAAAAATCTATAACTTCCGGTCTTATGCTATTTCTAATCCCGGTAACCCCTTTTACTGAAATACAGTATATAAATCCCCTGCATTGTCCTGCAATGGCGGATAACCTTTCTTTACTGGAGGTCAAAGAAGCAAACATAATATTATCAATATTTACCCCGTTAAAATAGCTCCTATAGGAGGTAAATTCTTCCAGCGGTAAGTCAGGAATTATAAGTCCATTTACTCCTGCTTCTTTAGCTTTTTTTAAAAACCTCCCGGTCCCGTAATGGTAAATGATATTAAAATAAGTCATAATGGCTATAGGTGTATCACTGCTTTTTCTTATTTTAATTATTGAATTAAAGACAATGTCTGTATTTATCCCGTTTTCCAGAGCAATCTTTGAAGTAGTCTGAATAACCGGACCATCAGCCAGTGGATCTGAAAATGGAATACCTACTTCTATTATATCTGCCCCATTTTTATCCAGGGTTTCAAATAAACTAAAAAAGCCATCAAGGCTGGGAAAACCACAGGTTATAAATGGAATAAAAGCTTTCTGGTTATTTTTTCTTAATTTTTTAAAAACCCTCTCTATGGGGTTATCTTTGCCTTCATACATTAATTTTCACCCGTACCTGCTGTCTGATGTCTTTATTTATTATCAATGTCTTTATCTCCCCGCCCGGACAGATTAACAATAATTACTTTATCACTGTCCAGCGACGGAGCCAGTTTTGCTGTATAAGCCAGGGCATGGGAACTTTCATAAGCAGGAATTATCCCTTCGCATATTGATAATGTATTAAACGCCTCCAGTGCCTCGCTGTCCAGGATATACTCATATTTTACTATTCCTTTTTCTTTCATGTATGCATGCTCTGGACCGACTCCGGGGTAGTCAAGTCCGGCTGATATAGAATATGCCTCTTCTATCTGTCCGTAATCATCCTGCAGCACGTAACTGAAGGCACCGTGGAATATTCCTTTATCTCCATAGCCTAAAGATGCCCCATGCTTCTTGCTTTTAATACCCTTACCTCCTGCTTCCACTCCTATAAGTTTGACAGAATCCGCATCCTCTAGGAAAGGGTAAAATATTCCTATAGAATTACTCCCGCCGCCAACACAGGCTATAATATAATCAGGAAGCCTTCCCTCTATATCCATTATCTGCTTTTTAGTTTCTTTTCCTATGATTACCTGGAAATCCCTGACCATAGTGGGGTAAGGATGGGGACCTACTACTGAACCCAGGACATAATAAGTATCATCCACTCTTGACACCCAGTAGCGAAGAGTCTCATTTACTGCATCCTTTAATGTCTTGCTCCCTGAAGAAACTTCTATTACTTCCGCACCCATTAGTTTCATTTTAATTACATTAGAAGACTGTCTTTTAATATCCTTGCTTCCCATAAAAACCTTGCAGCTCATATTGAATAGTGCTGCCGCAGCAGCAGTTGCCACACCATGCTGGCCCGCACCGGTCTCTGCAATTATAAATTTTTTTCCCATTTTTCTGGCAAGAAGTACCTGGCCAACAGTATTATTAATTTTATGAGCTCCAAGGTGGCAGAGGTCTTCTCTTTTTAAATATATTCTGGCTCTGCCCAGCCTGTTTGAAAGTCTCTCTGCATAATAAAGGGGTGTGGGTCTTCCCACATAGTTTTTTAAATAAAATGAGAGTTCTTCTTTAAACTTTTTATCCTTTTTATACTTAAAGTAATTTTTTTCCAACTCCTTCAAAGCGCTGATCAGTATCTCCGGAACATATATACCTCCAAATGTCCCAAAATATCCATTTCCATAGCTCCTGTATTCTTTTCCCCTGAAACTGCTATTTGCCTTTTTTAATTTTTTTTCATCTTTTTTCATTTGCCCTAAAAACTTTCTATAACCTATTTTAAAGCATTTATAAATCCAGTAACTTTATCCATATCCTTTTTACCGGGATAGATTTCTAATTTAGACGATGCATCCACACCAGACGGTTTTACAATATCTACAGCCTGCCTCACGTTTTCCGCATCAAGTCCTCCGGATATTATAACAGGAATTTCCCAGCAGTAATCTTTTACAATATCCCAGTTAAAAGGCACTCCTGTCCCTCCGTAAACATTTTTACTATAGTTATCCAGCAGAATAAAATCTGCGTATTCTTTTAACTTGTCCACCTTTTTATTAATCTTGGCCCTATAAGATTCATTTTTACTTTTAATTCTTATTGACTTTATAATTTTTATATCCTTAGCTTTTTCTTTTAAATCTTTTAAATAATCCCTATCTTCATCACCTGAAAGCTGTATATAATCTAACCTTAGACTTCTACAGTCATTAAGAACTTTTCTAATTTCTTCGTTTACGAATACTCCTACCATTGAAATTTTATTCTCCCCGGTCCGCAGTGCTTCAATTATTCTATATGCAGTTATGATTTCTACTTTTCTGGGACTATCGGTAGACAGGATAAATCCCATCGCATCTATTCCCAATTCGGATATACTTTTTGCATCTTCTAAATTTGTAATTCCACATATCTTTATCCAGACCATTCTCTAACTTCCTTATATATTTATTTTTTTATTCTTGCACTTCTTTATACACTTGCAAATTTTAACACACTATATATTTAACAATATTTTACCCTATATTATCAGTAAAAACCTATATAGATAAATATTTTAATCTTTCCGGCAAACTTTTTTTCTATAATAGTTTCTCCCTTTTCAGTTCAAGTTCCATACTGCTTAAAGTTTTTTCTAAATTTTTACTTATCATAAAATACCCGCCAACCAGAAAAGTATTTATTCCGCTCAAAAACAGGCTTTTAATATACTCAACATTTTCCACACCGCTCTCACAGACAAAAATTTTATCAGATAAATCTTTATTTCTGCTGTAATCTAAAATATTATAAACTGTTTTTCTATCAATGCTCATATCCTTTAAATTACGGTTATTTATACCTATAAATTGCGCGCCAATATCCAGTGCCTTATCCAGTTCTTTCACGCTATGTACCTCGACCAGCACATCCAACCCCAGATTTCCGGCCAATTCATACAACTTTCTTAATTTTCTCTTTCCCAGAAGCGAACTGATAAGCAGGATACAATCTGCCCCTAGAGACGCGCTCTCATAAATCTGAACCTCACTGAAGATAAAATCCTTTCTTAGTACCGGTAGTTTTGATTTTTTCTTGACTATCCTTATATTCTCAGGATCACCCTTAAAATATAATGATTCAGTAAGAACTGATATCCCGCAGATAAAGCTTTTAAACTTATCATAAAGCAGTGCCGTCTCCTCAATATCAAGCCGATCGTTGATAATTCCCTTAGAAGGAGAGGCTTTCTTAATCTCTGCAATCACATTTACTTTATCTCTTTTAATATTCCTTAAAAAACTCCCCTTTTCTTTTTCTGTATTTTTTACAGCAGGTTTTTTCCATTCTGAACTTATTCTTATTTTTCTTATTTCTTCTTTTTTTACAATTAAAATTTCCTTTAGGTATTTCAAATTTATTCTCTTTTAAAACATGCTGACCGGGCTTTAATTAGTTTTTCTATTTGTAAATTCAATCAATCTATTTAATTTCTCATATGCTTTTCCGCTTTCAATAGAATGGTTAGCTAAATCTACAGCCTCAGACAGGGAGTCAGATTTTTTACCTGAAACTATAGCTGCTGCAGCATTAATAACAGCAGAATCTCTTCTTGCGCCCTTTTCCTCCCCGGTAAGGATACTGGTTAAAATCCTGGCATTCTCCTTTGCATCTCCACCTGCCAGATCTGAAATATTTGACTTTTTAAAACCCAGCTTTTCCGGGTCCAAAATATATTTGCTGATCCTGCCATCTCTTAATTCAGCAACCGAGTTTTTACCAGAAACAGAAAGTTCATCAAGCACTTCCTCGCCATTGACTACAAATGCCCTCTCTACACCTAAATTTTTCAAGGTATTTATCATCATATATATTAAATTGTTATCAAATACACCCAGGACACAGCCATTTGGCCGTGCCGGATTGGTAAGGGGGCCCAAAATATTAAAAACAGTCCTTATGCCCATATCCTTCCTTGCTTTTGCTACATATTTCATAGCTGTATGCGCCTTAGGAGCAAAAATAAAGCCTATACCTATACTATCCAGACAATCCGAAACCTCACTGCATTCAAGATTTATATTTACCCCCAGCTCTTCTAAGACATCAGCGCTTCCACTTCTACCGGATACATTTCTATTGCCATGTTTTGCAACCGGTACCCCTGCGCCTGCAGCTATAAATGCGGCAGTAGTGGAAATATTGAAAGTACCAAGACCATCACCACCAGTTCCACAGGTATCAACAATGTTTTTATGCCTGCTTTTTACTTTTACAGCCTTATCCAGCATAGCTCTGGAAAAGCCGCTTATTTCATCAGTTGTTTCTCCTTTTATTTTCAATGCAATGAGGAAAGCCGCAATCTGGCAATCATTTGCATTCCCTTCCATTATAAATTCCATTGCTTTATACGCTTCATCCTGATTAAGATTCCTTCCGTTTAAAACTGCGTCTAAAAAAGTCTTCATTTTTTAATCTCCTTATATTTTTATCATTATTTAAAAATTCCCTGCATTCAAGTATTCAACTTACTTAAATAATTTAATAGCTTTAAAAAGAGCAGCTGCTTTATTTACAGTTTCATTAAATTCATTTTCAGGTTCAGAATCATATACTATTCCAGCACCTGCCTGGATGTAAGCTATGCCATTTTTTACAATAGCTGTCCTGATAGTAATACAGCTGTCAAGATTGCCGTCATAACCAAAATATCCTACAGCCCCTCCGTATGGTCCCCGGCTATCAGGCTCCAGTTCACTTATAATCTGCATTGCCCTTATTTTTGGAGCCCCCGATAATGTGCCTGCTGGAAAAACACTTCTCAGAGCATCATATATTGAATTATTCTTATCCAGAATCCCTTCAACTCTCGATACAAGATGAATTACATGTGAATACTTTTCCACACTCATATATTTTTTAACCTTCACACTGTTATACCGGCATACTCTCCCCAGATCATTTCTGGACAGATCAACAAGCATATTGTGTTCAGCTTTTTCCTTTTTGTCACCCAGTAAATCACTTATTAGAACTCTATCCTCTTTTAGGGTCCGGCCCCTTCTTCTGGTACCGGCAATAGGATAGGTCAAAATTTTTCTACCGTTAATTTTAATGAGAGGTTCAGGGGAAGCACCAATAATTTTAAATTCACCAAAATTAAAATAATACATATATGGAGACGGATTTATAGTTCTGAGTCCACGGTAGATACTGAAGGAATCGGAAAACTCGCCGGTATAAAACCGTTGGGAAAGTACTACCTGAAATGCTTCCCCTTCAGTTATGTACTTCTTTGCCCGCTTGACTGCTTCAAGAAATTTTTCCTTTTCAAAATTAGAATTTAATTTCAGGTCTGCAGCAGAATTATCAATGGCGGCAGCGTCAAAACTGCTTCTGAAATTATTTCCATTATTTTCCTTGATTTTCTTTTCCAGATTTTCAATATTCTCAACTGAAGCATCATAAGCTTTTCCGGCAGAAATTTTACTTTCAATTTTCATTGTAGAAACTATTTTAATACGATTAAGCAGATGATCAAAAATCACCACTAAATCAGTAAGATAGAGTATAATTTCAGGTATGAATAATTTATTCTCGCGAATAGGGATTTGTTCAAAATATTTTACCAGATCATAACTCAGATAACCTGCGGCACCGCCTATAAAATGATCAAGCTCCGGATTTTTATAGAGCCGGTATTTTTTCATGATTTTTTCCAGTTCCAGAAGCGGATCCCTGGTTTTTATTTCAAACACTTTCTTACTGCCGTCATTTAAAGAAAAGACTCCCCTGTCAAACTTTATTAAGTTATTGCATCCAACTCCGATGAGAGAATACCTTGATAAATTTTTTTGCCCTTCTATACTTTCCAGTAAAAATCCTTCTCTTTTTAATCCGCCTGTTTTTATAAATATGGAAGTAGGGGTTTCAGTATCAACGATATACTCTTTATATACCGGTATTAGATTATAGGTTTGAGCTATTTTAAGGTATTCACTTTTAGATGGATAAAACATATTTTTTAAGCTTTTTCAATTCTTAAATTGATATCTTGACCTGCAGATAATTAAAAATTTACTTTACTGTCTGACATAAAACAAAAAGAGTACTTCAATAAAGATTCTCCTGTCTTTTTTGCCTGGCTTGTATGGAAATACTCTTTGAACTTTTTGCTTTTTTTTATTTGTTAATATAAATTGAATATCTAAAGAAATTACTTAAAAATAAAAAAGATTTTAGGCAAAAGTGAAAAATCATATCGGCCAGGCTTTTATAAGTTTTGCCAGCAGGAATTATCTTTTAGCCAGAGAAACATGCTAATCAGCTTTTTTGTAGAACTATATTTTTGTTTATTAAAACTCATAAATCTAACTGAAATACTCAGCAGTAAACTTCATCACTTGAATTTTTCTATATATTAGCATAATTATTTATCAAGTCAATCAAAATAAACTGGTTAGAATAAACTTGTTAGAAAATAAAATACCACATACATTCACTTACGAACTCTGTGCTATTTATTATTAATAACCAATAATTCCAGTTAACCCACTCTACTTCTTTTGATTTTTCTCTCTTTCGGCGGCTTCAATCATTTTCCTTGCAATTCTAAGCTCAGTTTTTCTTCTGGTGTCATCAGTATATACCCTGATTTCTGCTACCAACCTGTTATATCTGGTTATGTATATAGTATCACCTAAATTTTCGGTTAAATACTTTGTAAGACTAACTCTTAACTCATTGGTATCAATTTTTTTTAATTCCTCTCCGTAAGCCATTTTTCACTCCTTTAGTATCTTTCATCTTTTAGAATACTACTTAATTGTTATTAGTTTATAAAAATATATTAAATAATTATTATAATAAATAATTATTGTTTATTATAATATCATATTTAATTAAAAAAATCTATAATAAAATGATTAAATTTTATATTTTAGATTATATAATGAAACAAATTCAAAAATATTTAGATACTTATATACAATTATTTAAAAAATATATTTTTATTCTTTAATAATTTTTTTAAAAAGACCATAAATATAACCGCACATCTTTGAAAAGTCAATGTGTGTAAGTAAAAGAGGTATAAAAAGAATGGATAAAAATTTTTCCACTCCATAAAAACTGCAACTTCCATTACTGCTCCAGCTCTTAGCTAACTTACTATAGGGTTTGAAGACATAAACTATAAAAAGGGGTACCAGTATAACCAGAATCCATTTGCTTAAACAGAATGCACCAATTAAAATAATTAAAAATATAAAAAATGCGCTAAACCTTATAAGATGACGGACGGGATACATCCTGCCCGTCGCATCACCTTTTGCATATCTGAAGAATTGCCAGAATATTTGAACAGGATTTTTCCTCATTTTCCAGTAAACCACAGCATCGGGATTAAATCTTATCCTGTAGTCCGCAGCTTTTATATTAAAATTAAATTTCATATCCTCACCATAATCCATATCTTCAGGATAACCGCCAACATCAACCCAGATTTTCTTTTTAAAACTTATATTTCTGGATGAGGGCATATATTTTTCAATCTTTATTTCTTTCTCTGCAGGCATCACACAGACAGCAAGACACTTCTGTATAAAATTCCGGCAAAACGGCATGTTAAGGCCGCCAATTACATTACATGAAGTATCATCATAAAATCTTGTAATTTCTTTCAACCAATTTTTATTCAGGATGCAGCCAGCATCGCTTACGCAAATAATCCTGCCAGAGGCATTTTTTATAGCAGCATTTCTTCCCTGTGAAATATTTGCCCCATTTTTTTTAATTATTCTGACATTTACAATAGATTTGTTGTTTCTTTTATTTAATTTATCTCCGGCGCTGTCATTTCTGTTATTTAATACTGTTCTGTAATCACCATTTTTTGGAGAGGCTTTGTCTTTAAAAAATCCTAAAGCAATCTCAAAAGTTTTATCTTTTGAACCACCATCAACTATAATTATCTCACCGGGTAGATAAATTTGCTCCATTAAACTTTCCAGAAATTCGATAATGCTTTTTTCCTCATTGTAAACTGTGGCTATAAAGCTCACATCCGGAAGTATTATTTTTTTATTATCTCCTGTTATCATATTTCTAACCATTAAAATATAGTCTTAAAACCTTAAAATACGCTGCAAGTCTGGCCCTATTTTTACTTCCAGGTTTAAATATAGATAAAACCATAAACAACAGTATTCTGTTCAGAACTCCGGTCAAATAAAGGAAACTCAAGTATCCGGCATAGACTGCAGAGTAGTTTTTCTTAAAATATAGTCTCCTGCTTTCCCAGATTCCTGCCTCTCTTGCTGCCATATTTCTGGAAGCAATGCCGCTGTCAGCATGTTCTATAACAAAGTAAGGAAAATAGTAATTTTTATGACCCTTTCTGTATAATTTCAGACAAAGGTCGCAATCTTCACTATACATAAAATAATCTTCATCAAACATGCCTGCTTCCATAAAATAATCTTTTTTAACAAACATAAATGAGCCAGCAACCCAGTCCACTTCCTTCTGGCTATTGTGGTCCCACCAGCTTAAAAAATAAGAACCAAAAATACGGCTTTTTTTAAATACCCGGTACAGAAAATAACTCTCATAAAGCTGCCTTGCCAGTGTTGGAAAAGATCTGGAACTGAGCTGCAGGGTCCCGTCTGAATTTAATATTTTTGCTCCCACAACTCCTGGTCTACCGGTTCTATCCTCTTTACTATAAAAATCTACCAGTTCTCCGAGACTGCCGCTTACAAACCTGGTGTCGGGATTTAAAAACAGCAAATACTCTCCCTTTGCTTTCAACGCTCCCATATTAGAAGCTCTTGAGAAACCCTCATTATTCTTATTTGCAATTAAATAAAAGCTATTATTTTTCTTAACCTGTTCTTTTAGATACTCTACACTTTCATCACTCGAATTATTATCCACTACCAAAATCTCACAGGCCAATCTATTTTTTCCAGTATGCTCTCTAATACTGCTAATACATTTTTTTATAAAATCCAGGCTATTATAATTTACAATTATGATACTGATATCCAATAATGCTCCTAACTGCTTCCTTTTGATTATTCTTTTAAAATTTTGCCAATTATTGAGATTAGGTCCTTTCTAAAATTAGAATTAGAAAACTTCCTGCAGTTTGCAATTGCATTTTTTCTAATCCTCTCCACATCCACTTCCCCACGTATTATCTTTATAGTAATATCTTTAAGTTCCTGCCAGCCATCAAAAAAGAACCCATCACATCCGTTATTTATAATTTCCTTCTGTCCCCCCTTATTTATGACAACCGGGATACATCCGGCCGCCATTGCCTCCACAGTAGTTATTCCAAAATGCTCGAATTTCTCAGGATGAACCTTTTCATCTTCACCCATCCCTGAAGCATGCCAGAAAATATATGATCTGGCAAAAAGTTCTACTAATTTTCCCCACTCTATATTAGTTATTATTTCTATGGGGTAATTTTTGCTTGCAGTTCTTATTTTCTCTACATACTCCAGATGGTCAGCTCTACCACCCACACCGCCTACTAAATATAAAGTATAACCACTCATTTCATCCGGATACTGCTCTAATATCTGCTTGAATATTTGAACTAATTCAAGCTGCTTTTTATTGTGGTGTTCTGGAAAAAATCTCCCCACACTCAAAATAATTTTTTCCTTCTTTCCCACTTTGAAACTATCAATATCAACCGGGGGAAATAAAATAGTGCTATCACTGCCCCATAGTTTTTTTATCCACTTTTTGGAATATTCTGAGATGGCAATTATCTTATTGTAAGTTTTTAAAAATGTTAAATCTCTTGGAAAAGTTATAAGAAATAAAGGAATATACCCCAAAATTTTAAGAACAGCTTTTTTAAAAAGACTTATCCTTCTCCCGTCATAAACAACTACACCAAGTTTCCTGGAATCTTTAGAACTCCTATCAATCTCCACAGGGATGAAAGTATCAGACGAGATTAAAACTTCAAAAAAGTCCCTGGTTAGACTTAATGGGATTTCAGCAGTCTCCCTGGCACCTTTTCCAAGCTCAATATCCTTATTATATAAAAATCCTTTGCTCTCCGCTCTATCTCCAAATAATTTAATATTTACTTTCATTAAACCAAGACCAGTTGTATCAGGATTCTTAAAACCAAGCCTTAAAGGCTGGTTAGATTTTTTTACTCTTAAAATTACTATGCCGCTGCTCCAGCTGCCCCTTCTCAATAAAAATCTTTTTGGCTCATATAAACCCTCCTCTATTTCTATTTCATTAGAGCCCTCCAGTAATTTGTCTGCAAGTTTAAACAACCATCTTGCCGGCAGTCTGAAAAAAAATAGCAAAAACTTATGAATAAATTTAAAATCTACATCAAAAGGAGTCGGGAAATAACACAAATATATGTTTTTTTGGCCGAATGCAGGAAGTGAACTTAAATAAGTAGCATTTATGAACAGGTCATATTTTTTTGTGATTTTCACGGCATAATCTTCTGATACGAAAGGGAATATTTTTAAATTCACCCTGTCCAGATCAAGGTTAAGTCTCCTGGAAACTTTTCTTAAGTCAGCAAATATATCGGCAATCAAATCTACTTTAAATTCATTTTGTTTGGATAAGATTTCAGCAATCTTACAGCTATATCGCTCCCCGCCCCCAACTGTTGACAAATATCTATCATAAATAGCAATCTTCTTCATAAAATGCCCTGCTAAAAACTTCTCATCCAGCTTTTGATAATTCTATCCTGCACCTTCCTGCCAGTTCTTATTCTAATTCTACTTATTAAATTCTTAGGCAGTATATAGAAAAGTTCAAAGAAAATTCTAATTCTGATCGGGATATCAATTCTTTTCTGTCTTTTACCCGCAGGCACTCGGGCAATATAATATAGGATATTAATTATATTTGAAAAAATGAATACCAGATAACTTTTAATAAATAAAAACAGCCAACCACATTTAAAAATCATAAGCAGCCTATTTCTAATCACGTAATATGTAAAATCATAAGACCATTCTTTACTGGTCCCGCAGTGAAAATGTCTTACAATAGATTTAGGAGTAAAGAGATTCTTCCAACCGGCTAATCTGGACCTCCAGAATAGATCAATATCTTCATAGTAGGTAAAAAAGCTCTCATCAAAATTGCCGACCTCATCCAGCATTTTTCTATCCACCATAAGGCTGCTCCCGGAAAGTCCAAAGACTTCTTCTACCCGGTTATATTGTCCCTCGTCGAAACTCTCAAAACCTCTATCCATACTGTAAAAGGATTTATTTATCTTGATCCCGCAACTATTGATAATGTCTTTCCTGCAAGCAAAAAATCTCTTTGGGATCTTTATTTTTACCGTTTTAGATTTCCTTGAAACCTCAATATCTTTAAATATTTCTTCCCCTGCTACCAGTTGTAAGTGGTTTGGTGAAAGATATGATGATACCTTAAACTGTATCTCCAGATTCTTATTTAGATTCTCTATTGGTACGGCCAGAATGGCATTATCCTGTGACCAATGATAGATTTTTCCCATTTCATCTGACTCTGCAGGATAAAATCCATCCAGATACTTAACACTTTCATTTAAAGTACTTCGGTAACTAATATTATTTTCAGCATTGCCAGCTTTTACATCATATATCTTAACACCCAGTCTCCTGTATTTTTTACTATCACCCATCTCTTTTTGATTCTTGCTATTTGTAATCAACTGAAGAGGC
>JABUBQ010000037.1_pt1 | contig 15922 bp, 15 predicted proteins | sample 7240351 | NCBI WGS metagenome assembly JABUBQ01 (sample SAMN07256348, study PRJNA390944) | subsurface metagenome | isolation source: Methane hydrate marine sediment | place: Pacific Ocean: Eastern North Pacific, ODP site 1244 | collected 2002 | reverse complement strand
ATCCTAAATCACTGCACTTATAGTCTCGGATATCCTCCAACTTAAAGAATTCAAGGGCCCAATCCACTTTATTTTGCACTTCTTCTTCCCCCCGCCTATTATAAGCCCCCACTCTTATTGCTTCTTCGACAGACATTTCCGTAAAAGATTTAGTCACTTGAAAAGTACGAGACATTCCTAATTTACAAATTGCATGAGGTGACATGGTGGTAATATTAGTCCCTTTGAAAATAACCTGACCTTCATCTGAGGCTTCCAATCCTGTTATTAAATTAAAAAAAGTAGTCTTTCCAGCACCATTTGGTCCGATAAGTCCAATAATTTCCTCTTTTTTAATCTCTAAGTCAACCTGATTGACTGCGATAAGATTACCAAAGCGCTTGGTAAGTTTAGAAGTTTTAAGAATTTGTTCAGACAACACTTTTTTTCTTCACCTCCTGCTTTGCCGGCTTTTTATTTCTATATTGAAAGAAAGTGCCAATTCCGCTAGGCTTAAAAAGAACTATCAAGATTAAAATAACTGAGTAAACTACTAAGTATAAACCCGATACTTCACCACCTAAACTTGCCCTTAAAAATTCTTGGGTACCAACTAATAACAAGGCAGCTAAAAGAGGGCCAAAAGTAATACCTCTGCCTCCTACAATTCCCAATATCGCAATTTTAATACTTTCCTGGCCATTAAAAAAACTGGGATGAATGTAACCATAGATATTTGCATAAATTGCACCAGTAACTCCGATTAGAAAGGAATAGTAGACCAACGCTCTTAATTTACAAGCTCGAGTATTTACTCCCAGTACTTCAGCTGCTGTCTCATCTTCTCCTAAAGCTTTAAGATAAAAGCCCAGCTTCGAGCGAGCGATTCGGGAATTAACCAGTAAAGCTATTACCAATATACCCAATATTAGATAATAATAAGGGACATAGGAACCAAAGCGCATATGGTAGAGCGAGCCACGAAAATAAGGCAGATACCTTTCCACTGGTCCACCTACTTCTTCCCACATATTAAAGACTACTTTAAGTATTTCAACAAGAGCGCAAGTAGTTAAAGCATACCACACTTCTCTTATTCGGAATCGAAACAAAGGAAATCCAATTAATAAGGCAAATGCAGCTGCTACCAAACCTCCCAAAATCATTCCAATCCAGGGGGTAAAATTAAAGCGGATAAGTAAAGTGCCAGAGGTGAAAGCGCCTAATCCCAGATAAGCAAAAGAGCCTAAATCAAGTTGGCCGGCTAGACCACCAATAATATTCCAAGAGGTTGCCATTACTCCATATATTAATACAGTGGTAACTAAAAGTATATTGTAATGGCTTGAACCAAATATTAAAGGTACAAGTAAAGCAATAGCTAAAAAAAATAATAATAATAAATTCTCTAAATTTTGATTTTTTTTGCGATTCATTACTTCCTCCCAAAAAGGCCTCTGGGTCGTAACCAAAGAACTAAAATAAATATAAGATATATTACCAAAGATCTAGCTCTGGGATCCCAAAAAGTCATAGCCAGTGATTCACCTACTCCTATAATTACACCGGAAATCAATAATCCAGGAATCGAACCTAATCCAGCAAGTGCAAGAATGCACCAGCTAAGCAACCCATAGCGTAACCCCATAGTTGGATCTACTTGTTGAAAGGTCATCAATAAACCACCTGATATGGCGGTTAGACTTGAACCCAGTGCAAAGGCGAGGGCATAAGTCTTTCGAAAATCAACTCCCATAAGAGAAGCTGCATCAGAATCATCAGAAGTTGCTCTTATTGTCCGTCCCGGCCAAGTCTTACTTAAGAAAAAAGATATGCTTATAATAATAATTAGACTTATTATAGCTGAGATTAAGCGTGAAAGAGCAATAGTATAGGCTCCGAGTTGGATATTACCTTGAATAAAAGAATAAGGAAGCGCACGAGGCCGCGCCTGCCATGCTAATTGAGTAATGGCACCTAAAAAAGTCATTAAACCTACTGTTACAGCAATTTGTATAGTATAATGCTCGCTTAGCGTGCGATCAATTATTCCGTAATAGACCAACATTCCAATTATAAATAACAGAGGAAAAGTAATTAGCGGGGTTAGAACTGCATCAATTCCCCATAATGAACCGGCCCAAAAAGAAAAATACATAGAAAGCATAACGAAATTCCCATGTGCAAAGTTCACCACATTCATTACCCCAAATATGATTGACAATCCTAAAGCTATCAGGGCATATATACATCCCATTAATGCTCCGTCAAAAAGACTTTGGACAATTGTTTCCATATTCTATATTTAATTCCTTCCTTTGCCTTTATATCTATCCAACCTGATATAAACTTTTGCCTGGCTAAAAATTTAAAATATTTTAAACTTCGCCAGGCAAAAATTTCTAAAGCTTATTTATAATTCACAGTAAATACCAACTTGATACTTTTATATCCTACAAAAAAACAGTTTGAACCCCGGCAACTAATAAAAAATTAGTAGGTAGCATCTAATCTGGGGAAAATAAACTCAGCTTCTGCTTCATCAAAGGGCCAAACAACTTTAGGTTCACCTTTAATAACCTGCATAATTGTGGCTCTGGCATAAGGATTATCTCCCTTTCCGTCGAAAGTAATATGATTTACCGGGAAAGTCTCCACTGCAGGACCGGAAGTTAAGTCAAGTTCTAAAAATGCTTTTCGCAAATTGTCTGAATTAAGCGGGTCCTCGGGGGAAAGTTTACCGGAAAGCTCAATAGCCTCTTTTAAGATCCACATTGCATAATAATTCATCCCAGCAGCTTCAGTAGGTATGTGTCCAACTTTAGCAGTATACTCTTCAACGAATTTACGGTTTTGCGGTGTATCCTTGGCTGGATTGTAACTATAAGTATTGCTATAATATTCGGATGCTTCACCCAATGCTTCTATAGATTCGGGATCTGTAAATCCACATGCACCCATACCAGCAATAAATTTTGGAATTTTACCCAATTCTTTAAAGGATTTAGCAAAAATAATCCCATCCATAAAATATGGGCAGATAATTACAAAATCTGCTTTAGCTGTAGCAATTCCATGAACAATAGACGAAGCATCGGTAATATCATAAGGGTATTCCTTTTGATAGACAATAGTAAGCCCGTTATCTAAAGCCGCTTGTACAGCACCCATCGCATTGCTTCTTCCAAAAGAAGAATCTTCATTCAGAATAGCAATTTTTTCTACAGAGACCCCGGATTTTTCAGCTGCTTCTAAAACAAATTCAACAGCAGAAAAGCCCTGCATACTTGCTTTAGGAGCAGGTCTAAATAGATACCGACGCCCCATCTCTGTTACATTATCTACCAAAGCATCGGCTACCAAAATTACTTTTTCCCTTTCAGTAATCTCCGATGCTGCTGTAGTTAATCGACTAATGTATAGACCTAAAATAGCTACCGGATGGTGTTTACTTATCAGACTCTCAGCAGCCAGACGAGCGCTCATCGCATTTTCACCTACATCTTCGACCACTAATTCCAGAAGAATTCCGCCTAATGATTGGATTCCACCGGCTTCATTGATATGCTGAATAGCAAACTCCATACCAATTTTTGCTTCAGTACCGAAAACTGCATGTGCACCAGTAAGGGGTTCAAGGCAGCCAATTACGATCTTTTCAGGTAACTTTTCCGCTAAAACCGTAAAACTAAATATTAAACTTACCAAAATAATGATTAAAATATTCACAACAAAACATAAACTAAAACGTCTGTACAACATTTTTTTCTTACCTCCTCTTTTTTTAAATATTATTTGATACTAAATTGCTAATTTAAATCATGTATCACCCCCTCTTTTAGTAAGATTTTCTAGTTTTATTATAGTTGAAATGGATCTATTAATCAAAAATCTTTATGAGTTAATTTATTGTTTTAAAATCTTTTAAATTTTTCAAAGTATGTAAATATATTTTTTGAATTACTTTAGCGCATCTTTCTCCGGTTTCATAGTTGGGAATTCCATATTTTTTTAATTCTCCAATCGCTTCCTTTACTAATCTGCCAGCCATAAAATTTGCAAATACAGGTATTTTTATCTCCTCTTTTATCTTGCCTAAAGCGGCGGCAATCTCTGTAGAATCCATGGAAACAGTCGGAACAAATATGGCAATTATGGCAACATATTCAGAGGCTATGGTCTCACATGTTGAAGCAAATGTCTCTGCTCCCCCATAAGCTAAAAGGTCGAAAGGATTTCCTAAGGAGACATGCGGAGGGAGAATTTCTTTTAGTTTATTCTTTAAATTTTCAGATGGTTCAGGGACTTCTAATCCCAATTCCTCTAATTTATCTGTAGCTAATACTGCAGGCCCCCCTGAATTGGTAATCACTCCAATCTTATTTCCCTTGATTTTCGGGTAATGAATCAGGCCCCGGCATAAATCAAACATCTCCTCTACACCTTCTACCCGTAAAATGCCGACCTGTTTAAAAGCGGCATCATATATTTTATCCTCTCCCGCCAGAGAGCCGGTATGAGAGGAAGTTGCCCTCATCCCAGCTTTGCTCTTACCCGCCTTGATAGCAATAATAGGTTTTTTAAGAACAGTTTTTTTTGCTTGGGCTAAAAATCTTCTTCCTTCCTCTAACCCTTCAATGTAGAGAGCAATAACTTTAGTCTGGGGATCATCTTCCAGGTATTTAATTAAATCTACTTCGTCTACATTACATCTATTCCCGTAACTTACAAATTTAGAAAAACCAAAACCTAATTCTTCCGCCATCATTAAAACTGCTCCTCCCAGAGCACCGCTTTGGGTAATAAAAGCAGTTTCACCAGAAAGGGCACGAACTTCTATACTGGCAAAAAGATTACATTCTGTATTCATAATTCCCGCACAGTTAGGACCAATAATCCTCATCCGATGCTTTTCTGCTATATTTTTTATTTCTTTTTCTTCCTTAATATTGCCTACTTCAGAAAAACCAGCAGAGATTATAACTGCTAACTTAACTCCCCTACTTCCTAAATCTTCTAAAAGCAAAGGGATAAACTGACCGGGTATAGCAATAATTGCTAAATCAATTTCTAAATTCTTAAAATCTTTATTGATATTTACTCCGAATATCTGGCCGCCACTCTGACTCACCGGATATATTTTTCCCTTAAATCCTCCGTCCACCATATTTTTCACTATTCCATATCCGGTCTTTCCTTCTTTCATTGAAGCAAAGATAGCTACTGAATGAGGGTTAAAAAAATTTTCCATACTTTTCATTCAACCATTCCTTCTGCTGTTTCGTAACCTGCGCGAAAAGCAGCAATATTCTTATCTAATTCGCGAGGGATATGTTTCCTTAACATATTAATAACAGATTCTTTATCAAATGAAGAGATAAAAGAGAGAGCACCCAGTAAGACAATATTTTCTGCAATAAGGAGCCCTGCTTCTGAGGCAATTTTACCGGCATCTATCCAGATTATTTTTGCTTTTGCCTTTTTAAATAATCTGCTTATCTCCTCATCCTGAGGATATTTTTCGGGATGGGCCATCAAATCAATAGGGTATATCCTTTTTCTATTTAAAATAACTGTTCCTCCCGGTTTGACAAATTCTAAACTTTTCAATCCTTCGGATAATTCCATTACTACTATTATATCAGAAGAGAGAGGAGGAATCCTTGAATCAAATATGTTGCCTATCCTAATCTCACAATGAACCGGACCGCCTCTCTGAGCCATGCCTACTTCTTTAAAAAATCTAACTTTCTCGCCTTTTTTTAATCCATAATCAGCAATAATTTGCCCCAATCTTATTACTCCCTGTCCACCTACTCCGATTAAATAAAAATTACTTTCCATCTTTTATCACCTCTATCGCCCCCACTGGACAAGTAAATTCACATAATCCGCAGCCAAAACAGGCTGAAGTAATTTCTATATAAGCTTTACTGTTGGCATCTTTAGGATGAAATACCATCGCCGGACAAGCTAAATAACTTAAACATATCCTGCAACCGGTACATTTGTCAATATTTACTTTGCGCTGGGGGAATTTAACCTTTCTTCTTTTAGCTTGAAGAGCACACTCCCGACGGGAAACTACTACCGAAACCCCCGGATATTCTATTGCCTTCATTATTGCGTCTGTTGCTTTTTCACTCTGATAGGGGTCAATTATCTGAATATCCTCTATGCCGCAACCCTGACAAATTTCAACAATATCTATTCTTTTAGTACTGCTCCCGTCTAAATTAATAGTCCCGGGGTTCTCTTCAAAACCGGTCATGGCAGTCCATCCATTATCTAAAATAATTACCGTTAAGGGGACTTTATGGTAGACTGCATTAATAAGGGGAGGAATGCCTGCATGGAAAAAAGTAGAATCTCCTATGGTAGCTATCACTGGTTTTTTAATCTCCGCCCATTTGAATCCCTGAGCTAATCCTATACTTGCCCCCATAGCTACCTCAGTCCAACAAGATTCAAAGGGTTTGTTCATACCTAAAATAGTACATCCTATATCCCCGGTAATAATAATCTCTTCTTTTTTGTACTTTAAATTTTTAATAGCTTTATTCAGGGCAAAATAAGTTCCTCGGTGAGGGCAACCTATACAAAAAGAAGTGGGACGTTTTACTTCTAATTCTTTAGCTCTCTCTAAAATTTTAGGATCCTGCCCGGATTCAAGTTTTGTTTTTAAAAGAACTTCTAAAGAATTTTTTATCTTCTTAAAGGAATAATTTCCGATTAGAGAAAGGGTTTTATCAAATTTTCCTAAAATTTCAACTTTCTTGTTTAAGGGATAGGCAATCCTCATCACTTCTGCTTCTATAAGAGGGTCTAATTCTTCTAAGACAAGCACCCTATCTACTTTTTCTAAAAACTCTTTTATCCTCTCTTCGGGCAAGGGGTGGACCATGCCTATCTTTAACCAGGATAGTTTTAAATTATATTTTTTTAAGGCCTCTTTAAAATTTCCTTCCACCGCTCCGGCATAAATTACTCCCTGTTTACTGCCATCCTTAAAATGGGTTTCATTCACTTTTATCCCAGATTCAGTAATATAAGAATCGCTAATTTTAGAAGCTTTGGCCAATCTGCCAAGAGCATCTTGATGTTGAGCCATACACCAGGCAGCACCTGCCTTGGTATATTTAGCAATATCCCGTTCGAAATGTGCTTCTCTTTTTTCTAATTTCAATTTTTTACCTATTTCCACATCAGAAGCAACATGGGAGATATCGGTAGTTGATCTTAAGAAAACGGGACCGCCAATCTTCTCTGAAATTTCAAAGGCAAGTTTTACATAATCTAAACACTCCTGCTGGGAAGCAAGGTCAAGCATGGGGACTACCATCGATTTAGCATAATAGCGGGAATCCTCTTCGGGCATACCGGCACTTACTCCCGGGTCATCAGCCACAAATACAACTAACCCCCCGGTGCATCCACTGTAAGCGACGGAAGCCAAAGAATCGGCAGCTACATTCACTCCCGACATCTTCATGGTGACCAGGGCTCTTTTCCCGGCCCAGGCGGCACTGGAAGCAATTTCAAAAGCAACCTTTTCGTTCGTACTCCACTCTATGTGAATCCCTAATTCCTTTTTTCGAGGCAGTAAAGTCAGGATTACTTCTGTAGAAGGAGTACCCGGATATCCGGTGACAACTTCTACCCCAGACTCAATTATCCCCTCGGCAATCGCCTCATTTCCAGTCAATAGTTTTTTCAAATTTATTCCTCCTATATATCTGAGAGCTTATCGCTCTTTTAAAAATATAAATAATTTGAATGAAATTAAACTTCAACTTTTTTTTCTTTTTATCCCAATCCGGGAATTTCTAACTTTTTTTCCAACATATTAAGCACTTTAGTAACTACAGAAACTATTAATAGGTAAATTGCTCCCACTACTGCAAAAACTAAGGTAAATTCAAAATAACGAGAAGCAATTATTTTCCCCGCCCCGGTTAATTCTACACAAGTAACCATAAAAGCAAGTGAAGAATATTTTATTAAATAAATAATTTCATTGGAACAGCCTGGGATAGCCCTTCTTAAGGCCTGAGGGAGAATAATATATAAAATAGCTTTAGACCTGGTCATACCCAGAGCTTCAGCGGCCATCATCTGACCGGTTTTTATTGATTGGATTGCTCCTCTTATATACTCTGAATGATATGCTCCGCTGCAAAGGATAAATCCTATTACAGCTGCAGCAAAAGGAGAAAAGAAAATACCTATAGAGGGAAATCCAAAATAAAGAATAAAAAGTTGTATTAATAAAGGTGTGCCACGAAAAAATAATGTGTAGACAGCACAAAAAGAGGAAATAAACTTATTCCCGTATACCCGCCCCACAGCTATCAAAATCCCCAAAATCAGACCAGGTGGAATGGATGAAGCTATTAATTTAAGAGTAACCAATGTTCCTTCTAATACAGGGGGCAAAAGTATCTCTCGAATAAAAGTAATGTTTTCCATCTTTATTCTTCCGACTTTCCGTAAAGTTCAGTTATTTTACAAAGAAATTGTCTGGTTCGCTCATGGTCCGGATTAGTAAATATTTTATAAGGAGAACCTTGATCCATAATCTTTCCGCCCTCTATAAATATAATCTCATTTGCTACTGAACGAGCAAAACCCATTTCATGAGTAACCACTACCATGGTCATCCCGCTAATAGCTAATTTTTTTATTACTTCTAATACTTCCCCGATTAGTTCCGGGTCAAGGGCAGAAGTAGGTTCATCAAAAAGCATCACCTTGGGATCCATAGCTAAAGCTCGGGCTATAGATACTCTTTGTTTTTGTCCTCCGGAAAGCTGTGCAGGGTATAAATTAGCCTGTTTTTCCAAGCCAACCTGTTTTAATTCTTTCATTGCTTCTTCTTTAGCTTCCTTCTTATCCATCTTTTTTACTTTAAACAAACCTATCTCCACATTTTTTAAAGCAGTTAAATGGTCAAATAAGTTAAAATCCTGAAAAACCATCCCCATTTTCTGGCGAAATTGATTAATATCTTTCCTGGAATGAGTTACTTCTTCGTTTTCTAACCAGATTTTACCCTTATCCGGAATAGTCAATTGATTAATACAGCGAAGCAGGGTGCTTTTCCCGCTTCCCGAGGGACCGATAATAACTTTAGTCTCTCCTTTTTTAATTTCAAAAGAAATCCCCTTTAATATTTCTTCTATTCCATATCTTTTATGTATATCTTCTACACGTAATACAACAATATCTTTATCCTTCTGCATCTTTTTAAATTTCACTTCTCCTCTCTCCATAACCAGGAATTCTCACTTTATTTTCTAAAAGATCAAGAATTTTCACTCCACCATAAGTTAAAATAATAAAAATTACTGCACAGGTGAGAAAAATGGGCATAGGTTTATAAGTTCGGGTAGCAATAAAATTCGCTCTGGTTAATATTTCCATTACCCCTATGGCATAAGTAATTGCTGAATCTTTTAATAGAATAGCATATTCATTAGACCAGCCGGGGATAGAAATCCGCAAAGCCTGGGGTAAAATTATATACAAAATTGCCTCAGATTTCTTCATCCCTAAAGAACGGGCAGCTAACATCTGCCCCTCACCAAGTGATTGTATGCTTCCTCGAAAAATCTGTGATTGATAAGCAGCACTTCTTAATCCTAAAACTAAGATAGCAGCCGTAAAAGCAGGTAAATTTAGTCCCAGGAGGGAAAATAACCCAAAATAAAAAAGAAAAAGAAGGACTAAAACCGGAAGGCCCCGGAAGAACCAGACATAAAGAGAAATTAAACCAGATAAATATTTATTCCCATAAACTTGACCTACCGCCATGGGAACCCCAATTACAAAACCCAGACCCAAAGCTCCTCCTACCAATCCAATAGTTATTGTACAGCCTTTAAGTAAATAAGGAAGAGATTGGTAGATCAATGTAAGATTTTCATTCATGGTTATTTGTTCTCACTTTATTTACAATATATAGGGTGAAGGAATATCGTAAATAAAAATGTATTCCTTCACCCTATCTAACTTCTATTCAGAAAAGTACTTAATTATTAATTCATCCCATTTGGTTGACTTTTCCAATTTAGCTATTCCTTCATTAAGTAATGCTTTTAGTTCTTTATCTTCTTTTCTAACTGCTATTCCATACGCCTCTCCAGTTTTAATTATCCCAACAATCTTTACGGCTTGACCTTTCCTAATAGCATCTTCTACCATTACATCATCCATCATAGCTGAATCTATTCTTCCATTTAGTAAATCCTTGACTGCTAAAGAAAAACCTTCATACAATTTTAGGTTATCTTTTGCAAGTATACCGGTTTTTACTAGATGTTCCTCAATCCACTCTGCAGCTGTGCAACCTCTTTGACTACCTACTGTATATTTACCACATAAAGCAGCAATGATATTAAGGTCTGAATCTTCACGAACACAAAGCGCCTGGTTGATTTCCCAATAGGGTATTGTAAAGTCCACTTTCGTCTTTCTTTCTTCAGTAATGGACATCCCCGAATAAACCATATCAATCTTTTTGGCTAATAAACTGGAAACTATACCATCCCAAGCAGTAGGTTGATGTTTGACTTCAAAACCCATCTCCTGGGCAATCCAATTCAAGCACTCCACATCAAAACCAGCAGGATTACCTTTTTCATCTATATAAGCAAAGGGGGGATAATCGGCATCGATACCATTAATGTATTTCTCTGCAGCCAATAAACTAATACTACCTGTGCAAAGTACAATCAATAGAGAAAAAATAACCATCAGTACTAATTTTTTATTTCTCATTCTTTTTTTCACCTCCTTCCTATTTGATTTTTTATTTCCGATAAACAGAGCAAAGAAATAGAGCTTCCTTCAAGAATCTAATTTTACTTTGTAAATCTATATATCTATTCGACAAGAATTTTAAAAATCCTGCTTTATTTAAAAAAATCAAAAATATTTTTTTATAAATATCTATTAAATTACAAGGCAAAAAAATATTTTTTAACTTTATTGTTATTAATGGTTATATGAAATTCGCTTTGCCGGCTCAAAAGGACTCTTTGCTTCTTTTAAAATATCTTTATACACCTCTAAATTTCGGTCTTCAAGATGATCAAATATCATTGGGCTATTTGCTCCATAAGTTACATGCTTTAGTGGATTAGGGTCAAGTTTTGCAGATATTATCTCTTCTGTACCTCGAGCCTGAGCAAGTTTCTGGGCGATAGGGTTAATTATCATACTGCTTCCAAAATAATAATTATTTTCCGCATCTGCCCCTACAGAATTTACTGCTATAACATACACATGATTATCATAAGCCCTGGCCTTATTAGTCATATCCCATATCTCAAAACTTCGTAACAATGCTGAAGGCCTGGTTATAATCTCTGCTCCTTGAATAGCTAAAACCCTGCTCAATTCAGGGAAATCGCCATCATAACATATTATCATCCCAATCTTCCCCAATTTAGTATCCACTACAACAGCTTCCTTACCGGGGGTAGTCCACCCACCACCACCAAGCCTTTCGGTGGGGAAGGGATGTGTTTTACGGTAAATCCCGGCAATTTCTCCCTCATCATTTATAAGTATAGAACTATTCATGATTATATTTTTTTCTTTGCCTTTTTCATATATGGGAAGGACAACATGTACCTTTAATTCTCTGGCAAGCGCTCCAATTTGGTCGGTTTCGGGCCCCGGAATGTAATTCAGTAAATCATAGAACTCTTCAGACGGTATGCCGGGAGCAAATCCGGTAGTAATAGATTCCGGAAATACAACTAATTCAGCACCATGCTCTTTCACTGCAGTCTTAAGCCAGAAACCTATTTTTTCTAAATTATAATTAACATCGTTCGGTTTAACCGCGATTTGAACAGCGGCAGCAATAAATTCCTTCATCTATTCTCTCCTTCCTCGATATTAAATTAAAAGTGCTAGGCCATCTTTGTAAATGTACCTGGCACTTGTATTTAGCTATTCTTCGTCAAAGGCAACTACCCTGCAAATGCTTGATTCTCCATCAACAAAGCGCCAGGGGAAACACCCCACAATAGTTCTCTTATTTAGAATTTTAGTAATTTCCCCTCCGATATTTTCTACATGGATTATATCAAGATGGAAAAGTTGAGTATGCATTAATTGATAGTGGTCGGGAGGGAATACTTCTTCAAGCCCTTTGCCATATTTTTTTCTGAAAACTTCATCACACTCTTTTGCCTGTACAGGCATCCAATCACGAATCTTGGTATTCATCGGATGATCGGCTGAACCACAGTCAACACCTATCCACTTAAATTGCATTTCTTTACACCAGTTGGCAAATTCCATAGTAGGACCAGGATGTTTAATCATATATCTTACTTCGTCTGCTTCCGGTTGATCCCAGCTATAACGATGATAACCAGTATAGATCACCAATATATCACCCTTCTTTACTTCTACCCTTTCCATAATGTCTTTTGAAGTATAAATTCCATAATCTTCAGCAATATCACTAAGGTCAACTACCGCGGTCGGTCCAACAAGTTCATTTAAAGGGATACTGGCTATATCTCTACCGTGAGTACAAAAGTGAAGTGAACCATCTAAATGTGTCCCTACATGGTTACTGGTGGTAATAAGCTGACCATTTGCTCCATTGGGGGCAAGCCTCTTAAAAAATTTAATTTGCAGTGGTTCATAAGTGGGCCAGGCCGGAGTCAGGTGGCTTAATGGTTGAGTTAAATCATACATCTTAATCTTTTCAAAAAATTTCATTTTTATTTCTCCCTTCATTTTTTTAACTAAAATATTACTTTCTGTTTTCTTAATTCATTAATCTTGGCATCATCATAATTTAAAAAGCTTTGAAGAATTTCATCAGTATATTCTCCAATCTTTGGGGCAGGGTCTGTAACCACTTCTTCAGTTAAGGTCGATAACTTTATCGGATTTCCTGCCACATATATTTTACCCATACCAGGCTGCTCAGCTTCTATAATCATTTTTCTTGCTTTCACTTGCGGGTCATCAAAGAGTTTATCAACGGTATTAATGACACTGGCGGGTACGCTGCCGGATTCGAAAATTTCTAACCATTCTTCTGTAGTCTTTTGAATAATAATTTCACCAAGGATGGGCTTTATCTTCTCGTAATTTTCTGTCCTTTTCTCGTTTGTTTTAAATTCTTCCACTTCCAGTAAGTCTTCACGATTAACTACCTTACAAAACCTTTCCCAAATCGCCTGGTTACCACAGGCAATAATAACCCACGAGTCCTTTGTTTTAAATCCGCCAAAAGGAGTAATAGATGGGTGCCTGGAACCAATAGGACCTGGTATCTCTCCATTTATTGCGTATCTGGCGATGGCATTCTCAAGAACTGCAACCTGTCCATCAAGCATAGCAACATCAACCATCTGACCCTTACCGGTAAACACTCTTTCATAAATTGCAGAAATAATTCCTATTGCCCCAAACATACCTGCAATGATATCTCCAATTGACGATCCAACCCGGGTAGGTTCTCCCCCCGGCTGTCCGGTTATACTCATAATACCACCTAAAGCTTGGGCAATCATATCATAAGCTGGTTTTTCGGAATATGGACCGGTATGTCCAAACCCGGAAACAGCTGCATAGATAACTCGAGGATTTATTTTGCCTAAAACATCATAAGATAGGCCTAATTTTCTCGTAGTTCCGGGTCTGAAGTTTTCAAGGACTACATCTGATACTTTAGCTAATTCTTTTATAATCTGTTTTCCTTCAGGTTTTTTTAAATCTATAGCTATACTTTTCTTCCCCCGATTCAAACTTACAAAATATGCACTTTGCCCATTTTTGTAAGGACCAAAACTTCGAGAGTCATCTCCTTTTTCAGGTCTTTCAACCTTGATTATTTTTGCTCCCAGGTTGGCAAGTATCATAGCACAATATGGTCCGGCAAGGACACGAGTCAAATCCAAAACTACTATATCTTCCAGTGGTTTTTTTCTTTCCATATTATATCTCCCCATTATACTAAATTTTTTGTTTCTAAATCTTCTACAAATGCTTGCAAAGCATCCTCAAAACAGTTCATCGGAGGTTTCACCAGGCCTGCTCCTATCTGACCAACACCCGGGTCCTTATGGGCTATTCCGGTATTAATGCTGGGTAATATGCCGGTTTCAACTACTTTGCGAATATCAATTCCAGTTGGTGTCCCTCTAAAGTCCAAAGCAGGAATTTTATATATATTATTCTCTGCAGCGGTTATTTCATACATCTTAAGGGTAAAGTTTACTGCATCTTTCGCGCTCCCTCCCACAAATTGAACAATAGCAGGTGCCGCAGCCATGGCAAACCCACCTATACCTACTGTCTCGGCTATAACACTATCACCGATATCAGGATTTGCATCTTCAGCAGAATAACCAGGGAATAAAAGACCTTCTACTATCCCAGCTGGTCCGGTAAACCACCTGTCCCCAAGTCCACTAACCCTTATCCCAAACTCAGTTCCGTTTCTGGCCATAACAGTAACAATAGTACTGAATTCTATATTTTTTGCAGCATCCATTGTACATTTAGCTGCAGGCATAGTAAGGTTTAAGAAAAAATGATCATTACTGTTTATAAATTTTAATACTTCTATTTTTTCTTTTTCACTAAATTTTGTCTGGATGATATAAGGGGCAAGCTCTCTAATCAAAAGTGATGTCCCTGCCCTATTCCTATTATGCCCCTCATCACCCATCTGAAGTGCCTGGGTTATCATAGTTTTCAAATCTATCGGACCATGTAATTTAAGTGCTTGTTTTAATAGAGGGGCAAGCAGATTCTCCATCCACTTCAGTCTTTTAATCACTTCATCACTATAAGCCCCATAGCGGAGAACTTTACCCAGACCCTCATTTAAGGTGCAATAAGAATAATTACCATATTTCTTATTCTGAAGAATCCATACCGGCATCGAAGCACTAACTACTCCAGCCATCGGTCCCACTGTATTATGATGATGACAGGGGTCATAAGATATTTCTCCTGAAGCAGCAAGTTCGGCAGCTTCTTTTTCATCGACCGCAAGACCTTCGTAGATTAAAGCCCCGATAACTGCACCCTTTAAGGGACCTGACATCTTTTCCCACTTAATAGGGGGTCCGGCATGAAGTATCGTTTTTTTAGTCATCCCGGGAATAACTTCTTCTGCCACTCCGATATCTAAAAGCGTGGGCTGCCCGTTTAAGATTGTTTCCATTACTTTCTTATTGGCTGCTTCTACTCTTTTTTGAACCACGAATATTTCCTCCTCTTATTTTAACTTATCTAACAAAGAAAGCATCTTTTTATTTCCTCCGGCCGGGGGCTTCCAGTCCACATGAACTGCTTTAACATTTTGTTTCTTTAAATTTTCATTAAAAGATTCAAGACCCATATTTATTATCTTTAATTTTTCTTCGAATAATTCATTAATCTTGGTCATTTGCTATTCCTCCTTGACAAAACAATTGCAGCCGCCAATCTTACTGCCTGAGCATTACTGGGCATAACAATTACCCCTTCTTCTTTAAGTTTCTTCTCCTGCTCAAAAAGATTCTGAGGGTCTTCCTCTGTCCCACAGACAGAACTTATTATACAGATATGTCTTCCGTCTTTGGCAGCAATTTTACCTGCTTTTTGAATATAGGGGATCATCTCTCCCGCCGGATCAGAATTACTGCCAAATCCCAGGACAAAATCCATTAATATAATCGCTACCTCCCTATCTTTTACTTCTGATAAAGTTCTTTCCTGACGTACATAAGGATCTATCATCGGATGCGGTTTGCCCCGGGTAAATTCATCATCACCAAGATCAATTAAACTATGCCTATAACTTTTATTGATATCAGAAAGCTTCCCTTCGGGCTTTAGTGGAATATTCGAATATATATCGCCGACTAAAGCGGAAAGAATTATCATCGCTTCATCACAAAGCGTTCCACCGGTATAA
>JABUBQ010000036.1_pt1 | contig 16163 bp, 22 predicted proteins | sample 7240351 | NCBI WGS metagenome assembly JABUBQ01 (sample SAMN07256348, study PRJNA390944) | subsurface metagenome | isolation source: Methane hydrate marine sediment | place: Pacific Ocean: Eastern North Pacific, ODP site 1244 | collected 2002 | reverse complement strand
TACTTAACTGATAACAATGAGCCATATGCAACTCCTTTCTTTCGGTATATTATACCAAAGTTAAGTGTTGCATTTGCATCTTGAACCCAAGCTCTCTCCTTAAAAAGATTGATTTAAAATGATAGTAAATCTAAAAAATTTAGAAGAGACAAGAGCCTTTTATAAGTTGGAATTGAAGAAGAAAGACCTGACAGAGAGAGAAAGAGATAAATATTCAAAGGCTCTGAAATTAATAGAAAGATTCATTTCGGGAAAAGAGAAATCCGGAGAGACTAAAAAAGATTATTATGTCGAAAATCAGGATGAAATAAAGAAATATCAAGGGGAATATCGTATTAAAAATAGAGATAAAATAAGAAAGCATAATAAGCAATATCGTAATAAAAAATTAGGGAAAAATAAAGGGGGTAGCCATGGGGAAAGAGCTAGTTGAATTGGTTAACTACGATTTTAAGTCTCAATTATTAGAAGATAGAAAAGAAAAAATTGAGAGGAGAAACAAGATGAGAACCTTTAATGAAGAATTCTACACGGAGGGAAGGCCAGAATGGATCATAAATCTTTACTTAAAGTTGGATCGCTTTATTACCGCTAGTTTAAAAGTTCAGGTCAGAAAGGATTATTTAGAGACCTATATAAAATATTCCTATAATGGTTTGTTGTTTTGTCACATTTCAATTAGCAAGGGAGAAACTTTAAAACTTTGGGCAAAAATCCCCTATTTAAGTCTCGGTGCTGTACCTCTTTTTGTCAGAGACTACCAACCTGTAAATCGTCGGGTCGGGGTAATGGTAACTTTCGACAACCAGAGGGATTTTTTGCAGAACGAAGAGGCCATGTTAGATGTTACCTTCGGTATCATTTTGAAGGCTTTTAAAGGGATATCTAGCCAAAAGCGAAGGAAAGTAAAGACCCCTTTAAAGCGAGTAGAAGAAGTTGAGCCTTTAATATTAGAATCAATAGAAGCCGAGCCATTAAAGCCGGTGAAGATAGTCAAGCCTTCTGCTATAAACATATCGGTAGAAGATAACGGGTACTTGAGCATTAATTTAAAACTACATAAAAGCCAGAAGGAGATCTTAAATAGAATTTTGCAGGAGACTATTTTTAAATAAATGAAAGGAGTTTAAAAAATGAAAAGGAAATATTTTTTAGTAGGTTTAGTTTTAATATTAGCTATGTTTTTTATAATTAATACTTCCGGCATCGATGCAATGATGTATAAGATATTAGATAGCGAAGGGAATGTCGTTCGTATAGTTAGTAATCCTGTCCTGTCAATTAAAGAAAAAGAGGCGGGATATACTATTTCACCACCACCCGGGAAACAAGAATTTAAGCAAGCGGAACCAGACAAAGTAAATAATTACAATTTTCTAAATACAACCTGGAGTATGAGCAGAGAAGACGTTAAAAAAATAGAAAAAGCCGGGTTTAAAGAGAATGTTGAGAATGAGGATTTGTTGCAATATAAGGGAAAAATGGAAGGCCTTGATTGTTATATGAATTATTCTTTTGAGGAGGGCAGACTTATGAGCACTTTCTTTATAATTCCTTCTTCCAGGGAAAATTTCAGTAAGCTTTTTAAATTTTATCTTGACGTCCAGCCGTATCTCAAAAAAAAATATGGGAGAATATTTACGGTTAAGAGCCTTGCCAAGGATAATGAAGACAAGACCTCATGGGATACCTCTCTTAGTAAGGTGGGTTTGTTTATATCGAATATTGATAAGGATTGGTATTTGATTATTGACTGCAAGAGCAAATCAGAACCCGAACTCAATATAAAAAAGTGATGAAAAAAGAAAAGGCGGTCTTAGGGGTATCCTGGACGAATTGTCAGTATGATTTTTAAAGAAGGTGAAAAAGTGAAAAAAGAATTTGAATTTGATACCCGTTATTCTGATGTGGAGCAGGACTTGCAGGATAGAGAGAATCAGATAAAACCTATACACTTTAAAACTTGCTCGAAATGTGGAGAAACAAAGCCGATCTTCAAGTTTTCGTTAGACAAGCGGAATCTTGACGGTAGAATGAACATCTGCAGAGCCTGCCGGAGCCTGGAAAGTCTAAAATATTATTACCATAACCGGGTTAAAATGCTGATACAGAATAGAGAATATCTGAAAGCTAACAAGAAAAAGCGGAGCATTTATTCTAAAAGTTACCGAGAAAAACACAAAGAATATTTAAAAGAGCTTACTTCAAAATGGTATATGAGCAATAAAAAAGCGATCAAGAAAAGGAACTTGAAATATTACCAGGAGAATAAAGAGGCCTGTCAGGCCAGGAGAGAACTTTGGATAGAAAAGAATAAGGAAAAGATCAGGGAATATAACCGGGAATATAAACGAAAGCATAAGATTTTAAAGACTGGGTGATCCAATTTAAAAAAATATAAAAAAGGGGAATTTAAGAAATGAAAAGGAAGTATTTTTTGGTAGTCTTATTTTTAATATTAGCTATATTTTTATCGGGTTGTGGTGAAGGGAATAAAAAACAATCTGTATTAACTTTAAGTCCAGAAGATATACTATTTTCAGAGGCAGTGGTAGAAAGGTATCGACCGGATTATTATGTAACTCAGTGTTACGCTACTAATAAAGGGGAAAATGTTTGGAAAGGTAGTGTAAATATGATAGTAAAAGATGTCGATGGATGCCCTTTATATGCGAGAACCTCTAACGCTTGGCCTGAAATAGAATTAAAGCCAGGCGAACGGGATTATCTAATAGCTAAAATTCCAACGTATCTGTATTCGATTAAAAATGCTCCACAAGGAATTTTAATAATTGTTTGGAGTTGGGGAAGCCAGGAAGTAGCTAAGAGAGTCAAAATAAAATAAATTAAAGAATCGAATCCCGGCAATCTGGCTTATTCCAATTCCCCGGGTTGCCGTTCCCTGCTCTCCGGACCAGAAGGTCTATTCCAGGGAGCAGGGTTGTTTATAAAAGCATAAACCAAAATTAAGGAAGTGATCTTAAAAAATGGTTCTGAAGGTAGAGGCTTTAAAAGAGACCAGGTCTTTTTATAAGGTGGAATTGAAAAAGGAAGACCTGACGGAAAGAGAAAGAAATAAATATTCGAGGGCTTTAAAACTTATTGAGGGATTTATTAAGGGGAAGGAAGATTCCCGAGATTCCCGGGAAAGAGGAAAACATAAAAAATCTATTCCTGATGATCATAGGAGAGCAATATTCTTGAATAAAAGAGGTTATTAAATAAAAAAGGGGGTTTAATTAAATGAGTAATATGAATAAGACAGTTAGCTTTCTCTATAAATTAGCTCGTAAACTTAATGATGTAAAAGTTATAACTTCAGGAGATCCTAAAAAGGTGGCCAGGAGAGTAAAGAATAAAATTTTAGGTAGGAAAATCATTCGTAAAATTTGGTGATAACCTTTGAGGCGTTTTCGAAGGGATAAGTTAATTAAATTGTTTAATCTCGTCGGTTTTTAATCCCCGGGTGTGGACCGGTGAAAAAAGGTATCTCTCCGTTTATCGAATAGGTTTGTCGAATGTGGGTAATGGCCGGGAAGGGGCAGGGATTCGGGGATATCTTACTTAACACAAGAGGGAGTATGTTAATAATAAAATAATAGCGAAAGCCTTATAAATAAAGAGTATTTAAAATAAGAGTAAAAATACTTTAAAAAAGGTTTGACTTTTTTCTTTACAATATTATATAATAGAATAAAAACGTAAAGAAAGGATATTGAGAAAATGAGAAAGGTCCAACCGATAAGAGAACTTAAAGCGATCCGGGCAATTAAGGGGAATCTGAGGAAAAAGAATCCCCGGAATTTTTTACTCTTTACCCTGGGGATTAATACCGGCCTCAGGATATCCGATATATTGAAACTAAAGGTCGAAGATGTGAAGGATCAGGCCGGAGAGATCAAAGAATATTTAGACCTGAAAGAGAAAAAGACCAAGAAACAAAGATTAATTTATATTAACGATGAGGCCAAAAATGCCTTAGAATATTTTTTTGATAAGACCGGAATATATAACCTGGAACGTTATCTATTCATTAGCGATAAGACAAAGATAAATAAACCTATTAGTCGAATCCGGGCCTGGCAGTTAATTCAATCCTGGTGTAGAGAGGTCGGGATCAAGACCAGGATAGGAACTCATACTTTAAGAAAAACTTTAGGCTATCAGATGAGAATGTCCGGCGTTCCTATCGAACTTATACAAGAGGTCTTAGGCCATCAATCTATCTCGATGACTAAACGCTACCTGGGGATCACCGATGACGAGGTAACTAAGGTATTGAAGAATTTTAATTTATAGATATATCTAAGAAGAAAAGGCGTAAGTTTTTAAGCGAAAAGGTCAATAAACGCATACAATCATAAGGGCAAGAAATTTGAGGGGCCTTAAAAGCGAAATTTGGAGGTCTAAAAGGGACTCGTATCTCGTATTGAGTACCGCATGCGGTTAGCGTATCGCGTATCGCGTATCGAGTATCGCGCTAAGAATTAGGCTGATTTTTTCTTATACAATCCTACAAAATTAAGGTGGTGATTCTAAATGCTCCCGGAAAGATTAAACTTTTTAAGTGAGTTTGATAATTTCTATAATAAATTAATCCTGGACCTAAAAGAAGATAAATACAACGAACAGGAATTTTATTTAATTGTAGCTGCTAAAGTTAAAGCAATGGATCGGGAAAGAAGGGAAAAATTAACCAGGTTAAATGAGAAGTCTAAAACGGTTCAAGCTGTTTAAAACATATTTTTTCTTAACTTGTATTATAATTATTACAAACAATACAAACATTACAATTATTAACGGGGGGGATAAATGAAAATTATAACTATAACCAATCAGAAAGGCGGAACCGGAAAAACCACCCTTGCGATAAATTTAGGAGTATCTCTTGCTTTAATGGGCAAAAAGATATTGTTAATTGATTTGGACCCCCAGGCTAACCTTACCTATTCATTCGGGATACATAATCCAGAAAATACCATAGTGGAAGTATTGCAGGGGAAACAAACAATACAAACAATACTTGTAAAAAGAGAAGGTTTAGATATTGCCCCTTCTTCTTCCCGGTTAGCCGACTTAGAAGTATCTATAATTAATAAGATTGGAAGGGAACAGTTATTGAGTGAACGACTAAAGGATTTAGGGGGATATGATTATATCTTTATTGATAGCCCCCCGGCTTTATCTATACTGACCGTAAATGCCTTAACTGTGGCCGACGAGGTATTGATCCCTTTACAAATGGAAGTTTTAAGCTTTCAAGGCTTAACGCAATTATTGAAAACCATCGATGAGGTTAAAGGTGTTTTGAATAAAAACTTGAAGATTGGGGGAATTATAGTATCGATGTTTGATAGTAGGAGAAGGTTATCAGGTGAGGTCTTAAACGAGATCAAGAACAATTCAAAAGAAAAGGTTTTTAATTCGGTTATTAAGATTTGTGTAAAAATAGCAGAATCACCCTCATTCGCTAAAAGTGTATTAAGTTATGCACCTGGAAGCTCTGGTTCTGTTGATTATAAGAATTTGGCTAAAGAATTTTTAAACGAAAGGAGTTAAATATGCCAGTAGGAAAAAATATCAATCTTGAAGATAAAATTATCAAGAAAACCACAGGCAAAACAAGTAATAAACGTAATGTAAGTAATACACGCAAAATAGGCATGCCTTCCCTTGATCCTGGTAAAGAAACCTTTAAGACTAAAAAAATGACCTTTTATATTAAGAAGGATTTGTTGCAAAAATTATATAACTTTTCATACTGGGATAGGCGCAGCTTAACAGAGGCTTTTAATATGGTTGTGAATGATGGCTTAAAAGGAAAAAACATAAAACAGAAAACTTAATCAGAATAAGTCTGTAATATTAAATTATTTTATTTGAGGAATTAAAATGAAGTTATGCTTGACAAAAAATAAGTTATGTGATATCGTTTTTAGTGTGGGGGTAAATAATTAAGGGGGTGTTTATGGTGATCGCTGTTGTTAATACAAAGTTATATTCGGTAGAGGACCTGGTGAGTATGCTAAACCTAAGTGCCAGGACTGTCCGGGTATATCTAAGAGAAGGAAAAATCAAGGCCAGGAAGATAGGTTTATCCTGGTATGTAACCGAAGAGAATTTACAAAAGTTTATAGAGGGAGTTAAATAAAAATAGAAAAAAAGGTCTGAAATCAGCTGGCGATGTATTCAATTTGCTAAAAAGTGTCACAGCGTGACACAATTCATCGATAAAAGTTGGCATTTAGGTTCAGGTCTTGATTTAAAGTGATTAAAAAGGGGATATTTAGAGGAAAAAAACAGCCACTAATATCCCTTTTTTTATTTTTATAACAGAAAAAGAAGGCAAATTTTATGAAAGAGATCGGAAAATTAGATATTACAGATAACAGAAGATTAGTTTTATCTATCGGGGAATATAAGGAACAAGAAAGAGTTGATTTAAGGCAATTCGTAAAAGTAGATGGGAAGTATATTCCCACTCCTAAGGGTGTAAATTTTAACTCTGAATGGCTACCAAATTTTATAAAAATGATAAGGAAGTTGGAAGATGTCTAATAGTCAGTATGATAGGGGATACAAGGTTAAACTTGATATCGAAATGTTTTTGGTTTAGAATACAAAAAGAAAAAGGAGCCTCTTTAGCACTTTGAAACTCCTTTTTCTATAAATATATATCCCCACGTTTTAAGTTTATGGGGCCTTGTGAGTTTTTATATTAACATAATAAATATAAAATTGTCAAATTAAAAAAGACAGGTGATCAGAGTGAATATAGGTTTTTACCTTAAAAATGAAGATCCTTTTGAGGTGCTATTCAAAAAAGCTTTAGATGGGATCAGTAGAAGATATAGGGCAGGCACTATTGAATATATCAGAGAGCACCATGGGAGCCTTTATGAGCAGACCGATCAGGCAGAAGACCGGCTTAATGAAGTCTGAAAAGCAGGACTTAAAGGGGAAGCCACTATTGAAGAATTCAGGGGAATCTTAACAAAGTGGTATTCACTTCATATTAAAGGAATCGAGATCTGTAAAGATCTAGTGAAGGAGCTGAGTTTTAGCAATGGAAAAGGATAGGAAGAAAATCAAAAAGGAAAAGAAGAGGCTTAAAGCTATCCGGGAGCTGAGGGAGCAAAGGAATAAAGAGAAACAGGAATCTAATATTGGGTTTAAATCTGGCCGGTAAAACGGTCTATTGCCCGGCGGGATCGGTGGGGGCTTTATTGCTCTCCTTTCGACTGATCCTTCCGGGTTAATGAAAGGAGAGTAATATATATGAGGAAAATGGAACGAGAATTAGATAGAGTATCGGTTAAGATGAGTGAATTGCTTAAAAAAGCAGAAAAAGAAAAAGAAGAGAAGATAAGAAAATTAGTTGAGAAATCTAAAAATGAGAAAACAAAAGTAACCGAAGAGGACTTAGACAAAATTCTTATTGAGTATACCAGAAGAAGAAAAAAAATTGGCTTTGAAGGCGAGAAAAAACTTAATGCTGTCCTTGAGAAGTATGATCGGGTAGGGGGTCTGGTTGATACTGCTGATATTGACGCTCCCCTGAAAATGCTTAAAATTATATCTCAATTCAAAGATGATGACTGGAAGATTACCAAAGTAGGGGGAAAAATAAAGAAGGAAGGAGTTAAACAATAAGCAAATGGAAGAATATATAGATTTATGCCACTACAAGACACAGGAAAAGATCACAGTTAAAGCTAAAAGGACAGGAAAGGAAGGGCAGTATTTAGCCCGTCGCATTAACCCCGACCACGAAGATAAAGACCCTTCTATGGGGATCAATACAATTAAAGGTGAATATAACTGTAACAGCCGACATGATGCCAAAGGGGTTTGTTTAATTTAGGGCAAAAAAAAATTAAATAAAAGCTGGGCAGAAAACTGCCTGCGTCTAAAAGGCGTGATTGGAGGGCAGGCTAACTCCTTTACTTCCAATTACGCCAATTAGGCATAAGGAGAGTAAATTATGCAAGTATTAACAGAGACATTTTTAAAAGCATTATTCGCTGGTGTAGATAAAGAAAACTACATTGATGTTAGGACTTTTGAACTTATAAAAGATGAACCTAAACCTAAATTCAAAGAGCAATTTTTTGAAAGGATAAAAGATATTGATAGACTAACCAAATTGTTAAATACAGACCATTTCAAAAATCTTAATGTCCATTTTGGAGTATGTCCCAGATATCGTAAGGGAACGGGAACTGAAAAAGACGTAAAAGTCTTACAAGCACTTTATTGTGATATAGACTGCAAAAGAAAAGACAAGCCTAACTTGCCAACCAAAGAAGAGGCTTTACAGAAAATAAAAGAATTCAAAATACCTCCATCAATAATAATAGATAGTGGACAGGGCTATCATCTATATTGGTTACTATCAGAACCAATCAACATTAAGAACAATACTTATACATTGCATTTAAGGGGGATGTTAGCGGGTTTGTCTAAAGCATTAGGTGGAGATATTGCTGGGAAAGATTTATGTCGTTGTTTAAGGGTGCCGAATACTTTTAATTTTAAGCCTGACCATAATGGAGGTCTACCAGTAAAGATAATTAAATTTGAACCTGATATTAAATATGACATCAAACAATTCAAAGAGTTTCATATCAAACAAGAAGAGAAAGTTTTAGGTAAAACAGCAATAGGGAAAGAGAAAATTAAAGGTTGGATTAGTAATTTAGATGATATCGTATTGCCTGATAGTTTTAAAGAACTTCTAAAATCAAATAAAAAGTTAAAAGCGACTTGGAATGGTATCAGGACTGATTTGGCTGATACGACTAAGAGTGGTTATTCTATGTCTTTAACCAGTATATTAGTCAACCGTAATACTTTTACCGATGAAGAGATTATCAAAGCAATGATAGTCCAGCCAAATGGGAAGTTAAAAGATAATGACCCCGAATATCTATTATATACATTGAAGACTGCCAAAGGGAACTTCGCTATAAAACATCCAACAAAATTTAATGTCAAACTATATTCAGAAAAGATGAGAGAAAAATATAACTTAATTTATGATTATTTAGGTAGGTTTTGGTATTACAGTGTAACGAAAAAGATTTGGAAGTTGGGAGCAGAAAAATGGATAAATGCAATATTAAGGGAAGAGATATTAAAACCAGAACATTGCTCTGTCCATTATGTAAATGAAGTTATCAATGAACTAAAAGGTAAGTGCTTTAAAGAGGAAGATGCAATAGAACCCCCTTTAAATTTAATTCCTTTTAACAATGTTATATTCGATTTGGATACAGATAAAACTATAGAATACTCCCCTAAATATTTTTTTATCAGTAAATGGGCAGTAAATTATAATCCCCAAGCTCCCAGTTGTAAAAAGGTAGATGAATTTTTAAACGACATAGTTGAAGAAAAAGATGTTATCACTTTAAAAGAATTTGCTGCTTATCCTATGTGGGGAAGTATCCCTAATCCCAGAAGTCTCTTTTTATATGGTGGAAGTAGGAATGGAAAAAGTCAATATGAAAGATTGCTTACCAGAATTTATGGCAAAGAGAATATGGCTATGGAAAGTATGACCTCCTTAGCAAAGGATAAGTTTGCAGCAGCTAACTTATATGGTAAAGCCTTAAATATAGCAAGCGAAGAAAATTATTCAATGATTAAGAATGATGACATGTTTAAGAGAATAACTGGGCAAGACCTTATAAGGGGAGAGAGGAAATTTAAAGAACCGTTTTACTTTTATAACAAAGCAAAAAGTATCTTTGTCGGGAACATAATAAGGGAGACAGCAGATACTTTAGATGCTTTTTTTGATAGGACGATTATTGTAAAATGCCCTTACAAATTTGTTTTAAATCCTAAAGCTCCAAATGAGAAAAAGAAAATTCTTGATATTATTGATAAATTACCTGAAATAGAAATAGAAGGATTTGCCTTATGTTTAATTGTCTATTTAAAAAAACTAAGAAAAAGAGATTGGGAGTTTACAAACGAAAAGTCCTCTGAAGTGCATAAAGCAGAATACTTATTAGCCAGTGAACCATTATCAACTTTTTTAGAAACTGAAACAATAAAAAATAGAGATGGTAAAATTCAAAAACGTTTTTTTTGGGAAAAATATAATGAATATTTAACAACCATTGACCATCCAGGGATTAAAACAATTAAGCTTGGAACTAAGATGAGAGATTTAGGATATGGAACAACTTTAATATATTACAATAGAGGGAAGGAACACAAAGAAGCTTGGTCTGGGATAAATTGGAAGTCCGACAAACTTAAAAAAGAAGAGGAAGAATTAGACGATACTGATAAAACAATGATACAAGAAAGCATGAAGGTCTTTAATTCAACAGGGAAACAAAATATAGAAGAAGTAAATGGAGAATATGTCAGACCAGAAGATATGCCTGAATAAAAAGAGTAAAAAATATTGCCAATATGGTGATTTTTAAAACTATTATAAACAAAGGGTTACAACATCTATATTGGCAATATTGGCAATATTGGCAATATTCTATATTAAGACAAACTATTAAAAAAATATTATATGTAATTATTTATATATTGTATATATAACTTAATAGCAAACTTAGCCAATATTGCCAATATTGCCAATATGAAGGAGGTAATGAAATGAGTAAGAAGACCTGTTTACACCTAAGGGAATAATATGTTTTTCTACTTTTTTAGTGTTTTTTTAAAATATTTTCATATCTGAGAGGTAGGTAAAAACCACTCCTTTTACTCCAGACACTCCTTATGCGTCCTCTATAGGTAGATTTATCAAGGGTTTCAAATTCCTTAAAAAGGGGTAAAATATTTTATGTACTCATTTTACTCCTTATGACAGATATTTTTTGTCCTTAAAACTAAACCAAAAAAAGTGGTGTTAATCTGGAGAAGTTGGATCAGAAGGAAAGAGAAAGATATCTCCAGGCTCATTATTATTCAGAAATCCCAGACCATTGTATTTGTGTTAAAGAGGGAATAAAGACTGGCATATGTGATATAATAGCTAAAAGGAAAAAAAGAATATTATAGTATCGGGGAAGGGGAATTTACCTTCCTATTTTTTTTATCTGAAAGTTTACAAAAGTTTACTAATCAAAAAATAAATATAGGTGGTGTGATATAAGATGTCTAACAATAACGGGGGATCAATCAAAAGGACATTAAGGGAAAAGAAATTTATCGAAGCATATATCGAGAATTGCGGAAATGCGACAGAGGCCTATTTAGCTGTAAGCCCTGATATTAAAAGAGATTCGGCGAAAGAGTTAGGTAAACGAATGGTGGCTAAGGTTGGCCTTTCGATCGTTGAGGTTTTAGATAGGATGGGGCTTTCGGACCCGGTTATTAGTCAAAAACTCATAGACGGTTTAAATGCTACCAGAGAAACAGGAACAGGTGAAGATAGGAAAGAGATAGCGGATCATAATGTAATTGTTAAATATTTAGATATGATTTTAAAATTAAAGGCTTCCTACCCTGCTGATAGAAGTAAACTTGAATTGACCGGTAAAGATGGGCAACCACTTGTTCCCCCTCAAATCAATTTTACAACAATTAAAAGTTATGAGAATTGTCCCTTAAAAGATACGGGAGGTTGTCCTCTGGAGAAAGAAGTTAATCGATTAGAGGAATTAAAAGAGCAGAAAAAACCTGAAAATGCCAAAAGTTAAAGTAAAGAAAGATGACAAAATTATTAAATCTAAAAAACCAGATTATTGGGGGGTTTTATGGAAGAGATTAAAGTAAAACTAACCTTAAAGCAGACTCAATGTTGGGATGCCTTCTGGAATGATGAGATCAATCAGATACTCTTCGGCGGAGCGATGGGAGGCGGTAAATCTTATATAGGTTGTATGTTATTAGATCGCTTTGCAAGCTGGGTAATAGAAAAGTTTAACTTACAGCCAACCATATACCCTATACAACTTGGGTTTATAGGTAGATACAGAGGAGTAGACTTTAACGATACCACTTTGGAGACCTGGAAAAGGATCACTCCAAAACATTATTATATAAGGTCCCAGGACAAGGAAATAGTCATAGAAGATAAGGTTAAATATGCTTATGGTGGACTGGACACCCAGGAAGCAGTAAATAAGTTTTCATCGGCAGAGTTTGCGGTAGTGTTCATTGATCAGGCGGAAGAATGTAACCGGGACAGGATAGCGGTATTGATGTCGAGATTTAGATTAAAGATCAATGGCATACCATTACCATATAAAGCTCTATTTACCGCTAACCCGGCAAACTGTTTCCTTAAAGATGAATTTGTATTGGCTAATAATCCAAAAAAAGTTTATATCCCAGCCTTACCGATGGAAAATCCCTATCTACCGGATACTTATATAGACAGCATAAAAGATGCTTTCAAGCACAGGCCAGAACTGTTACTGGCGTATTTAGAGGGAAGTTGGGATAGCCTGGAAGGTGCTGACATCATAATTAAGGATATCTGGATAAGACAGGCCAGTGAAGTTGTTATAAGCTATGTAGGGCGTCCTAAGAAGGTATTTGGGGCAGATATAGCACGCTATGGTGATGATAGGACTGTTATCTATTATCTCGAAGGCACGGACATTAAAGATGAAATGATATTCGGGCAAAAAGACACAATGTATACCGCTGGTAAGATCCATATCTGGGCACAAGAAAAGAGACCTGACTTAATTGGAATAGACGTAATCGGGCTTGGTGCAGGAGTAGCAGATAGATTGCGGGAGATGGGCGATAAAGTATTAGATTTTAATAGTTCTGATAAAGGAGAACCACGAGATCAATTAAAGTTTAGAAATTTACGGGCTGAAATGTGGTGGAGTGTAGGGCGCAGATTTGCCGAGAAAGATATTAGATTAACCTGGGAAGATGAAGAACTGCGAAGGGAATTAAGTTGTGTATCATATTTAATCAAGGACGGCAAGATAAAGGCTGAAGCGAAAGAGGATATTAAAAGACGGTTAATGAGAAGTCCCGACAAGGCTGATGCTTATATTATCGGATTACATACATTGGATCACGCAGTTGTATCAAAGAAGTGGATACAGTGGGAAGCGGAACAGGATGCGGAGGCATTAGCCCAGGCTAATCCATATACAGGAGCTTGATATAGAAGTCTCTTCTGATAAATAAAGTTAGAGGATTATACAAAGAAAAGTAATAAATAGCGGTGGATCATAAAAAAGTATTTATTCAATGAAAAATAAGGCTTTGAAGAAAAATCATAATGCAATCTATTGCACTAAATCAGAAGTAGATATCCCTTTAATTGTTGCAAAAGGTTGCATTTTAGGTAGACCAAAATAGACACTACAGGTTACAAAAAGTTAACATTTCAAAGCTGACAAATGCTGACATTCCAGGTTGACAAAAGTTGACATTCCAGGGAAGGCTCTCATCTATCCCTTAAAAAAGGGTAAGGGGGCTTTACAGGGGATAGATTAAATTACATAGGGTATCCATAAGCGGTTAATGCTTGGTAAGCTAATAACAAGGGTAGAAAGGCACCTGGAACGTGAATTTCAGCACTAAAAGCACCCCTTAAATAACCTATCCTAATCTTTCAAGGTCAAACTACTGTAATCTTGCTTTCTTCACTTCTTCACTAACTACCAGTTTGATCTCCAGGATACCCCTAAAAACGACGTCAGGTATCTTTATTGAGGGTTCACAGGTATAAAACAGGCTATCATAGGCAATCATACCTTAATACACCTTTTTAGCTAAAATACCAGGATAGGAAATCCGACAGATCCGACAGGGTATCGCTAAAAAAGGGAAGCAGAAAATTCAACTGATCCTACTTAAAAATGACAAAAAGGAAAGGAAAAGCACAAAAAGGGGAAGCTCTTATCTATCACTTAAAATATACTTTACTAATGTTAGGATAAAATCCAAAGAATCCAAAGAAAAAATGACAAAAAGGAAACACCTCTTATATAAAGGTTTAGGAGTGTCAGGGCTTTGCCCCTGTCCTGCCGTAGTGATAAGGGTTTCCTGCTTTTTAGCGATACTATTTTTAGGGGTCAGGGGTCTATATTATAATCGAAAGAATCGAAAGTTATTTAGGTAAAAAGAAAGGGTTAGGGGTTAAAGTAAGGAATGTAAGGTTTATCTTACAAAAAAAGGGGGATCGATGTAATAAAAGGTTACATTTTCAGGTTTGTAAAGGTTTACATTTGGTTGCCCGCAGGTTTACAGTTATAGCAGATTTTCAGGTAGAAAAAAAGTAGCCATTTAGCGGTTAAAATTTTTCGTAAATTATAAAATTGCCTGGTAGTGTCAAAGCTCTTATAATTCAGGGGTTTCAGAAGATAAAGAAGAAAAATTATACTTCATTATGCTTCACTAATTCGGGGGGTAGAAATACCCTCTTTTTTTTATCTGGAGAAAGCGATCCTTCAAGTTTATACCAGGCTGGCCAGGTTAACAAAAGTCAACCTTTTAGTTATTGAAAAAGGTCAGTGCAGGGTCAGTATAAGGTCAGTAAGAAAGCAATAAAAGAGGGCAAGATTGATGAGAGAGATTTTTATATAATTATCGGGGCAAAATGTAAATCAATGAATCAGGAAAAACGAGAAGAAAATCTTTTGTTAAATAAAAGGGCCGGATAAGGCCTAAAAACAGGATATAAAATTTACTCAAAAACAGGGAAAAAGCTATATTTTTTATTTTTATATAATAGTGGATGTGTATAATCGAGGGAATCTTAAAAAATAAAAACGCTGTAAGGGTATATATAGCTCAATTCGTTGGTGTGGCTTGGTGTGGTTTTTTACTTAACAAAAGTATCTTTTGAGGTATGAAAGAATAAAAATGAAAAGTCTATTTGGGTTTTTTCTTTAACTTATATTACAATCTCGTAAGATAAAATAAATACAATAAATTAAAAATGCAAAAAAACCCGAAAATTATCGAAAAATCGAGGCCTGCAACCGTTGGAAACAAAGGAATTTTTTTTTCGATTCCTCATTGCTTGGTGTGGCTTGGTGTGGCCTTGGTGTGGCTCATAGATTTGGCAAAAAAAAAGGCTATTTAAGGGGTATAAAAGTTTTTTTGTTTTTTGGTGTGGATCGATTCTCCTGGCCAGGTCCGGAGAAGTTTGTATTTAACACAATACACATTGTGTTAAATACAAATTGATTGCCTGGTCAGGATCTATACCGGAAAGATCCGGAGCCACACCAAGCCACTCACGAAAGGGAAAAGAATCTTATAGACCCTAATAGCAAATATTTTTCCTATCGGAAGTCAAAAACCCCCTCTTTCGAGTGAATAGGAATATCGGGGTAAAGCCACTCAATAACTTTGCAATGCCTTTTCTATAACCCCTATTTTATAAGGCTTTTTTTTGGGCTATTTTACCCGATTTTTCGTTTCGGTGTAACCCTGATTTCTCTCAGATTTATCTAATCTCTCAGAATCCAAATAAAGGTTAAGGAAAAAAACAAACAGCCCTTTTGCTTTTATCCTTAACTTGCTCAGGGAATAGTTTTATTAAGCAAAAAAGCACACCAAGCACCTCGAAGAAATTAAGCTATATCAATACTTGCCTCGAATTCACTCCATAAGGTTTTCGGGGATTTAACTCACTGGCTTTTTAACTAAGCGGAAAATAGGATTCTGATCCCCGAGCGGTCCAAATAGAGTTCTTTTTTCGAGTGGATTTTGATTATCTGAAATATGGTCTAATTAGCCCTTTTGCTTTACAAAACTTATTCCTCAGATAATTCGGCTAATTCCTCTTTCAGGTATCTATTTATACACTTGAAAAACCTCGTCCTGAATTTCTGGGTCTGCCAGGATAAAACTTCTTTACGAATAGATTTTTTCTCCTCAAGGGATAAACTATCCCACCAATTATCAATATACTTTTCGCCCCGCAGTTCTCTTTTGGGCACGTCCTCAATAGATCTCTCGTTCTCAAATTGTTCATAAATTATCTGCTTCAATTCAAGACCACCATCTTCCCAAAAGAGCCGAATCCTCAACTGCCCGATTTTTCGCTTTTGCCAGGTGTTACCCGGAGTAATATTGCTCCTCTGATTTTTCCTGGCCTGCTCAGTATTCCCATAATACGATTCTGCAGATCTGAATTTCCTTTTAACCATAATTCTGATTCTCCTTTCTTAAATTAATTAAGCCTTTTCTAATAGGGCCAACTT
>JABUBQ010000035.1_pt1 | contig 16240 bp, 13 predicted proteins | sample 7240351 | NCBI WGS metagenome assembly JABUBQ01 (sample SAMN07256348, study PRJNA390944) | subsurface metagenome | isolation source: Methane hydrate marine sediment | place: Pacific Ocean: Eastern North Pacific, ODP site 1244 | collected 2002 | reverse complement strand
AAATTTCCCTTTTTTTATCTCTTTAAAAAATTGAGGAATCAATTCCGGTTCATGCTGTTCATCACAATCTAAAGTCAGAAGATATCGGTAATTATTATTCCGGGCAAAATTAATTCCGTCAATTAAAGATTTGCCGTATCCTTCGTTTTCTGAGTGATTTATAATAATAACTTTCCCTTTGAGTTTAGCACAAGAAGCAATCTCCTCAACAATATCTTTGCTTTCATCAGTGGAGCCATCATTGATCACCAGCAGGTCTTCCGGTGAGTATTTTCTTATCTCTCTTAAAACATTAAAAATATGTTTTTGTTCATTATAGATAGGGACAAGAATAAGGTTTTCTGTTTTTGGTTGATTATTTATCATATTGTTCATATAAAAATTTTCCTAATATAATTTAATTGTATATCTTGAATCGTTAGTTAGTTCCCCGGTTGCCCGGTTAGCTGGTTGGAGTTACACGCTTGACCAGTTACCCAGTTTACCAGTTAAAATACAGGTTACAGGCTGCAGGTTGCGAGTTCCAAGTTTGAAAAAAGTCTTTACAGTGAACTGAAATCTAAAAACTAGTTTTGCATTTTATATTTAATACTAACGACTATTCACTATTCACTAACGACTAATTAGATCTCTCCCGATACTGCCCGGGCAATAGAAAAGGAGTGATCATTTATTCTTTTAAGGATATTGATTAAATCCAAATGAACCCCACTGGTCTTTTGGGAAAGTTCTATCCCCACATTTAATCGGTTGATATGAGTCTTGCGTAAAGTTATTTCCAAGGAATCGATGTATTCTTTCTGGTCGAGTACTTTTTGAGCCATTCTTTGGTCCTGGAGAGCAAAAGCCCCTATAGCATTTCGAAGATTGTTGTAAATCTCTTGATGCATATTTTTAATCTCCTCTACTCCTTTTTCAGAAAATACCAGACTGTGGTCTATCTTTTTTTCCACCAAAGGAATCAGATTTTTATCTATTAAATCTCCAATATGTTCCAGGTCATCAACAATGTACAATAATCTAAATACTTCTTTAGAATGTTCCGCAGAGAGGGTTTCAAAACTCATCTTGGTTAAATATTTTGTTACCTCTCGAGAGAGATTATCCACAATCATATCTTGTGCGCTTATCTTATCCAGCAGTTTTTCATCATTATTAATAAATACTTGCATAATACCTAATACCATCTCTTCCACGGCATTAGAAATTCGTAATATCTCTTTGCTGGCAAGATAGAAGGCAATCTCAGGAGTTTTAAGGGCACCTAAATCTAAAAATTTTGGTTTTTGCAAGGACTCCACCTCTTCGGTTTTAGGAATAATTTTTTCTAAAAATTTGGCAAACCATTCAGTAAAAGGAAGAAAAATTAAGGTATTGCCTACAATGATTAAGGCATGAGCATTAGCAATTTGTCGGGGTAAGTTTACCGAGGACTTCTGTACCAGAAGAATTACAGAGGGAGTTAATAAGAAAAATACGATAACCCCTCCTAATTTAAACAGTAAGTTAGCTAAAGTCACTCTTTTTGCACTCCCGGAAGCCCCAATACCGGCAAAAAGGACGGTAGAGCAAGAGCCTAAATGCGAGCCCAAAATTATGGGTACTGCCAGGTTTAGCGATATTAAACCCTGCATAGCCAGAGAAATGGTTAAACCCATAGTTGCAGTACTGCTTTGTATTAGACCTGTAAATAAGGCAGAGGCGAGTAAGGCTAATAAAGGTATGTGTTCCAAATTGGTCAATGTTTCTTTGAAAAGGGCGTGGTCTTTAAGAGGAACGACTGACTCTGACATCACCTTCATACCTAAAAAAATAAAACCTATGCCTAATAATATATTGCCTATAAATCTCTGTTTTCTCTTTTTCCCCAAAAGCTTTAGGCCAAAGCCAAGGACAATGATTAAGAGGGCATAGTCAGATACCCTAAAGGCGATTATCTGGGTAGTAAGAGTTGTTCCCATACTGGTTCCCAGCAAAATACTGATAGTCTGACTTAAGCTCATAATCCCGGTATTTACCAGACTTACCAATAAAGTAGAAGCTGCAGTACTGCTCTGAATAGTAAAAGTAAGGACAATGCCGGTGAATAAGGCGATTAATTTATTCTTGGACAGGGTGCTTAGGATCTGTTTTAGTTTATTCCCGAAGGTATTTTTTAGACCTTCACTGGTAATTTGCATCCCATATAAGAAGAGCGCCAGACCACCAATTAAACCCATTACTACAAAAAACATATTATACCTCATTTTGTAACTTAGAATAATTTAGTATTATTTTACTCTATAGAGGCAAATTTGTAAATTTATTATTGTAAATTCTTACTATGCTCTTATGGTACCGTTTTTTGCCAGCACAATCCACTACAATTCAAAAAACTTCTTTGTTTAGCTTTAGAAAAATATTATATAATTACGAACCTTCTCTCTTTCTGTCATTGCAAGGAATCCGGTTATTGCTTCCCTGTTAAACCGAGCAGATTACATTGAACAAATTGGAACTGGAATAAATAGAATTAAAAATTCTATTAAAGAACACGGCCAAGGGAATGTGGAATTTTATTATAATAACTTCTTTATCGTGACTTTTACAAAAACCAAAAAGATCACCAAAAAGGTCACCAAAAAGGTCACCAAAAAAGTCATTGAAAAAGTCGGTAAAAGCCTGACTAAAAATCAAGGGCTGATAATAAAAAATATGGTAGAAAATCCTAATATATCGGCTAGAGATCTTTCAGATATTATCGGTATTTCTCAGAGGAAAATCGAAGAGAATATTTCAAAATTAAAGAAAAAAGGAGTTTTAAAGAGAACTGGCTCTCCTAAAGGTGGCCATTGGGAAGTAATTGATAAAGAATAATAATTCATTCTTAAAATGATAAAAGGAGCGATTGCTTAATAAAGAAAGACAGGGACAGTTTTTTGTTCTTATTTGCCCTCCTTCGAAACCCTTTATTTACAAGGCTTTCAGGCCTCCTTCAGGAATGCCCTTTTAACGCACGTAGAGTGCCTTTAAAGGGGCATCAATTTTCGAAAAATCGGCAATTACAACCCCTGTTTTTTGCCTATTTTTGTCTTCTTAAAATCTTAAAACCCTTATAAATAGCCACTTTCAGTTTTTAAAAGAGTGAAATTTTAGTCAAAAAAGTGCCATTTTTGAGGGGTTAAAGTACCTATTTTTTAAAATTATGCGTTTAAAGGCACTTAGAGTGGTTTTTTTCTGAAACCCTTATTACATAAGGCTTTCAGGAAGGCCTTTTTCTACAGATTTTACACACTTTCCCCTCTGTCATTGTGAAAGATACGGTATAAATAAGGGAAATCAATATAGATAGAATTAGAGGATTATCAGTTTTTATAGGAAAAAATAGTAAGGCTCTGAAACGTAGTAAATATAAGGGTTTCTGCGTTTTATTGTTATATAGGATGTTGTTAGTGCTTCTAAAATATGGAGAAAATAAGGCAAAAAAGGGCTAAAAGCACTATTTTTAGGAGGCTAAAAGCCTTGCAAAATAAGGGTTTTAGCGAAATATGGTCATAGCAGCGTTTCTTGAGGTGGTCTAAGGTGATTTGTCATATTTTTAAGATGGGCGTATAAGATAGCTTAAAATGGCTTATTTTGGATGTGGGCGGAAAGCCTTATTTTATAAGGGTTTGAGTGGAGGAGTTATCAGAACAAACATCTCTTTAATAACGGTTTGTAACTAAAATATTAATAGTTTTAATTCCTCTGTCATTGCGAGATTTCGAAGAAAGCGCGGTAATCTCATCTTCCCTCATCTTTTCTAAAAACTTGCAACTCGTACCTTGCAACTCGCATCTTGTAAAAAACTTTTCTTTCAAAAAAGCAGGATTTTCAAAACATTCTTTTTTACTAAAATTTCTGCTATAATATATTTAAACTTGCGTGGTGTAATTACAAAAGCTCTTTTTCCAGTAGGACAGATGTTCACCGGCATGCTCTATTAAAAATAATTAAAAAAGAGAAATCTAATAATGCCACAAAATAAAAGACAAATTAAACTAACTACCATTCTTTTACTTACTATAATTGTTATCTTCCAATTTTTTCTTATCTCCCTTGCCAAAACCGAAGTCTACTTCTCCCTCTATGATGACCCAGAAACAGTAATTATTAAAAATATAAATAAAGCAGGTCAAGAGTTACCATATTTTTTCACTACTACTATAGAAGTTGAACTGGAGAAGGAAATTATAAATATCAATACTGCATTCTTGGAAAATTTTATACAGGTTTTGGGGGTAAGTGAACATACAGCAAAGAGAATAATTGAATTAAGAGATAAACTCGGAGAATTCAAAGAACCGCAAGGCCTCACACAATTACCAGAAATAACTAACCTCGAATGGGAGGAATGGGAAGAAGAGGGAGTAACAATTACTATTAATTGTTAACATATGATTCGAAACTTGAAATTAAAAAATCAAAATTGTAAACTGGTAAAAATGAAGATTAATATAAATATTAATGGAAAAATATAGGAGGACTTGAATGATTCCATCCCGAAAGATTAAAGAAACAGCAACGAAATATGTTGCAAAGGATTACAACGTGAATACAATGAAAACAAAAAGCAAATCACCAGGGGAAATATTAAATTTATTTAAAGAGAAAAGCATAGATGAAGAATGGACTTTTGCTGAATATAAACCATCTGACACAGGAAAGTGGACACATAGTTACCACCGTTATCCAGCAAAGTTTATTCCCCAATTAGTTGAAAAATTAATTGATGAATATGTATTTAGCGAAAATGCTCATATAGATGATCCATTTATGGGCTGCGGAACTACTATTGTTACCGCCATATCCAGAGGTTTTAAGGGTAGCGGTACCGACATAAACAAAGTATCTTCTCTGATAACCAAAGTGAAATCTACCCCAATAGAACCTTCTTATCTTGATAAAAAAATAAAATGCTTATTAGGAAAACTACAATTTTTAGCAGATTCCCCATCTCAGAATTTGTTTCCTAATGTAAATATTGAACCTCTAATTTCCCAAAAACATATAGAACGGATTAATTACTGGTTTAATGAACAAAATAAAAATGAATTAGGAGTAATATTGAGAACAATTTATGGTGAAGAAGACAAAACAATCCGAGATTTTTTTCTTATAGCATTCAGTCACATTTTAAAAAATTGTTCTATATGGCTTCAGACAAGTACTAAACCCACCAGAGATTTTAAGAAAAAACCAATAAAACCCTACATTATTTTAAGAAGACATTTAAAAAAAATACAAAGAGGAAATAATAGTTTTTATCAGATTGCTCCTCTAAAAGTAAAAAACAATATAAAAAACTACTTAAATATAAAAATACAAGATGCCAAAACCCAACCCACATCTGACAATGAAGTAGATTTAATAATTAGTTCAAGCCCTTATGTAACCAGCTATGAATATGCCGATTTACATCAACTTTCTACTATATGGTTGGATTTTGCAGATAATTTAACCGAATATAGAAAGGAATTTATTGGGTCTGCCCACAAATATAGTAATAATAAAAAGTTGAAAAGTAGTATAGCACAAGAAATTGTCAATAAAATGCAAGAGAAAAATAAAAAAATGGCAAATGAAATAAGAACTTTTTTTATTGATATGCAAGAAGTGTTTGACGAAAGTTATCGTATTTTAAAAAGTGGAGGAAGGTGCTGCTATGTAATTGGTGATACTTGCTTGAAAGGTATAGATATTTTAAATGCCGAAGTCTTTGCGGAAAGCTTGCAATATTCAGGATTTATTCTTGATAGAATAATCAAGAGAAAAATACCCTCAAAAATATTACCACAAAAAAGGGATTTAAAAACAGGGAGGTTTGCCAGTAATCACCATGCAAATTCAGAAGCCTACCCTATAGAATATATTGTAATAGGATTAAAGGAGTAAAAAATATGAAATTTGAAGATTTAAAAAAATTGTATTTGCAAAAGAAGAAACAATTTGGTGCTAATACATACAAACATATTTCACAATTATTAAAAGAAGCGAAGGTATTTCACAAAAAGGATTGGTTGAAAAATCCTACTCCGAAGGGAGATCATGAACAAAGCTGGAGAGCATTTAAAGGGAAAAATTTAGAAAAATTAATTAAATACATGATTACCGAAGAAATTGAAGACTTGGGGTTGAAGGTAATTAATGGTAATAAGTTAGAGAGAACAAAAAAATTATCCTTAGAATTGAGCCAGATTAAAAGAAATTTAGCTATTGATTATGGGGAATTTGGGTTACATTTACCCGACGTGGATATTATTATTTATAATCCAAGTAGCTATAAAGTTTTAGTAGTTATTTCAAGCAAAGTAACTTTGAGAGAAAGAATAGCTCAAACTGGTTATTGGAAACTTAAGTTATCACAAGACGAGGCCACAAAACACATTCGAGTTTATTTTCTAACACCAGATGAAGATGGAACATTAACTCTTAAGAGACCAGCAAAAAAGGGAAGAGCTATTCTAGAAGTAGATTTAGATGGAAGCTATATTTTAACTGAAGAAAAAATAGAAGAAAGCAATAAAGTCAAACTATTTGAACATTTTATTGAAGACCTGCGAGGATTACTAAAAAATGGCAGATAAAAAACCTAAATTTGAAACGACAACATTGTGGGATTTTCCAACTCAAAATTATGGAGACAAGCCCCACGGAAGCAATAAATATTCCGGTGTGACCCCCGCTTTTATTGTTTGGAATTTAATTCAAAGATATACTAAAGAAGGTGATTTAGTAGTAGACCCAATGTGTGGAAGCGGAACTACTATTGATGTTTGCAAAGAAGAGAATCGAAAAGTAATAGGTTTTGATATTGTTCCTTACCGGGTAGATATAAAACAAGCAGATGCAAGAAAATTACCGTTAAATAATGAAATTGTAGATTTTGTTTTTATTGATTCCCCCTATTCAGACAACATAAAATATAATAATCATCCTGATAATATTGGCAAAATATCTTGTGAAAATCCTGTATTTTTTGAAGAAATGGAGAAAGTTGCAAAAGAAGCTCATCGGGTTTTAAAAACGGAAAAGTATATTTCCTGGTTAATCGGAGACCAAGCAAAAAAGAAAAAATTCACACCAGTGGGATTTAAAATATATTCTATTCTTGAAAAATATTTTACACCGGTTGATCTTGTATGTGTTACAAGGCACAATCAATCTTCTAACACCTTTGTATGGCATGAGAGAGCGAAGAGATATAATTTTTATCTTAGAGGGTTTAAACATTTAATAATAATGCAGAAAAAGGACAAGTAAAAATTATAGATTTTTTAAAAACAATTTTAAAAACAGAGGGAATATGACATGGAAATATTTACTAAGGATCAATTAATTCTAGAATTGAGAAAAATAAAAGAAATGGGTTGGATAAAAAATACAAGACCAGGAAACGTAGGAGGCATTGGAAATACCTTAGAAGATTTACTTGGTATTAAAGAAAATAATTTACCATTTCCAAATGCTGCTGAATGGGAATTAAAAACTCAAAGAACAAATACTTCATCTTTGACAACTTTATTTCACATGGAACCTTCCCCAAGAGTCCTAAGATTTGTACCCCGAATATTTTTACTAAAATATGGCTGGCCTCACAAAGAAGCTGGGACTCGTTATCAAATAAATGAAATGAGTTTTCGACAAACTATTGGTGGCAAGAATAGAAGCGATAGAGGTTTTAAAATAGTTATCAATAGGAGTGAAAGAAAAGTCTTAGTTTCCTTTAACTCAAATACAGTTGCAGAATATCATTCAGAGTGGATTGCATCAGTAAATAAAAGAATTGGTTTAGATGAAATAAATCCGCAGCCCTATTGGGGTTTTGATGATCTATTCCACAAAGCAGGCACAAAGTTGCTCAATTGTTTTTATGTTCAAGCTCAAGTGAAGAAAAAAGATGGTGAAGAGTATTTTCATTATAATAAAATTTTAATGTTACAAAAATTTAGTATAGATAAATTTATCAAAGCCTTAGAAAAAAACACAGCTTTAGTGGATTTTGATGCAAGGACAGGACATAATCACGGAACTAAATTCAGGTTACGTCAAAATTATCTACCAGAATTGTATGAAAAAATAACTGAGATATAGAAAGTTTATATGCTTTTATTAAAAATAGTTAATAAAGCAAAAAGAAGGATTTTTAAAACTTATGTCGTATATATAACATATTAACTTTAATTAAATTTAATATCGTAACCTGTATGAAGGTAACGGGAGAGACTTTTTCTTTCCATCACAAAAGAAAAGGAGCCGAAGAGGCAAGATACCAAAAGTATCCAAACTTTCAGGCAAAAGGACTGTTACCGGACAGAACTCTGGAGAGCTTTATACTAAAAAGCACCGACGGGGCAACTCCTAATCTTTAGGAAAACCCTTACAGAGTTTACTAAAAGAATTATTTCCTAACTACATAGGAAGAATCTCTCAGGTAAAAAGACAGAGTAAGTTGATAATATCATTATTTTCTTATTCTGTCTTTTTTATTTTCTTATTCGAAAAAATACTTATAAAGCTAAAACAGGAAAAGGTCTTTTATCGTACCTTCATCATATTTTAAGAAATTACAGTAAGTCAAATGTGAAGATCCGGCTCTTTAATTTTAAATAATTATGTCAAAAATTGAGACTAATTTCCGAATTTTTAGTATTTTAATCATTGTTAATAGTTTTTTGCTTATGTAGAAAGGATTTTTGATTTACCATCTAGGTGGGAGGAGGAAAATGAAAAAATTAAAAATATTGGCATTATCAGATTTGCATTTAGGAGAGCCTGAAAGTGTTTTGTTTAATAGCGGAGATCGCTTTAATCTAATTGATATCACAATTAAAAAAATTATTGAAATTTCCAAAGGAGATAAAAAATTTGATGATGGCATAGAACAGCTAGTCCTCATTGGTGATATAGTAGATCTTTCCGTAGCTTCTGATGAGGAAGCTTATAAAAATGCCAAGGTTTTTCTTACCTCATTGTTAGATAAAGTGAATATCGACAAGATAGTATATATTCCAGGAAATCATGATCACCATCTTTGGGTTGAACTATTAAAGAAAGAATATGGAAAGGATAATTTTCGAGATTGTTTTCCTAAAATAAAAGTTGATTCATCTATCTCAAACAAAGAAATATTTATTAATAATTGTCTACCAAGCAACTACCATTCTGAAAAAATTGAAATATACTATCCTAATTATAGATTTGAGACAGATACTGCTTTTTATTTTTTTAATCATGGACACTTATTTTCGAGGACACTAGATAAATATATGTCCATGAGATGTATAAATGTTGAAAATCTTGAGGATTTGGAAGAGAAAACCTATTGTCTTATGAATATTATTTGGTATAGAATTAGTAGATTTAGACTAATAGAAATAGGATTTGATTGGCTTCGTAAATTATGGTTAGGGTTTGGTCGATCACGGTCAATAAGAAGAACAACATTTAAGGAAGATAGCAAAACATTACTAGATAGTTATATACGTGAAAGAATAAGATGGTATCTGGAGAAAATTTGTGGGATTGAAAACAAAGTAAAAAAAGATTTTCACTTTGTTTTCGGACACACTCATCATGGCGGAAGAATACTAAAATCAGATAGAAAAGTACGGGTAAATGGAAAATTCATATCTCTTTGGAATACTGGTGGATGGATAGTACCTTCAGAAATATTTTCACCCGATGCTTGCATATTTTATGTAAAACAAACACAACATGGATTAAAGCCTGATTTGTATAAATTAGTAAGCCAGGAAAAACCAGAAGATGAAGGCGATTACCCCAGATATATACTTCGAGAAAGAGTAAAACATATTGGTTAGTTAAAGGGCTTTAGAATAAATAGGGACGGGTGCACTAGCTCAATAATTCGGTAAAATTTTTTTATTTTATTAGTTAGGAGGTTTTTATGTTATTTTCAAAAGAATATGGTATTAAACATACTAATCAATATGATTTTTTTGATCCAATTTTAATCAGAGATACAAGGTTATTCATCGATCCTTTTTTAATATTTAAATCAAATGATATTTTATTTAAAAACAGTCATGATAAATTAATTACTTTTTTTAACAAAGCTTTTGAACTTGCTGCCAGATCTGGTGGAAACAAATATACCAATAGTTACAGGAAGCTATTAAATATATTGCTTTTTCCAGAAGTATCTGAGTTATGCTTGGGATATACGAATGAAGGAATTAGGGGTTTAGGTTCCGGAGATATTTATAGAGATAAAATTATTGAAGGTATATATGTTTCTATTAAAAAAGGTATAAAAAATTATAAGCATTTCGAAGAAGTAGCAATATTTTGTGAGGGCATAGGTTGCGATAGAGTTAGTGATATTACAGCAAATATATTGAAAAAAGAATTTATTAAATATACACAATCTATTTGTAAAAAAATGAGAATCAAAATGCAAGATTTCAAAATTAAGCATTTGGAGTTTGATTTTGAATTTTTAAGATGGTTAGATGGAAACGAACGATTGCCTTCAAATCCTTATTCTGGAAAATCTATTATATTAGTACCTAAAAATTTTCTGAATGAATTACCTGTAATATCTCCGGAAGAGTTTCGGGATTACATATGGACTAATAAAAATGCGGAACTTAGAGATGATTTAAATTATGAAATAAAAAAATCACTAAATAAATCTCAGATAATAAAAATTGCCAGGGAGTACCCTTCTTGGGTAGAGGAATTTACTGAAAAAGTTGAAGAATTATCCCCCAACTCTTATGATTTAAAAAATGATAAATCTGGTTTATATAAGTGGTATAAAGCATCGAGGTTTGCAGAAAGTAGACCACTAGAATTATTTGCCAATAATGATCAAGAATTTGTTAATGTAATTGAAGAAATTATTCAATCATTTAAACTTTTTGTAGAAGATAATTCTGGATATAAACTTTTGTGGGATGATGAAAGAGAAAGAGGTAAAAAAGAAGAAGCCGCCCAATCGTTGTTTTTTGGCGTAGTAAAGCCTTATTGTAAGCACAACAATATTGATATTAGTAAAGAAACTAATGTGGGAAAAGGCCCTGTTGATTTTAAGTTTTCTAAAGGTTACAAAAATAGAGTACTTTTAGAGGTGAAACTTGCAAGAAATTCAAAGTTCTGGAATGGTCTAAATAGACAATTGCCCCAGTATTTAAAATCTGAGGAAATTTATCTTGGTTATTTTATAGTAATTGTTTATACGGATGAGGAATTTAGCGAAGTTCAAGAAATAGAAGAAAAAGTGAGAGTGCTAAATCAAAAAATAAAATTTAGAATCAAACCAGTAATTATTGATGCTACTAAGAATAAAGTTTCAGCTTCAAATCTATAAATTATTTATTAATTAGTTAATATATAATAATTTAATAGGCTTTATAACCCATAAATGTTTGCATGACAGGGGACGGTTGTTTCTGCTCAGAGAAATAGAAGGGGGAGAAATCTTTATCCTTGACAGTTAATCAAACTATTTGTCAAGAATAAAAATTTGACCCCGGTAAATAAATCTAAATGTCTTGAATAAATGGGATCCATTTCTTTAAATTAAAGGAGTAAAAAAATGAATGAACGTATTCAACATTTTAAACAAGGTGAATATACTCGAATTCTTGATAAGTATAATGCTCGTGAAAAGGGGTTATCGTACTCTAAATGCGAAAGGATCCTTATTGATGCCGGCGCCTCTCACGAACAAGCTAAAAATGGAGTGTATGTTTATCTTCACCACAAAAACCATCTAAAAGTTGGACCTAGGATGACACAAGAAAAATACGATCGAATCTTAGATAATTTTAACGCTTGTAATATGGAACCGAAAGAATGTATAAGGCATTTAGAGGAAATGGGCTTCAGTTATGGCCAGGCGAAAACAGCTGTTTATAAGTATCGAGGCAACAGAAACCTCATTAGGAAAAGGATTTAATTATAATAACCAGCTGTGAATAAATAGATGTGCCAAGTCAATAATTCGGTAACTTTTTGCGGAAAACTTATAGGATCTGAGGAGTTTTTATCCAAATGGTTGGGGCTTTAGGTATTATTATAGATAGATGTCCCAAAGGAAGACCTCGTAAAATGGAAAGCTAAACCATAGAAAAAATAGGATGTATCCCTATTTTGTCTTTATTTAAATTAAGGAGGTAATTGAAATGATTTATATTATGGTGACAAATTGGGAGGATCATTGGAATAATTTGAGAGATAGTTCTACCTATTTTACTACCAGAATGCTAAAGGGAAATATGAATGAATCAAAACTTAAAGATAATACAAAAACTATTTTCATAAAAATAAACAAAGAAACAAGGTCAATAGAAAATTCATGGATTGGGAAAGTTGCAAAAATTAACGAAGGAATACGAAGGGACGGTAAAAAATGTATTTATTTTAGAGTTATTATTAAAGATACAATACCTTGTCCAGAAAAATATTCCAACTACTCGGAGGGATGGTATGTTGATGAGGAAGAAACAGAGGAGAAAATATGTAAAGAATGTATTTTTGATCCTAGTTTTTTTACCGAATTAAAAATGACAAATGATTGGCGAAAATTTGAGGAATATACTTACTATTTAATTAGGTGTCTGGGTATACATAACAGCCATAGATTTGGTTTTAAAAAACAAAAAGGGAAAGCAGATGGTTTTTTTAAATTCAGAAATTTTGCGGTTTTGTATGATTGTACGCTTGATTCTAGATACGAAGAGAGCAAAAAAACACAAATAGAAAACTTTTGTGACCAAATGAAAAAAGGAATTATCGAATATAATAGGAAAAGAATTAATATTAGCAATTGTAATAAAAATGTATGGATAATTACAAGAACCAGGAATACACGATTGATTAAGGAAATTGATGAAATAGATGTAAAAGAAGTATCTATCGGGAAAATTATCGAACTTTACAGGAAACGCATTAAAGAAGATATCGATGAGAATGTATTCGAAAAAGAACTTAGGAGTGTTTAATTTTATATTAATAATAGGAATAATAGACACCTATTTTCTTTAATACCGCCTTTGCGATAAATAGATGTCTTTTCCTATTATCCTTTAAAAACTAACTGAAAAAGAAATAAAAATAGTAGAAATATGTCAAATTAATAATATATAAGGTGGAGATATGAATAATGTATTTAAAAGAATTAATAATAAAAAATTTTAGGGGAATAGAAAACTTAGAGTTGGAATTTCAAAAAGGCCTAAATGTTATTATCGGTGAAAATAATACTGGGAAAACAGCAGTAATCGATGCTCTTCGATTAGTTTATAGTATAGGAACACCAAGAAGAGAAATATATGTAAATGAGGAAGATTTTTATGTGAATAAATATGGAGAAATTAACAGCCCAATTGGGTTTGATTTATTTTTTTCAGATCTAAATAAGCAAGAAGAGGGATTATTTTATGAATTATTATCTTTGGATGAATCTCTAAAAGGAAATGATGATGAAGAAGAATTAAAAATCGAATTACATGTTAGATATTTTCTTGAAACAAGAAAAGGAACTAAAAAAATTATATTTAGGTATTGGGGAGGAGAAAAAGAAGGGGGCCAGATACCGCCAGAGGTTATGGAATTATTTTATTTTGTTTCTTTGCATGCCCTAAGAAATGCAGAAAGAGATTTAATTCCTAGAAGAGGAAGTCAATTAGGCCAACTTTTTATTAAATTAGTTGATGATGAAGAAGAGAGAAAGCGTTTGCAAAAAATAATTAACGATAACATTAAAAGTGAAGAGGACTGGAATAAATTAATTAAAGAAGCAAAAGAAAAGATTTCAACTCATCTTGAAGGTACATCACATAAGTATAATATTCCGGAAATTAATATAGAATTTTTATCTTTAGAATTCCAGAAAATTGTAGACACACTAAAAATAAATACTCAAAATAGAAATTTAATAAAGAAAACAGAAATTACTGAAAAATTTGAAGAAAATAATTGTGTAATAATAGATAAATATTTCGAAGAAACTGAAACTAAAGATTTAATTTTCAAAGACAATTTTATTGATATCATAAAAATTGATGAAGATATATCCATTCAAGATAAAAATGATTTAGAAGAATTATATAATAATTCTAATAAAATGTTTGAAATATATCAAAATGGGCTCGGTTTAAATAATTTAATATACATGGCAACAGTGCTTGGGGGTTTAATAGAAAGAAGAAATGCAGAGCTAGAAGCATACATAGCTTTACTAATAGAAGAACCAGAAGCTCACATACACCCCCAATTACAAAATGTATTATTTGAATATTTTAAAAAAATGGAGACAGAAAATATTCAGATTTTTATAACTTCTCATTCACCTACGATAACTGCAAAAACAAACATTGATAATACAATAGTTCTATACAATAAAAATAATAATATAAATTGCGTCCCAATAAAAAATATACCTTTAAACTCCAAACATAAAAAATATCTTGAACGATTTCTTGATGTAACAAAGTCTCAATTATTTTTTGCTAGAAGTGTTATTTTGGTAGAGGGAATAAGTGAGGCTTTGTTACTTCCTGTTTTTGCTTCTATCATGGATTTAAATACAGATAAATATAATCTAGATAAGAGTGGAGTTGAAGTAATAAATATAGGTGGAGTCGCTTTTGAGCCTTTTGCAAAATTATTTAATAATCAAGATGTGTCAAAGAATTTAAATATTCAATGTGCCTTAATTACTGATAATGATAGAGATGAAAATGGAAATATATCTCCAAGAGCAGAAAAAGCAAAGAGTTTGAAATCTGATAATTTGCTAGTAGTATTAGCAAAAAAAACTTTTGAGTATGAATTATTTCTAAAAAACAAAGACATACTAATTGATGTTTATAAAAATGATCTTAATCATAGCCAAACAGAAATTATAGGTGAAAATATTCATGAAAAAGCGATTTGCTTTACTGAGAAATTGGAGCAAAATAGGGATAAAGGAGAATTTTCTCAAGCATTATCGGTTAAGTTGAAAGAAGATGATGAATTGAGACATTCCTTTAAAGTTCCAGAATATATACTAGAAGCTATTAGGTGGGTAACAAAAATTGATTAAACTGACGGGGAAACAGAAAGGTATTAAGAATCAAGATGGGATATTTGTTGTAGAGGCTTGCGCCGGGAGTGGTAAAACTATCGCGGTTGCTGCTCGTTTTGCAAACTTATATAAATCTTGGAAATATACAAATCGAGGAATTGCAGTACTTTCATTTACAAATGTTGCTTGGAAAGAAATTGATAAATTTCTATTTACAGAATTTAGCATTGAAGAAAAAGCATCCAATATCTATCCTCATTTTTTAGGTTCAATAGACAGTTTTATAAATAGATATTTGTTTCTCCCTTTTGGGCATATAATTATGAATTGTGAAGATAGTCCAAAATTTATTGGTCCGCCTTATAATGATTGGGATCCTGTTAGCGATAGAAATGCACCTTATTATTTCAAGGAAAGGGAATGCAATAGAGCATGTAAGATAAATAGTTTTTCATATAATGCAAACCATGAATTAAAAGATTTTTCTTCAAGACCTCATTTCCCGAAATGTGGATGCGGTCATCAATATTGTAAACGTGTAAAAGATCAATTATACAGGAATGGATACGCAACACAATTGGATGCTAATTATTTTGCAATGAGAGTTTTAGAAAAATATAATACAATTGCTAAAGCGCTTGTATATAGATTTCCAGTGTTGATGTTGGACGAGGCTCAAGATACTTCTGAAGTGCAAATGAGAATTATAGATTTATTAATTGATAACGGATTAAAGGAAGTAATGTTTATTGGTGATCCGGATCAAGCTATTTATGAATGGAGAACGGCTAAACCTCAATTGTTTGTAGAGAAATTCGAGCATTATCATACCATTTCACTTAATGAAAGTTTACGAAGTTCACAGAAAATATGTAATTTTATACAAAATCTTTCTTCTTTAAATTGTAAAATAAGTGCAATAAACGATGAAGTTAAAGATTTTGATTTCATTCCGGAAATTTGGAGATACAATGAAGATTGTTACGAAGAAATAATACAGAACTTTATTAGTTTATGTCGTGAGAGAGAAATTGAATTAAATAATGAAAATATCGCTATACTTGCTAGAAGTGAAGACTTACTTAAGAAAATATCTGGAATAACGTCTAATGTTCCACAAAGTCCGTGGAAAGATATATTTACTAAAGAAGTTGCACAAAGCAAATATTTATTCACCATTTC
>JABUBQ010000034.1_pt1 | contig 16309 bp, 20 predicted proteins | sample 7240351 | NCBI WGS metagenome assembly JABUBQ01 (sample SAMN07256348, study PRJNA390944) | subsurface metagenome | isolation source: Methane hydrate marine sediment | place: Pacific Ocean: Eastern North Pacific, ODP site 1244 | collected 2002 | reverse complement strand
GGATTTTGTGAATTTTGGGATCCCCTTCATTCTTTATGAGCCAAAGTTAAGCTTTATTGGTTGGCTGTTCCTTATGATATTCATCTCTCCATTCTTACAGTTGTTGACCACAATTTTTACTTCTTATTTAACTTTACTAAAATGGTTAAAGGATAATAAAACTCTTGAGTAAAATTCAGAAACCTACCAGGGGACAACCTACCAGGGGACGGTTCTCTGGCAGGTTTCTTATTTACATCAGAGGATGACCTGGCACATCTTACCACAAGCTTAAGCTCATCTTTTTTAATTCACTTCTTAAAAACAAAGTGGTGAGAATTACCGATAAAATATCAGCAGCAGGATAGGCAATCCAGATACCCAAAAGTCCAAGACCAAGAACCCGTGGAAGTATGATAACTAAAGGGATAAATAATAAAACCTGTCTGAGTAAAGATAATATTAACGAAGGAAATGCTTTCCCCAGAGACTGAAATAGGGCAGCACCGACTATCTGTATGCCGATTACCGGAATCATAGAGAGAATTATCCTCATTATGGTGGAGCCTTTTTCTATTATTTCTGCGTTCCGGGTGAATACGCTTATGATGGCAAAGGGGAACAGTTCTGCTATTAACCAGCCAAAAGTGGCAATAACGGTAGTAATAATAAGTGATAATTTAATAGCCTCTTTTACTCTATCAAATTTTTTCGCTCCGTAATTAAATCCTACTATGGGCTGCATTCCTTGTACCACTCCAAATAAGGGCATAAACAGGAACATGATAACCCGATGGAGGATGCCGATGATAGAGTTATTTACAATGATAGCAACAATACTTCCGGTAACCATTCTGGCGAAAGCGGCAAATCCTACCGTAAATATTTCGGTTATGATATACATCCTGGGTCTCAGGTGGTGCAGTTTTATTTTTAATGAACTTTTACCACTGTATAAATATTTTAATATATAGAGAAAAGAGATAAATTGAGAAATAATAGTTGCCAGGGCAGCGCCTTTAATCCCCATCTTTAAAATAAATATAAAGATGGGGTCTAAGATCATATTCAATATTGCACCGATGAGCATTGTGGCCATAGCTACTTTGGCGTTACCTTCTGCTCTAATTAGGTTATTAGAAGACATGGCAAAGGAAAAGAAAATACTGCCCCAGAGTATTATGGTTATATAATCTTTAGCATAAGGCAAGATAGTTTCCGTTGAACCAAAGAGCCTTAACATGGGTTCGGTAAAAATAAGACCGATGGCAGCTATTGTTGAGCTTAAGACAATTACACACAAAAAGGAATTGCCGGCAACGTAATCTGCTTTTTCTATATCTTTTGCTCCCAGACTTCTGGATATGGCGGAAGCCGCTCCGATTCCTATCATCTGGGCAAAAGCCATTATAACCATCTGAATAGGAAAGGCAATGGTTAATCCGCCGATGGCGATAGCACCTACACCTCTTCCTACAAAGATAGTATCAACGAGATTATACAATGCGGTTACCATCATACCGATAGTTGCTGGTAAAGATAAATTTACTAAAAGTTTACTTATTCTTTCTTCTCCCAATCTGGCAGTTAACTGTTTCATGAATTATCTCCTATTACATTTTTTTCTTTAAAGACATCGCTTTAGACGTGGTAATTTAATATTTATTTATTGTATGTGGTGTTCGTCATTAGCGAGTACATGATTAAGAATTTCCAGGCCTTTGATTATATCTTTTATCTCCTGTTCAGAAAGACTTTTTAGCAGCTGGGTAAAATATTCTTCTCTTTTCCGGCGAAAATCATTGCAGAATTCTTTGCTCTTCCCGGTTAAAGATATTTTTACCACTCTTCGGTCATCTTTAGTGCGCTCACGTTTTATAATATCTTTTTGTTCGAGCCTGTCCAGAATTCCCGATACAGTGCTATCAGATAATCCCATTTTCAAACTTAATTCACTTACCTTCTGCTCTCCATGTTTTTCCAGCATCGATATTACTGAAAGCTGAGGAAGGGTGAATCCCGAATCATGTATAGAATGATGAAATTTGTGTCTCATGGATTTGTTAAAATTTCTGGTAAGATTAATTATTTTCGAAATGCTATCAAATTTAGGTTTAGACATAATTATATTTCCTCCTCTTTGATAAACTTAGATTTATTTTATATAATATAAAAAGCGTATATAATACATTAAAAGCATAATCATAGAAAGTGCTTAAAAATTATTTTGTATTAATATATTTATTATGCAAATATTTAGGATACGAAATATTATAATTGATGGTTTTATTTTTGTCAAGCCTGCAAATATAGTATATAGTGAAGAAGATAAGATGTGTGTTATAAGTGCGGGTTGGCGCATAGTAATAGCGGATAGGAAAATTAGTATTGAGTATCGAGTTAAGAAAGAGAAAAAGGATATAAAAAAGTAGCATCTTTCTTTTTATTTAACTACCCTACTAAAGTTTACACTAACGACCTTGCAGAAACATTTTTATGAAAGAAAGTTCCTCTCTTTTGTAGTTGGATTTGCCCTTTTGGGACAGTTCAGGAATTACTAGATAGGGAGGCAATGGAAGAAAAATTTGAAGAGGTTACCGGTTTTAAAGTACCCGAAGATAAATCAATTTTAGTTAGAGATTTTGTAATTGATAAAGGAATAGAATTCGGAGAAATAAAAGATAAGTTTATAGAATAACAAAAACCGAAAAAAGCAAAGTAAACGATTAAATTAAAGGAGAAGTTACGATGAGTATAATGATAAAAACTAAAATAGTATGCACTATTGGGCCAGCGAGTAGCTCTTATGAAAAAATAGAGAAGCTGATTCAAGGGGGCATGGATGTTGCCCGTTTGAATTTTTCCCATGGAAGCCATAAAGAACACCATCAAGTTATTGAAAATATTCGCCAGGCTTCTCTAAAGGCGAATGAATCTGTGGCCGTCCTTCAGGATTTGGGAGGGCCAAAGATAAGAATTGGAAAGATTGAAAAAGAACCCATTTTTTTGAAAAAAGGTTCCTCTTTTATTCTTACTAACCGCGAGGTTCCCGGGGACGAACAGAGAGTATCCGTTACCTTTTCTTCTTTGCCCCTGAAAGTGAAGAAAGGGGACCGTATCTTTCTAGCTGATGGAACTTTAGAACTTAAAGTTAAAGAACTTACTCCTACTGATATTATTTGTCGGATAATTAGGGGTGGAGAACTCACCTCTCACAAAGGGATAAATATCCCGAATATATCCATGGATATCCCATCTTTAACTGAAAAAGATTATCAGGATATCCTTTTTGGAATAGAAAACAAAGTTGATTTTATCGGTCTTTCTTTTACCAGAAATGCTGAGGATGTCTTAAGGGCAAGAAAATTTTTAAAGGAAAATGGGGCAGAAGATATTTCCTTGATTGCCAAGATTGAAAAGAAAGAGGCGGTAAATAATTTGAAAGAAATAATCGAAACCTCTGATGGGATAATGATTGCTCGGGGTGATCTGGGAGTGGAAATACCCTTAGAAAATGTACCTCTGGTTCAGAAGGATATTATTAAAAGATGTAATTTTGCGGGGAAGCCGGTAATTACCGCAACTCAGATGTTAATGTCGATGGTGAGTGGACCTCAACCTACCCGTGCAGAAGTTACCGATGTGGCCAATGCTATCCTGGACGGGACTGATGCCATTATGCTATCCGAGGAGACTGCAGTAGGCAATTATCCTTTAGAGGCAGTGGAAACAATGAATAAGATAGCCCTAAGAGTTGAAAAGGCCATAGATTATGAAAAAATATTGAGCGAGAGGTCGCTTTCGGTTAAACCCACCAATCCGGATGCGATAAGTCACGCCACCTGTCAGGTAACCCTGGATTTAAAAGCAAAAGCTATTGTCACCTTTACTCTTTCCGGGAGTACTGCCCGCATGGTATCCCGATATCGTCCCCCTGTTCCTATTATCGCAGCTAGCACCCAGGATTCTACAGTTAGAAAACTTGCTCTTAGTTGGGGAGTTTACCCTTTCAAATCTGAGGAATTGGAAAATACCGATGATATGATTGAAAAATCAAGAAAAGTAGCTTTGGCAACTAGATTGGTTAAAAAAGGGGATAAAATAATTATTACCGCCGGAATTCCTTTTAAAATTCCCGGCACCACCAATTTACTAAAAGTTGAAACATTATGATTGATAACGAGGATGGTTCTCTGTATCAATTAAAACTGTGGGGCAGCCAAAAATAATATTTTTTTCTTTGAAAGCCACTACCTTAGGCGGTGGTAATTTGTTAAATTTATCTAATAGGAGGAAATAGTAGTGAAAGATAAAATTAAAATTGGAATTATTATCTGTGATCGTTACCATACCTGTGCGGGAGGCAAATGCCTTAGAGCTCTCCGTAATAAGGAAGGTGCATTTAGCATTTATAATAAGGATGATGAACTGGAATTAGTTGGATATACTACTTGTGACGGCTGCCCTGGTGGAAATATTGAATATACTCCCGAGGAAATGATTAAGAACGGAGCACAGGTTATTCACCTGGCTACTGGGTTGGTTGTCGGATATCCTCCCTGTCCCCGAATAACCTATTTTAGTGATTTCATTAAAGCAAGATATGGAATAAAAGTAGTTATTGGGACACATCCAATTCCTCAGAAATATTATGATATGCATAAGACGTTGGGAACATGGGATTCTCCAAAATGGAAAGAAATTATTCAACCGACATTAGCAGATGAAAAAACTCGTTTATCTTATAATTAATGTATAAATATGATAAAATTTAAAATAAGTCAAAGAATAAAACCTTTTAACGACTGCTACTTTGATATTGAAGCAAAAGAAGTTAATAACAAAATTATGACTATTGTGATTAAGACTTAAAAAGTAAATATAATAGTAATGTAGGGGCAGGATGCATTGTGCCCGCAGAAAAAATTAGGTAATAATATGGCAAGAGCACAATTCATTGTGCCCCTACAATATAATCGTAACCAATCTTATTTCCGACGCAATACGCAATACGCAATACGAGATATACTCTGCTTTTAAATATTTTTTAACTTTTTGGGGAATAGCTCTATTATAGAATAAAGATAGAAAGGAGTTAAAGAAAGATGGAAAAGACGGCGTACATTATTTTGATTATAGTCACTATAGCCTGGATTATCGCCTGGATAGTTGGCATGTTTGAAAATGCTTGGCTGGGTATAATCGGCTTAGTAACTATAGTCGGCTTGGGGCTCTTATTTATTAAAGCTTTAACAGATAGGTTAGCGAGTAAAAAAGACGATAAATATTCAAGAGATGTCAAGAAATAAGGAGGTAAAAAATGTTATTAACTACTCAGGATAATTTTTCTAAATACGAAATTGTAGAAACCTTAGGAATTGTAAAAGGCAATACTGTTCGGGCACGACATGTCGGGAAAGATATATTAGCTGGTTTTCGTAATATAGTAGGAGGAGAGATCGAAGAATATACCAAATTACTGGCAGAATCCCGCGAGCAGTCTATTGACCGGATGATTGAAGCTGCAAAAAGTTTAGGTGCAGATGGGATAGTATGTATTCGTTTTACTACCTCATCAATTATGCAATCAGCTGCAGAGATGTTTGTGTTCGGTACCGCGGTTAAATTAAAGAAAAGGGAATAAGAGATAAAAGATTTGTAAAATATTGCCGGTTTACTTACCATAAACTGAAAAGAGGTGATATTAACATGGGTGTTAAAATTAAAAATTGGGTAGATTTGAAAATAAAAAAATATGACTTAATTGACATAAAATTAATTCAATTAAGCTCTGCTGCTCTTGTTTTAATGATAGCAAAAATTTGGAAACCACTACTTAACTTAGATTGGTATTGGTATGGAGTAATTTTTGTTTTAGCAATGATAAAACCTATATACAAAATGCTGAAATAATGGGCTCGCTAAACATATCTAACAAAAAGTTTGCCAAATGAACATCCCGCTTTTATCAAGGGAGAATCCTACCCTATACTAATTTTTTCAAATGTTTATCTTGTTTTCCAGCAAGTAAGCTGTTGCGGTAAAGAATACGGCGATTAAAATTAGGTTCAAAAATACAGCCGTATAACCTCCGGAGAGTAAATCAATATTTGATCTACTTCCAATTTCTATTGAAATATGTTTTATTTGATTTAAAAATGGACCATAATATACCTTTTCAATTAAATAAACCAGAAAGAAAAAGATACCTATTGACAATAAACCTGAATACCTTTTGTTTACCAGTAAAGTTTTAGTTAAGGTAAGGCTAAAATGTATCATTAAAACAAGATTAAAAAAAGCAGTTAGTAAAAATAAAACTATTGGTAAAAAGGAAAAATTAATTTGACTCTTTATTTGGACAATTTCCCGATAAGGTAATTTTGAAAAAAATATCGACCCAAACCAGATGCTAATAATTGTCCAGAAGCTTAATTGTAAAAATAATAATACTAATTTAGAAGCCAAGATAGTTCTTCCCTTTTTGGGTATAGTAAAAGTTAGGTATCCACACTCTTCAAATAGGTCTTCTTTTAGCATATTAATTCCTTCAACAATAATAATTATGAAGATAACCAAACTGGCCAAGGCAAATTTTCCTATAGATTCTGCTATAAATTCATACTGATAAGCAGGAGAAGAGATTCGATTTAAAAGTACAGCCCCTATTATAATCAAAGCCGCATATCTAAGCATCAACCATCTCCAGCGGCGATAAATTTCATATTTAAGCAAAGTCATCATGATTAAAAAACCTCCTGAAATAATTTATCAATAGACATCCCTCTTTTATTTCTCAAATCTTCTGCGTTCCCAGCTAAAATTATTCTACCTTCGGATAAGAAAAACACATAATCTAATAATTTTTCAATATAATAGATCAGGTGTGAGCAGATAAGTATTGAAGCTTTTTCACTATAAGAATCGAGAATAGAAGTGAGTATCTTTTCCCGGGAAATTGGATCTATGCCATTTAAAGGTTCATCCAACAAGTAAAGTTTAGCTTTTCTGGATAATGCCAGGGTTAATTTTAATCTTCCCATCATCCCTTTGGAAAGACTGGTCACTTTTTCCTCTTCTTCTAATTCCATAAATTTTAAATTTTCTCTGGCTCTTTCGACATCAAAATCGGCGTATAGGTCTTTAAAAAAATTCAAAGCATCCTTTATTTTCATCCACTTGTAAAGGTAATTAGTTTCCGGCAGATAAGAGACAATAGATTTTGTATATACTCCGAGCCTTTCATTATCTATGGTTATTTCTCCCTGGCTTGGCTTGAGTAACCCTGCTGCAATCTTTAAAAAAGTGCTTTTTCCACCACCATTTGGTCCTAATATTCCATAAATTTTTCCTTTTTCTATATTTATATCAACTTTATCGAGAGCTTTTTTTTGATAAAAATATTTGCTAAGTTGAGTGGTTTTTAATATCTGTTCCATGTTTTCTCCTCCTTTTATAAGTACCCCTTGAGAGCATTAATCAATTCCTTATCGGAAAAGCCTAATTTATTCATACCTTCTACAAAATCAAGAATTATTTTTTTGGATATTTCTTCCTTTAACGAACTTATAGTTTTTTCTTCTTCAGTTACATAAGTTCCCATTCCTCTTTTGGTATAAGTAATTTTTTCTCTATCCAGCTCTTGATACACTCTTTGTATGGTATTAGGATTTACTTTTAATATTCCTGCCAATTCCCTTACTGAAGGCATTTTCTGGCCTGCTTTTAATTTACCCACAACAATGTCCTGCTTAATACTTTCAATTATTTGTAAATAGATAGGAATATTGTTGTTGAACTCCATAATTAAATATTTTCCTTTAAATGTATTAGTGTACTATATACATAATACACCAAAATATTTTTTTGTCAAGGATTTTTTAAAATATATTTAAAATTTTTTTATATTAGTCCGCATATCCCTAAAACTCGTAAAATATTATAACTATTCACATTTTCTCTACCAAGCCAATAATTATTTATTTAAGAATTACAAATTAAAGGGATTCCCCCTATTAATAAATTTTTAAACTTTTACAAAATATCTGATATTTTTTGAACAATTATATTTGACCAAAAATATTTATTTTTTACAAAAAGAGGATTTTTGAAAAGTTTGTAGAATTATAAATTAAATACATGTTGAAGTATTGTCTACAATTGTAAATTGAAAAAGTAATGTTATTAAACTGAAGTGAGTAGATCGTAGTTATTAATTTCTATGTAAATTTAAAAAAGGAGGTTTAAGCAATGTTTTCCTTATACGGAAAAATTACGAGAGCAATAATAACAATATGTATATTCACGGGAGTTATTTTATCAAATTGTGCTTGGGGAACTGCACTACCACCAGAGGTAATGTCAAGTTTGAAGGAGGTAAAAATATTAGAAATTACCAAAGAAAATCTGAATGTAATATGGGATCTAAGACCTACTCAGTATCCTGATAGTGCTGATGTAGTGGATTTAAAAGTGGTTTATAAGGATATATCAAATGAACATACTATGGTGCTGCAAGAATGGGTAAAAAGAGGAAAGGGAATTATCCTGTATTCACCCAATGTGAAGCGCTTTTTTCCAGATATTACCACAAAATTTTATAATGGCTTAGGCACCATTGCTCAATCTGTAGAGGACAGCCATCCAGTAGTTACAGGAGTTAAGGAAGTATGTTTTGAACAAAGCAGCTATTCCGCTATAGAAACAGAATTTCAATCTTTGTGTATCCCAATATTAAAAATTAAAGATGAAAAAATTATAGCTATTGCCTGTTCTTACGGGAGAGGAAGAGTGATAGTATTTACCAATGGAAAAGTAAAATCAGAAAATAAATCCTGGAAGTATAGTCCATTGATGACTACAGAAGACTACGATAATGGGCGATTTAAAATAAATGTAGAACAGTGGCTTGCTGGCGCACCGGTTCCTGGTGTAAGCGCAACAAGTCGAATGAAGAGAGATACAATATTCCTTAAAAATGGTGATATCTTAAGTGGAGATATACTAAATGAGCGATTTACAGTAGTAAGCCCTTGCGGTACTCTAATATTCTGTATCTCTGATTTGGCTCAAATTATATTTGAAGAAGTAAAAGAACAAAGACCCACTGATATCGCTCGGGTTATTTTGAGAATAGGGGATAGGGTATCAGGAGTGGTGCAAGAAGAGAAAATAGATATTATGTTACTTTCTGGAACAGAAACCTCTATAGATAAAGACAAAATTGCACATATTACCTTTGAATTAAGATGATTGTATTTTTAAATAGAGGAATACAAAATGAAAACTTCAACTGAAAAGGATGAACGGCGATTATATGGTGATCTTGCCTGGACATGGCCAATAATTAGTCCTGTAGGAAATTATATAGAAGAAACAGAGTTATTTAGTAAGCTAATTAAGAAACATTCAAAGATTGAGGTAAAAACATTACTCCATCTCGGTTGTGGCGGGGGTCACAATGATTATACTTTCAAAAAACATTTTAAGGTAACATCTCTTGATATTAGTGAAGATATGCTCAGTCTTGCTAAAAAGCTCAACCCAGAGGTGAATTATAAGTATGGTGATATGCGAACCATACGGCTGGAAGAAAAATTCGAAGCAATCACTATTCTTGATTCCATTAATTATATTAAGACCGTAGAGGATCTCCAAAGAACATTTATTACTACCTACGAACATTTAAAACCAGGAGGTGTTTTTCTAACATTTGTGGAACAGATCGCAGGACAATTTAAGCAAAACAATACAACGTACTCAACTCATTCCAAAGGTGATGTGGAGATTACATTTATCGAGAATGATTATGATTCCGATCCTACCGACACAGAATATGAATCCACATTTATCTATTTTATCCGTGTTGAAGGCAAACTTGAAATTTATAGCGACCGTCATCTCTGCGGTATTTTCAAACTGGAAACTTGGCTCAAGCTTCTGAAGGAAATAGGATTTAAAGTAATACAAAATAAATTTGAACACTCCACTTTTATCAAGGGAGAATCCTACCCTACATTAATTTGTATTAAACCTTTATGAATAACCTTTTTTAGGCAAAATAAAGCAGAGTTAATATGTGATATATTTGTGACAAAGAACCGTCTCCTGTCACGATACGAAAGGATATATTATGGCTAAAAGATTAGATAGAATAAATAAAAAAGCAGAAATAGTAAATCAGGTATTTTGGGATGAGATAGCCCCGGTTCATTATAAATCATATGATATCGAAAAACTAAAACAGGGAAAATCATTGATTGACAAAATACAGAAAAAAGAGATAGGAAGCATAAAAGATAAATCTTTGTTACATCTTCAATGTCATATCGGCACCGATTCATTGTCCTGGGCCTTAGAAGGTGCTCAGGTAACAGGAGTAGACTTTTCCAGGGAATCTATAGAAATCGCCAATGAATTGAAAAGAGCATTAGGTTTAAAAGCCCGGTTTATCGAATCGAATATCTATGATTTGCCCAACACCCTGAAAGAGAAATTTGATATTGTCTATACTTCTCAAGGGGTACTAACCTGGTTAAAGGATATAAAAGAATGGGGGAAGCTAATTTCTCACTATCTGAAACACAGCGGTATTTTTTACATAATGGAGACTCATCCATTGTTCTATATATTTGATGATGATAAACAGGGAAAATTAAAAATTAAAGAATCTTATTTTCCCGGTGAAAAACCAACTCTTTGGGATGATGATTCTCCGGATTATTCCGATAGGGAATATATCCCCAAAAATCCGACTTATGAATGGACCTGGCCATTAGGTGAAATTCTTGCCTCCTTAATCGGAGCTGATTTGAATATTGAATTCTTACATGAATATGATAAATTATTCTATAAAGGGCTTCCCGATATGGTAAAAGATGAAGAAGGATGGTGGTATTTTCCCAAATACAAAGGGATGATTCCCTTAACCTTTACCTTAAGAGCTAAGAAAATATAATATTCATAAACTACCACAAGAACCAGTCATTACGTTTTCTTTATTAAATATATGGAGAATAAATTTCGCTGATTTTGCTAAGAGGATTATATAATTGAAAAATAAAAGAGATATCTCAAAAACAGATAAAAGAAGAGTAGGAGTCGTTTCTTATAATCCAAATTGGAAGAAAATGTATAAAGAAGAGTCAGAGAAAATTAAAAATTTATTAAATGATATTATAGTCGATATTCATCATATAGGAAGCACTGCTATACCTGGAATCAAAGCAAAACCCGTAATTGATATACTTGTTGAAGTAAAAAATATTGAAGCAGTTGATCAGTATAATAATAAAATGGAAGAATTAAAGTATGAAGTGATGGGTGAACACGGGATACCGAAAAGAAGATTTTTTAGAAAAGGAGGAAACAAAAGGACCCATCATATTCATATATTTCAAGCGGGGAATGAAGAAATTGAAAGACATATCAATTTTAAAGAATATCTGATTACTCACCCGGATAAAGGACGGGAATATTCAAAATTAAAGGAAAAATTGGTAAATAAATATACTAACGATGTGGAAAATTATACCAACGGCAAGAGTGACTTTATCAAAGAAATCTGCAAGAAAGCAAAATTGTGGTGGAAATAATTATGAAAATTAAAGGCATTTCTGTTTTTAATGAGAAGCCTGTTGAGGTTGAAATTAGGGGAGGCTTTATAGAAAATATTAATTTATTACCTGAAAGTAATCATAATTTGCCTTATGTCTCACCGGGATTTTTTGACTTGCAGGTGAATGGCTATAAAGGGAGTGATTATAGTTTAGAAGATTTCTCAGAAGAACATCTAAGAAATATTATTACTAATCTCGCTGCTTCCGGAACTACCCAGCATATTCCCACTATTATTTCCTCTCCCCAGGAAAGAATATTGAAAAATTTGGAAATAATTTCAAAAGCAATAAATACCTTACCTGATATCAAGGAAGCCGTTCCGGGGATACATATTGAAGGACCTTTTATCTCTCCCGAAGAAGGTCCAAGAGGATGCCATGACCCTGAATTTATCAGGAATCCTGACTTTAAAGAATTCAGGCAATGGCAGGAAGCGGCTGAAGGTCGGATTGTGATGGTGACTATTGCTCCGGAGAGGGAAGATTCTATAGATTTTATTAAAAAGGTTACCCGCACAGGTGTTAAAATTGCTATCGGTCATACCGGGGCAACTCCTGAAATAATTAAAGATGCCATAGAAGCGGGCGCACAATTTTCCACCCACCTGGGGAATGGCAGTTATCCGATTCTTCCTAAAGTAAATAATTATATCTGGGAACAATTAGCCTCTGATGAATTATTTACGGGCATTATTTGTGATGGATTCCATTTGCCTGCTTCGGTGGTAAAAGTATTTGCTCGAGCTAAAGACTTAGAAAGGCTAATATTAACTAGCGATGTTGCTTTAGCTGGAGGATTAAGCCCAGGTATTTATAAATGGGGGAATATGGAAGTAGAAGTATTTAAAGATGGTCACCTTGGCCTTGCTGGTGCCGGTATCCTTGTCGGGGCCGGCCATCTTTTAGATTGGGATATTGCTCATTTTATCAGATTTACGAGGAATGATTTAGCTAAAACCATTCCTTTATGTACAATCAACCCGGCAAAAGTTATAGAAATGCCTTGCAATTATGGCAGACTCGAAGTGGGAGCGCCTGCCAACCTCACCCTATTTCATTATCAAACTGGTGATGATAGGTTGCAAATTATCCATACTCTACGTAAGGGGAGCGTTATCTTTTAAAAACCAATAAAAACCTGCCAGAGGACCGTCCCCTGGTAGGTTTTAATGTTAACACAAGAAGACTTAGGAAGTTTCTAACCTTTATGTAGTAAAAATAATTAAAAAAACGGATTTTTAAATATAGAGAGGTGGAAATTTATGAAAAAGATATTCTATTTGATTTTAATTTTTACAATGACAACTTTCTATTTAGCCCCAATTTCTTTGGCTGACGGTGGTTTATTTCCCTACGGGTTATATAAGGATATATACGAACCAAATCAATTAGCTATGATTGTATTTGATGATATGGTAGAAAAGATAATCTTTCAGGTAGACTATGAGGGAGATGCAGATGACTTTGCCTGGGTTATACCGGTACCGGGTTATCCCGAATTATTCTCCGTTGAAGATGAGATATTCTATGAATTACATGAATTGACTAAACCTACACCTCCTTCAAGTTTTGGTTGTGGATGGGGAGCAGGTGTACCAATCCCTGGTTTGGAAGAGGGAGAAGGGGTGCAAGTTTGGGAAGAAAATCAGGTGGGGATTTATTATACCACTACCTTATCAGCATCTGATCCCAATAGTTTAGTAAATTGGTTGAATGATAATGGTTATGCCTTCCCTGCAGAAGGTCAAGAGATACTAGATTATTATGTACAAAAAAATTGGTTTTTTGTAGCTATGAAAATTCAATCCGATGAAATAGTGAATAATTCTGAGAATTATTTCGGTGCCATTCAACCCATAGGGATAATGTTCTTTTCCGATGAAATGGTCTATCCTTTAAAAATTAGTTCTTTAAGTACACCATCCTGGGGGACGGAAGTATTAATCTATACTTTTTCCGATGAAAGAGTCACTTTTCCCGGAGCCACAGAAGAATATAATGCCATTATTACTCCTGAACAGTTAAAAGAATATCCCACCTTACAGGATCTAATAGATGAAACCTTTATTTTAACAAAACTGAGAAAAAATTTTAGTGCTGAAGAAATGGACGAGGATTTAATATTGCTTCCAGTTTCTAAATATATAGCATTAGGTAATATCATAAATTTGAATAGCCCCATAGGACAGTTTGTTTTACTTACAGGAATTTTTATCTTTTTATTAAAGATAAAAAAGAGGAATATTTAAGTTTTAACCCCGCGTTAACCTGCCTTTGATCTATCCCCTATTTATATTTATAGAATTAAAAAATCTTAAAATAGGGGATAGATTTTTTAATTCAAAGTAGTTTATCAAAATCCCCCCTCTTCAACAGTACAAAATTTGCTTTAATACCTTTAATTGATTAAAATGATAAAAAACTTATTTTTAATTATTTGAAAGAGCAGGTGGATATAGTGAAAAAGGCAAAAGTTTATTTTACAGATTTAAGGGCAAAACCGGGAAAGAATTTATTGGATAAATTAAAGAAATTAGTTTTAGAAGCCGGGATTAAAGAGATTGATTTTAAGGAAAAGTTTGCAGCCCTAAAAATTCATTTTGGGGAACTGGGAAATCTTTCTTATCTCCGACCTAATTATGCAGCTTGTATTGTAAAATTGATTAAAAATTTCGGGGGAAGGCCATTTTTAACCGATGCCAATACCCTTTATTACGGGAAGAGGGCTAATGCCGTGGACCATTTAAATACAGCTATGGTGAATGGATTTAATCGGATTGCAGTAGGGTGTGATGTTATTATCGCCGATGGCCTGAAGGGGACTGAATATCAGGAAATTCCTATAGATAAAAAACATTGTAAAGCACCCAAGATAGCTGCAGCAATTGCCAGTGCCGATATTATTATTTCTCTGACTCATTATAAGGGTCATGAAATGACCGGCTTTGGAGGAACCCTGAAAAATTTAGGTATGGGCAGTGGTTCCCGGGCTGGTAAAATGGAGATGCACTCTAATTCTAAGCCCAAGATCATTCTTAAAAATTGTATTGGCTGCGGCCAGTGTATTAAAAACTGTTCCCAGGAGGCCATTCATTTTAATGAAAATAAAAAAGCGGAAATTGATTATCAAAAATGTATCGGTTGTGGCCAGTGTGTAGCAGTATGCCAATACAGTGCAGCTGTAGTAGGTTCTGATGAATCGGGAGCTATGGTTCAAGAAAAGATTGCAGAATATACTTATGCAGCATTAAAAGACAAGCCTCATTTTCATATCAGTTTTATTATGAATGTCTCCCCTTATTGTGATTGTTGGAATTATAATGATATGGCTATAGTCCCGGATATCGGAATGGCCGCTTCTTTTGACCCTGTGGCCCTGGACAGAGCCTGTGTCGATTTAGTAAATAAAACTCCTATGGTTAAAGGTAGTATTCTGGAAGAGAAGCATTTTCATTCCGGGGAAGATAAATTCGGACATGTTCACATTGATACCGATTGGAAGATAGGCCTGAAATATGCGGAAAAGATAGGTTTGGGCACACAGAATTATGATTTGATTATAGTTAAATAAAATAATATGGAAAAATAAACGGTTCTTTGATAGGTTAAAAACCTGCCAAAGGACCGTCCCCTGGCAGGAAAAATGAACAAGAAAGAAATAATTGAAAAAACAGAATTATTTGTAAAACAAACCTTAAGTAAAGATAGTACCGGTCATGACTGGTGGCATATTCATCGGGTAAGGAATTTAGCTAAACGGATTGCCCGGCATGAAGGTGCGGATATATTTATAGTGGAATTGGCGGCCCTATTACATGATATCGGTGATTATAAGTTCTTTCAGGGAGATGAAGAAGCCGGGATAGCGAAGGTAGAGAAGTGGCTTTCTTCTTTAGAGATTTCTCCTTCGCTTATCGATAAAATTATAGAAATTACTTCTCAGATATCTTTTATGCATACTTTACCTGATAAGGGAAAAGTGGGAGGTAAAAAGAATTCCGCTATTCCGACACTATCCAAAGAATTGATGGCTATAACTGATGCTGACCGTTTGGATGCCATGGGAGCAATTGGTATCGCCCGGGCTTTTACCTACGGAGGTTTTTTTAATCGGCCAATTTATGACCCTGCCATTAAACCGAGTAAGTCCATAACCAAAGAAGAATATAAAACTACTGAGGCACCCTCCATTAACCATTTTTACGAAAAGCTGTTGAAACTTAAAGATATGATGTATACCAAATTAGGTCGTAAGATGTCCAAAAGGAGACACCGTTTTCTAAATCTTTACTTAAAACATTTTTTTAAAGAGTGGAAAGGAAAAATGTAAAGAAAGGTGCCAGGCACTTTTCTTTACATTTTATTAAGATAGGAGGCAAGCATGTACCAGGATTTTGAAGGAACACTAATTATTTTAGTAAGACACGGAGAATGTGAAGGAAATATTAAGGGGATGTTCAGAGGAAGGGTAGATTTCCCTTTAAATGAGAGGGGCCTTATTCAAGCTCAGGATTTAGCCCGGGGATTAAAAATTTTTCCTGTTAAATATATTTATTCTAGTCCTCTCGTTCGAGCCAGACAGACGGCAGAGGCTATCGGGGAACAATGTGGGGTAGAGGTTAAAGTAGAAGAAGGATTTAATAATATCGAATTAGGGAGCTGGGAAGGGCGTTTTAAAAAAGAGATTGCCCAGGAATACCCGAAGGAATGGG
>JABUBQ010000033.1_pt1 | contig 16434 bp, 17 predicted proteins | sample 7240351 | NCBI WGS metagenome assembly JABUBQ01 (sample SAMN07256348, study PRJNA390944) | subsurface metagenome | isolation source: Methane hydrate marine sediment | place: Pacific Ocean: Eastern North Pacific, ODP site 1244 | collected 2002 | reverse complement strand
CGATAACATTATTAAAACACAAGAGATCCTTTTTTAACAATCTGTTATAAAGAACTCGGTTGATTGTTGTTAGCATCTCTTTTCAGTAACAAAGGCCAGTCGTTTTCATCTAACAAACTTTAACTTCACAAGTATAACACAGTTTATAATTTTGTCAAATTTATTTAACTAATAATTTATTTATTTACCACCCTACTAAATTTTACACTAATTATTTCAACAAAATTGATGTTCTGTTCGGCTGATTATCTCATCCTGTAAGGTCTTGCTGAGATTATTAAAATAATCACTGTAACCTGCTACTCGTACAATAAGATTTCGGTATTTTTCAGGTTCTTTTTGAGCAGCTCTTAGAATATCAGCACTTACTACATTAAATTGTATATGGTGCCCCCCTAATTTAAAATAGGATCTAATCAGACTAGCAAGGCTGTCTATGCCTTTTTCTCCTTTTAATAGTTGGGGAGTGAATTTTTGATTTAGAAGAGTCCCGCCTGTTTTTACCTGATCCATCTTGGCTGCTGATTTAATAACTGCCGTGGGTCCCAAACGGTCTGCCCCCTGTACCGGGGAAATACCTTCGGAGAGCGGTTGTTTCTCTCTTCTCCCGTCTGGTGTAGCTCCCACTACTGAACCAAAATAAATATGGCAGGTTGTAGGGAGCATATTAATCCTGTAAACTCCTCCTTTGGTATTTTTTCTTCCGTTTACTTCCTTATAAAAAGCATTAAATACTAATTTCATAATATCATCGGCATAATCATCATCATTCCCGTATTTAGGGGTCTTGTTTAAAAACAATTGGCGTATCTCTTCGTGGCCAACAAAATTATCTTTTAATACTTCTTTTAATTTTTTCATACTTATATTTTTCCGGTCAAAGACATGATATTTAATTGCTGAAAGACTATCAGTGATAGTCCCAATTCCCACGCCCTGAATATAATCGGTATTATAGCGAGCTCCTCCGGCATTATAATCCTTTCCTTTTTCAATACAATCACTAATTATTATAGAGAGGAATGGAGCGGGCATATAAGTAGCATATAATCTTTCGATTATATTATTTCCCTTTATTTTTATATCTGTAAAATGGTGAAGCTGTCCTTTAAAGGCAGCCATTAATTCTTCAAAAGAATTAAACTGGGTTGCTTCACCAGTTTTTATTCCTATTTTCTTACCAGTCTGGGGATCATTACCGTTATTTAAAGTTATCTCCAGAACTTTTACTAAATTAAAATAACCGGTTAAGATGTAGCTCTCTTTGCCGAAGGCACCGGTCTCCACACAACCACTTGTACCGCCACATCGGGCATCCTCTAAAGATTTACCCTGTCTGAGCATCTCTTCGATAACTTCTTCGGCATTAAATACCGAAGGCTGTCCCCAACCCTTTCTAATTATCTCGCTAGCCCGTTTTAAAAACTTATCCGGACTTTTCTCGCTCAATTGAATATTGGTACTGGGCTGCAATAATCTCATTTCATCGATTACATCGAGTATCAGGTAGGTCAAGTCATTCACTCCATCAGAACCGTCTACCTTTAATCCACCATTATTAATATTGGCAAAATCGGTATAGGTCCCACTTTCTGCTAAAGTTACCCCTACTTTGGGTGGTGCCGGTTGATTATTGAATTTTATCCAGAAACACTCTAAAAGTTCCTTCGCTTTCTCCTGAGTCAGTGTCCCTTCTTCTAATCCCTTTTTATAAAAAGGATATAGATGTTGATCTAATCTGCCTGGATTAAAGGAATCCCAGGTATTAAGTTCGGTGATAACTCCTACGTGAACAAACCAGTACATCTGGAGGGCTTCCCAAAAATTGCGGGGAGAATCGGCAGGGACATATGAACAAACTTCGGCAATTTTTTTTAACTCTTTTTTTCTTCGAGGATTTTTTTCGGCATCAGCCATCTCTAAGGCCTTTTCGGCATAACGTTCGGCAAACCTAATTATTGCCTTAGCACAAATAAGCATGGCCTTTAATTCTTCCTGTTTATCATAAGCTTTAGGATCATTTAAATAATCAAGATTCTGTATATTTTTTTCTATATCCTGGATAAAATCAGAAAAACCTTTTTGATATATCTTATCATCAGCCACCGTATGTCCGGGAGCTCTCTGCTCCATAAATTCGGTAAATATTCCGGCTGTGTAACAATCTTTCCACTCTGGAGTCATCTCTTTAAATATCCGATTGCGCATTGATCTGTTTTTCCAATAAGGGATAATCTTCTCTTTTTGAATTTCCTTTACTTCTTGATTTACTGTAAAAGAAATCTTCTTTCGATTATTAATCAGTTCAAGGTCTTCAAGACTGTGGCAACATAATTCTGGAAAGGTGGGAGTAGCCCTGGGAGCTTCTCCTCGCTCTCCTACAATAAGCTCTCCCTTATTAATACATATGCTTTTATTTTCCAACACATGTTGAAAAACTAAAGCGCGAAGAACAGGAACCGAAACTGTCCCGTCATATATCTTATACGCTTCAGTTACTAAACTTGCTCGCTGGATAGAAATATAAGGTTGAGTATTTAAACTTTCCTGTCTTAATTTTTCCACTCTTTCATTCATAAAGATTAACCTCTTAATTTCACATTCAGATTAAACTTCCTTAAAATCACGGATATCTCGGATAATTTTTCTTCTGAAGAAGGTTGGATGTCTGCTAACTTATAGGTCATTCGCAATCTTCTGTATTTATCTATGCCTATATAGTGATAAGGGAGAAGATTCACCTGAGTTATCTTTAAGGAAGATAGAAACTCTCCTATTTCCCTGATATTTTGATAATCATCGTTTATGCCAGGGATAACCGGAAAACGAACAAAGATATTATTGTGCACTGAGGAAAGTTTCTTTAAATTTTCTAAAATTATCTCATTGGATACCCCGGTATATTTTTTATGCCTTCCGCTATTCATTATCTTAAGATCGTATAAAAATAAATCTACCTTGGAGCTTATTTTATTTAAAATTTCCCAGGAAATATATCCGGAGGTATCGACTGCGGTGTGAATCTTCTTTTCTCTGCAGCTATTTAGGAGTCCTCCTAAAAATTCAGATTGTCTCAATGGTTCTCCACCGGAGAAGGTCACTCCCCCGCCAGATTCTTCATAAAATATTAGATCTTTTTCTATCTCTTTTATAACCTCTCCGGTGGTTAATTTTTCCCCTATCATTTCCCGGGCTAAAGCTGGGCATTTTTCTATACACTTTCCGCAAAGAATACATTTCTCTTTTTCAGTAACCGGAATACCATTTTTTATCTGAATAGCACCAGAAGGACAAATCGTAGAACATGCTCCGCAGCCTATGCATCTATCTCCCCAAAATATCATTTCCTGCCCGCTTAACTGACTTTCAGGATTTTGACACCACCAGCAATTAAGCGGACATCCTTTTAAAAAGACTGCGGTTCGAATTCCTGGTCCATCATGAATCGAATATCTTTGAATATTAAAAACTGTTCCCGTAGTCATAAGAAAAGACTTTGTCAAATAACCGTCCCCTGTCATATATTATAAGAGTTGAATGATTTTTTGAGCGATTTTCTCAGGAGTAAAACCAAAGCATTCAGCTAATTGCTTAGCCGGTGCACTCTTGCCAAAAGACTTCATAAATATTGTGTAATAAGAATCGTTTAATAACTGATACCATCCCTGTCCGGTATTAGCTTCAATCACTATCCGAAGTGCGTTTTTGGGTCCCAGGACCTCTTCTATATATTTTTTCTCCTGTCTTAAAAACTCTTCCCTGTCCGGAACAGATACTACCCGACCGGTAATACCGTTCACTTTTAAAATAAAGTTTACCTTTACGGCTATCGAAACTTCACTACCGCTGGCCATTAATACTACCCGGGGCGCTTCTTTTTCTTTATGGGATATTACATAGCCACCCCGGGAGAATTCTTTTGTACCACGGCATTTTTCCAGATGAGGTAAATTCTGTCGGGATAAAACCAGGGCAGTTGGACCTTCTGTCCTTTTCAAAACTTCCTTCCAGGCTAATTTGGTCTCTTCTTCATCGGCAGGTCTGATGACTTTTAAACCGGGGATAAGCCTTAGAGATTCAAGCTGTTCCACCGGTTGATGAGTGGGACCATCTTCTCCCACCATTATAGAATCATGGGTAAAAATATAGATTACCGGGAGCCCCATTAAGGCAGCCACTCTAATAGCCGGACGCATATAATCAGAAAAGACAAAAAAGGTAGAACAATAAGGTCTCAATCCCTTGTGTGCTGCTATACCATTAACAATTGCCCCCATTGCATGTTCCCTAACTCCAAACCTGAGGTTTCTGCCCTTAAAATTATTTTTTTGAACTTCCCCATAGTTATTAAGATATGTTTTGGTAGAAGGAGATAAATCAGCTGAACCTCCGATAAGATAAGGGATTTTATCGGCAAGTTTATTTAAAACTATCGATGACGCTACTCGGGTAGCTGCTGGAGATTTTATTTTTAGGCTATCCAGTTCTAAATCCTGAGGAATAATTAAATTTAATGCTTTATCCCATTGTTCTTTGAGTTCAGGATATTTTTGAGCCCATTGGGTGAATTTATTTTCCCACTCTTCTCTTTTTTTGGTAAGTTGTTTTTTTCTGTCTTCAAAAAATTCTTTAACCTCAGATGAAATGTAAAATTTCTCCTCCGAAGGTAATCCTAAATTTTTCTTTAAACCTTTTACTTCTTCTTCTCCCAAAGGTGCGCCATGACAGGTGCTAGAATCCTGCTTGGTAGGGGCACCATAACCAATATGGGTTTTAGCTATAATCAAAGTGGGTTTATCTTCGGTTTCTTTAGTTTTAATAATAGCTGCTTTAAATTCTTCAATGCTATGACCGTTAATATAGTCAATTACTTTCCAGTTATAAGCTCTAAATCTATCTGCTACCGATTCGGTAAAAGTTGCTTTAGTCTCTCCGGCAAGACAGATACTATTATCATCATAGATAGTGATTAATTTTCCCAGACCCAGGTGTCCGGCCAGTGAGGCGGCTTCAGCAGTAATGCCCTCCATCATACAGCCATCACTTAAAAGGGTGTAGGTATAGTGGTCAACAATTTTATAATTCTCAGTATTAAATCTGGAAGCTAATATCTTTTCTGCCAGAGCCATCCCCACAGCATTAGCAAAACCCTGTCCCAAGGGCCCGGTAGTAACTTCCACTCCGGGAGTCTCTCTATATTCAGGATGACCGGGAGTTTTAGAATTAAACTGTCTGAATTTTTTTAAATCCTCCAAAGAAAGATTATATCCCGAAAGATGTAACAGAGAATATAACCAAGCTGAACCATGTCCGGCAGAGAGCACAAAACGATCTCGATCCGGCCAATCCGGGGCAGAAGAATCATATTTTAATACATCTCCAAAGAGTGCTGCTCCAATTTCTGCACAACCCAAAGGTAATCCCGGGTGACCGGAGTGAGCAGTCTCTATCATATCTACAGCCAACCCTCTTACTATATTGGCAATTTTGTTAAACAATTTAGAAATTCCTCCTTCTCTTCTGAATACTGATATTTAATATTTTACACTTATTTTTTTTCTTCTACAAACTTTTTTTGTTTTTATACTTTATTATTAGTGCAAATTTAGTGGGGGCAGTTAGGTACAAAAAGTTATGCTTACGTCTTTTCTCTACTTTCAATTAATTTATTTTCTTTATCTTTCTTAACGCAATACGTGATACGTATTTAATGGTTAGTGTAAAATCTAATTGGTAGTTAGATAAAAAGAAGAATGCCGCTTTTTTCTATCTTTTCTTTCTCTTTCTTAACTCGATACTCGATATTATATTAATAATAAGTGTGTTAATAACATGTTAATAATAAGTGTTGACAAGATGTATATATAGGTGTATATTTAATATGTATAATAAATATGTACAATAGGATTTTTAAGAGAAAAGGATCTTAATGATAGGTGACTAAAAATGAAAAGAATAAATATAAACTTCTCGGATAATTTATTATATGAAATAAAAAGAACCAGCAAAGAATTAAATATGAATTTGAGTGAATTTGTCCGGGAAGCAACTGAAGTATATGCCAGTAAAATAAAAGAGGAAAAACTTAAAAAAGAGTTAGCTGAAGGATATAAAGCAAAAGCTAAATTAAATCTTAAAATATGTGAAGACTTTAAATACACCGATGGAGAAAATGTTTAAAAAATGGATATTAAAAGAGGGGATACTATTTTAGTAGATTTAGAACCGGTTAAGGGCTCAGAAACCGGAAAAATAAGACCTTGTGTTATAATTCAGAATGATATTGGGAATGAATTTTCCCCAACAACTATTATAGCAATTATAACCAGCCAAAAAGAAATATCTAAAGAATATCCTACAGATGTCTGGGTAAAGAAAGAAAAAGGAGGATTAAATTTAGATAGTATTATTCAAGGTGATCAAATAAGAACCATATCAAAAGAACGAATAGTTAAAAAACTCGAGCATTTCGATGATGTAATCATGAAGAAAATAGATGAAGCTATAAGAATTAGTTTGGGTTTGTAAACATGATTACAAGCGGACTAAATGATTTAGTAGACCGTGGCCATGGTTATTCCGACTGATTCAGAACATATAATAATAAACCTTTACGAACGGTGATAACAACTTTTTCCTGTTCAATTATATTGCTAATCCCCCTGGTCTTATATCTTAATAAACTTCCTGATTCGAGTAAATATTTACATCCCGTTACAGTAACACCGATAACCTTTTCATCTAAGGGAATTAAAGAAAGCCCGGTGCCTATTTTTTGAAAAAACACTTTTTCTCTATCTATTATCCCCATTTCCAGCCCTGGTTCCTTAATAAATGCGGTTATCCCATTTCTAAAAGCATATTCCAGGAGAAAGATATTGGCTAACTGCTGATCTAATCGCCCCCCTGCAAAGCCAATGATAATAATATTATCCAAACCCCTTCTCTTACAATATTGGAGTGCCAGTTCACCGTCAGTTTCATCTTTTTCAACAGGGTATTTTATAATTTTGGCTCCCAATTTTTCATAACGTTGATATTGTGCCTTGGTAAGTGAATCAAAATCACCTATAATCACATCGGGTAAAAAGCCTATACTCTCCAGAAATAAAGCTCCGCCATCAGCAGCAATAAAGAATATATCTTTCTCTCCAATTAGTTTTTTAAATTCTTCCCTATCCCCTTTCAATTCTCCGTTTAAGACAACAACCGTTTTATTCGTTGACATAAATTATCCTCTCATCTTTGGTTTTCACCTTCACTAATTACCAGAATCTTTATTAATGGTATTATAATCACATAGCTTAGCAATAGTGCTGGTAAAAGGTAACTGATATTATATATAGCTGAATATACCCATGGACTTTGACCTTCCGGAGCATACTGAGCAAAAAATATAACCCCGGAAAAGAAGTGGCTAACAAACCTTCCCAGTCCACCAGTAAAAACAGCTAATAATAACCAGCCATAGGTACTACCCTTTGCCTTTAAATCTATCTTGTTTGAGAATATTCCTGCTAATCCGACCAACATATAAGGCAAAGGATAATCTAATACCAGCTGTGCTGGATGTATAATGAAGGGGCCAAATGCTAATTGAACTAAACCGTATACTACTCCGGCCATCATACCCGGGCTGACTCCCCAGCGTAAAGCAATAATTAAAATCGGTAGCATTTCAAGGCTAATTGACCCTCCCTGAGGCATCCTCCACAAAGGAATAAAATTCAAAATAACAGACAACGCCACTGCCATACCAACCTCTGTCATAATTTTTACTTGATTTCCTTTCATTAAAAGTCTCCCCTCCTTTTAAAGTAATTTATTTAAATAAAAAACCGCAGACCTGATCTTTTAATCGCAATCTGCGGTTTAATAAAAACGCTGATGTTTTAATTCCCTACGCTGGTATTGCCCAGATCAGGTTTTAAGGGTCTGTTTACTAAAAACACTCTCAGCCTTAATAAGCTCCCCTATTGTATTATTCTATTTTTTAAATACATTTAAAATGGCTGGCCCCATTTTTTTGATATTTAAACAGAACAAATTTAAGTATACTAAATCAAATTTTAATTACGAGATACTACTTTAGTATCTACGATATTCGCTTCTTGGTCTCGGTGGACGGGCTTCGTCAATCTTTAAAGGACGACCATCGAAATCGGTATTATTTAAAGCTTCTTTGGCCTTTTCAGCTTCTTCCGAAGAAGACATTTCTACAAATCCAAAGCCTTTACCTTCAATGATGTTAACACTCTTAACTTCACCATGAGCTGAGAATAATTCTGTTAGTTGCTCATTAGTTACAGAATATTTAAGATTACCTACATATAATTTACTACCTTCCATGTTTCATACCTCCTTTTCGTTATTATTTCTCTTAAGTCCAATAACGTTTCTTGTAGGAGGTAGAAACAAAAACGGAGATTCCAACCTCTTAACGATAACATTATTAAAACACAAGAGATCCCTCATAAACAATCTCTGTTTTCAGGGATTAATGGATTGTTTTTAGCATCTCTTTTTAGTAAGAAGGACCAGCCATTTATATTAACTTTGTCTATTATATTCTACCTCTTTAAACAATTTTGTCAAATTTTTATAAATATTTTTTTAAAAAAGGGACGGCTTTATCTTTAATTACAACTATTTTCCTCTCAAGACTTCTACAACTGCCGGTAAAAAATCACAAACATCTCCCTTGACCACTACCTCAGCTGAATGGTCCAGATGAGTGGACATAAAATTAACAATGATTAATTTACCTCCTCTATCCAGACAATATTGGGGTAACATATTCACCGGGCTAACCTGGAGTGATGAACCGACAGTCAGCATCAAATCTGCTTGCATAGATTGGTAAATGGCACTATCTAAATTGGGAAGCATCTCTCCAAAGAGGACTACATTTGGTTTAAATACTCCGCCGCATTCACAATAGGGGACTTTCTCTTCACTTGTTTCTATTTTTTCCAGTAGCACCTCCGAAGAGATCATCTTTCCACATTTTCGGCAAATAGCTTCTCTTAAAGTTCCATGAACTTCAATAATTTTCTTCGAGCCTGCCCTCTGGTGCAGGTTATCGATATTTTGAGTAATTAGACATTTTACATAACCCATCTCTTCCAAACGGGTAATAGCCTTGTGTGCAGGATTGGGATAAACTCGAGACAACATCTCGATACGAGGTTGATAAAAATGATAAAAACGCTGTGGGTTCTCCTCGAATGCTGTTATAGAGGTAACTTTAAAGGGGTCTACCTTCTCCCAAATACCTTTACCCGGGGTCCTAAAATCTGCTATTCCTGATCCGGTACTTACTCCCGCTCCGGTTAGTACAACTGTATATTTAGATTCTTTAATTAATTCTGCTACCCGATTAATTTTTTCATTATTAATTATATTTTCCATTTAAAATACCTTCAACTTTGGAGTTTTTCAACTTATTCTACCCTATTTTATAGCCTAAAGGGGCTTCTCGGTCAGGCTGAAGCAGAATAACTTCTCCACCCTCTTTCATTACTCCTAAAATTAAAACTTCTGATTTAAACCCGGCTATCCTTTTGGGAGGAAAATTAACTACCGCTACAATCTGTCGGTTAAGTAAATTTTCTTTAGAATACAATTTAGTAATCTGGGCAGAAGAGGCCTTTATACCTAATTCCCCAAAATCAATCTTTACTTTATAGGAAAGACTTCTGGCTTCCTCAAAATCTTTTACTTCAATTATTTTGCCAACCCGGATATCTATTTTTTCAAAATCTTCAAATGTTACCATAATCTTCTATTTCATCCTTTCAATCTCTTTATTGTGCTTCCAATATTCCCCACTCCAATTTAGTTTCTGTAACCGGAAAGGCATCTATGCCGGCCCCCTCTATTACCTCACCCTTCGGAGTAGGGCAAGCTTTCCCGATCATCATATTTTCCATCCTTACCTGCCAACCAGCAGAGTAAAAAGATTCCAGAGTGGAATTCCGAAATAAAAATTGATCTACTCCTAACTTTTTAATCGTTTCTACATTTACTTCATCATCTTCTGGATAAAAGCTAGAAATAGCAAAAAACTTTCCTGAAACAATTCTCCGTAATTCATTCAAAAGATTCTCAGGTTTTTCGATATTGATAAGGCCTAAATTTGTAGTCATCATTTTAATTGCCCCATCTTTAAAAGGTGAACGTCGAGCATCGAAAGCTAACAAACTAACCCGTTCATATAAACCGAAAAACTCCAACCATCGACGATTACGACGTAATATTTGAGGACTAAAGTCAGTAAAAACAATTGGTTGTTTAAGTTTACGTACGAGCAATTCTGCTAAATCACCCCTTCCGGAAGCAATATCAATAATTGGGCCATCAAAAATAGAGAGTTGAGTGATAAGGTAATTAATCTGAGCATTATAGCATTTCAGATATTCAGGAGCGTATAATTTAGAATAAGCAAAATTTGCTGTTGCTTTGGCCTGGGCAAACTCCCCCCGTTCTTCTAAAACCTGCGATCTAAAAAACTGATCAGCAGGATTGAGAGTATTTAATGGTACATCCATTAATTTGCTTTCAATCTGAGGATTTTCACGAAGGCATTGAATTAATTGACTATCAAGCTGCTCCCAAAGATCATTGCGGGGTAGATCGGGAGTTAGAAAAAGACCAATTCCTTCTTTAACGGGATAAGTACCATCACACTTTTTACAATTTACTTCTGCTTCCTCAATCCTATCCCCCTGATGCTGGATAATTTTCCAATTTAGTTCCCCGTGGCAGGAGGGACATTCCAACATCTCTATTAAAAATTCCTGCATAATATATGTCCTCCCTTTATAAAAAAAGGGGGACGGTTCTTTTTTCTAATCATTATTTTAAAAAGATGGTAAAAAAAGAACCGTCCCCCTTTTTTTATTCTTAAAGATATTTGCATTTTATCACAAACTAAATTAAATAAAAAATATAACCAAAAGAGAGAGCTAAAATGCTAATAATAGTTAAATATAAAATTAATGTTTTGCCGCCAAAAGACTTTCTCAGGACTAAAAGAGTCCCCCAGCTGGTAACCGGCCCTGCTATGAGCAATACCATACCAGCTCCAATATTCATGCCCTGGGAAATAAAAGCATGAACTAAAGGCACACTGGCAGTGGAACAGATATACATTGCCAAACCAAAGACAAGACTGAATAGATAACCAAATCCACCGCTAAAATGGTTCCCCACAAATTCCCCCACCGGAGCAATTGTAGACACTAATGCTGCCAATATTAAACCCAAAAATATTTCAGGCCCGATCTCCCTGAACATATCTAAAAAAATATATCTAATCACAGATATTAATCTATTCTTTATCCGGTCTTTAGAATTATCACTTTTAATATATTTTTCCGGATCTTTTTCAAAAGTTGTCTGACAATGGGACGAACAAAAATAATAAGACTCCCTTTTATATTCTGTTTTCAATCCATCACATTTATCTACATTCATTCCACAAATTGAATCTAAAGCAAAATTACTTTCTTTACAAGATAAAGAATTTTTTGCACTTTCTAATGTTTTTAGCTTAATTGCATTGCCCACAATACCCATAATCAGTCCCATAAGAATAACTGCGAAAAATATAAATATAGTAAATTTTAATCCGAGAAGACCATAACTTACTAAAAGAGCTGTAATTGAGGTAGCAGGTGTTGCCACTAAAAATGCTAAAACAGGACCAAGCCTTACTCCTTTTTGGTGCAGACTTAATGCTATTGGAAGTGAACCTATACAGCAGACAGGAAGAAGTATCCCGGCAAGGGTAGTATAAAGAATGGGTTTTATGCCTTTACCACCAAGATGTCTTTCCACTAATTTCGCCGGTACAAATTCATGAATTAAACCGCTTAACAGAAACCCTATAAATAGAAAAGGTAATACTTCAACAAGATATCCTTTAAATACAATTAAAAATTCGATTAATATATTCATAATCTATTAAATGAGCATTAATTTAAAATTATACTTCCTTCCATTTTTTATTTATTTTTAAGTCCTAAATAGATAAACTCCTATAAATATTCGCTTACTCCACTATGGCGGGCATTTGCCGCATATTGACCTGAATAAGTTAGTGCTTAAATATCTATCTCCCCGATCAGGTAAAATTACTACGATTATTCCAGAATTCATCTTTTTGGCCACGCACAAGGCTCCCAAAACTGCAGCACCACTGGACATGCCTACAAAAATACCTTCTTTTGTGGCCAGTAATCTGGTTACCTCATAAGCTGGATCATCCTCAACGGTAATTTTCTCATCTAATTTTTCTGAATGGTATATCTTGGGGACAATTGACTCTTTCATATTTTTAAGCCCCTGTATTTTATTTCCTACCGTTGGTTCAACTCCTACAACTTTAATTTGCGGCTTCTTTTCCCTGAGATATTTACCCGTCCCCATTAGAGTTCCTCCGGTCCCCATGCCGGCTACAAATACATCTATTTCTCCCTTGGTTTGCGAAAATATCTCTGGCCCGGTGGTCTCATAATGAGCAAGAACATTATCCTCATTTTCGAATTGATTGGGCATATAATATTTATCAGGCTCTTCAGTAATGAGCTGATGGGCTTTTCTAATAGCACCATCCGTGGTTTCATTTGCAGGAGTGAGTACAACTTCAGCACCAAATGCCTCAATAATACTCCGCCTTTCTAAACTCACACATTCAGGCATACAAAGTTTTACTTTATACTCCTTGGCTGCTCCTATCATTGCCAGGGCAATTCCAGTATTTCCCGAAGTAGGTTCAAGTATTGTTTTTCCTCTGACAAGTTCCCCTGACTCCTCTGCTTTTTTGAGCATATAATAGGCAGGACGATCTTTAACTGAACCACCAGGATTACTCCCTTCAAGCTTGCCAAAAATTCTTACCTTTGAAATTCCATTTAGATTATTTAACTCAACAAGTGGTGTATTGCCGATAGATGACAACAGATTCATAGTTTTCTCCTAAACATCTTTTTATTTCGCAATTTTTATAACTATTTTATATCCCGTATAAGAAATTAATTAACCCTTCAAAACTTTTTTCATTTTTTCAAATTCTTTTTCGCTAATTTCTCCCTTTGCAAATCGTTCTTTGACAATATCTAAGGAAGTTTCGCTAAACCCCCCAGTATATCTATTAGATTTTGTATTGGTGATAATAAAATAAATTATTAATCCAATAACAATTGCAAACATGAACATCATAAAGATTCCTCCTCCAGGTCCAAAATTCATCATTTGATTCCACCCCCATGTAAATCCACAGCCCTCTACATCAGCAAATGCAAGAACTGGAAACATAAATAATATTACAAAAACCATAATCAATACTCTCATAAATTTCACCTCTTTTTCATATTTAATATTCGCGAAATAGGATAGCAATAATTAGTTTATTTCTTTTTGCGAGTTCATTAAATCCTCTAAAGTAACAGAGCTAAGTTCATCGGAAATTTTTTCATCTAATTTCTCCCAGATACCTCGAGTTGCACATTTGGAAACTCTGGGACAAACAGAGGGATTTTTTACGCATTCAACACAACTTATCCCCCCTTCCAAAGTTTGCACAATCTCTTTGAGAGTTATTTGGGAAGGAGATTTGGCTAACTGATACCCTCCGTGGGCTCCTCGAGAGGAGCTTATCAACTCACTTGCCTTAAGGGGGATAACCAGATGACTTAAATATTTTTCGGAAATCTCTTCCTTTTCGGCAATATCCTTTAAAAAGATAGTCCCCTTATCAAAATTTAAGGCTAATTCTAACATTAACCTTGTACCATATCTTGCTCTGGTAGAGAGCCTCATAAAATTCACCTCGCTTAATTACTACTATTACTATTACTTTAGTAGTGATTATAATATAATTAAATATTTTTGTCAACTATTAATATTTTCGTATTTAGTATCTCGTGAATCGTATCTCGTAAAGAAATAAGTATCGAGTACATTATATTGCGTATTGCGTTGAGATAATAAGGAGTTAAATTAATTATCGTATACTAGCGGATAGCGTTTAGCGGATACTATATATCGAAAAACGAAAAGCGTAAAAAGGGGACGGTTCTATTTTTTTAGTTATTTTATAAAATTAAAGAATAAAATAGAACCGTCCCCTTTTTACGCTTTAAACATTAAATCGAAAATTGATAATATCCCCATCTTCGATTATTGCATCTTTCCCTTCAATCTTTAGTAGTCCTTTTTCTTTTATTGCGTGCATAGAACCAAGATCAACTAAATCCCGATATCTGGCTATTTCTGCCCGGATAAAACCTCTTTCTATGTCTGAATGTACTTTTCCGGCGGCTTTTACTGCATGGGTACCTTTTTTAATAGTCCATGCTTGAACTTCATTCTTGACTACTGTAAAAAAGGTGATTAGACCTAAATGTTCATAACCTACTCGACATAACCTTTCAATGCCCGATTCTTTTAATCCTAGGTCCTCTAAAAATACCTGTCTCTCTTCTGGTTCCAGTTGACTTATTTCCATCTCCATTTTTCCACAAATGTTTATGCTCACCATATTATTATCTTTTATAAGTTGGTTTGATTCCTCTTTCCCAAGAAATACATTAGATCTAAATTGTTCCTCACTAAGATTTAGAGCAATAATTATTGGCTTTAGAGTAAAAAAACTAAAACCACTTATCCTCTTTATTTCATCTTCCGTAAATTCAAAGCTGAAGAGAAATTTATCATCGCTTAGATATTGATCACATTTTTCCAAAACATCTTCTTCTATTAATTCATCATTAGTTAATTCTTTCTTAGATTTTTTTAAATTACTTAAGCGATTCTCTACTACCTCTAAATCTCTGAGCAAAAGTTCATATCTTAAATTTTCAACTTGAACAATCGGATCTTTCTCACCAGCAACCGTCGGGTCTTCAAATAATCTGATTACAAACAGCAAGGCCTCAGCATCCTGGATAAGACTAAATATCTCTACCTTCTCTTTTGTTGGCAACTCTGGAGAAATTCCACCGATGTCCACAAATTCAATAGCGGCGTAAGTGGTCTTCTTGGGATGATAAAGTGAACTTAAATATTCTATTCTCTGATCGCAAACAGTAGCTATCCCTATATTTTTAGTACCTTTTGAGGAATAAGCAGAAGTCTCTTTATGCTGGCCGGTTAAAAGATTAAACAGGGTGGTCTTCCCCGTTAAAGGCATCCCCACGATTCCAATTTTCATTTCTTCTCCCCCTTCTCTTTAGTTAGTTGGTTACCTGGTTAGATGGTTATTTAGTTCCAATAGGATAAATGTCTTGTATGGCTATAAGTTTTATCTTTATCGCTAAGATTTTCAAAATATCTCTTCAATCAATTTATTGTATTATAATATCTTGCTTTTAGTTTACTTTTTTATCTCCTTTTGATTTTCATTATAACAAATGCATTTCAAAAATAAAAATAAGAATTATGTCTTATTTATCTTTCCGTTATCCATCAGGTAAATACAATTAGTAGCCTCTTTTAAAAATTTTTTATCATGAGAAATAATTATGTAGGATAAATGGGGATGACTATTTAATATTTGAACTATCTTTTCGATAGTCCCCTCATCAAGCCAGATTGTAGGTTCATCAAGTAATAAAATCTCCGGCTTCATTGCCCATACCGTAGCTAGGGAAACTAATCTTTTTTCTCCATAAGAAAGATTGTAGGTAATTCTATCTTCAAAGCCAGTTAACCCGAGAGCCTCCAAAGTTTCTTTCAAGATTTTTTTAGTTTCCTGATGATTTTTTCTTAAGTTTAGAGGACCAAAGGCAATATCTTCAGCCACAGTAGGACTGAATAATTGATCATCCGGATCCTGAAAAAGAAGGCCAATTCTTTCTCTGACTTCCACAAAATCATTCTCTACTTTTCGTTCTTTTCTAAAAATTTCTATTTTCCCTCCCGAAGGATTTAAAAGACCCATAATAAGATGGAATAGAGTAGTCTTCCCACTTCCATTGAGCCCAACCAGGCCAATTTTCTCTCCTTTGAAAAAATTAAAACTTAACTTTTTAAATATATAATCCCGGGAGGGGTAGGCAAAGGAAAGGTCAACGAATTTGATTACGGATTCCTTTTCTTTTTCTTTCATGGCAGTAACACCAATCCCATAATACAACTTATCATCACAATTCCCGCTGCAAAATCAGCTTTTTTGGAAACAAAATGATTTAAAGTCCAAAATTTACCCTTAAACCCTCGGCACAACATAGCATTATAAACTCTCTTGGAGCGGTCATAACTTCTAACTAACATCATCCCCACTAAATAGGCATAAGTTTTATAAGTGTGGAGATTGGTCTGCGGTTTAAATCCTCTTATTTTCAAAGCATTATTTAATCTGATATACTCAGAATGAATGGTATGGATATAACGATAAGTAAAGAAAAATAACTGAACCAATTTTCATTT
>JABUBQ010000031.1_pt1 | contig 16761 bp, 16 predicted proteins | sample 7240351 | NCBI WGS metagenome assembly JABUBQ01 (sample SAMN07256348, study PRJNA390944) | subsurface metagenome | isolation source: Methane hydrate marine sediment | place: Pacific Ocean: Eastern North Pacific, ODP site 1244 | collected 2002 | reverse complement strand
TCTTCAACCAGCTTCGGGTCTTCTACAGCGGCTGTGCCCAGGATGATACGTTCTATGCCAACCTTAAGCAGTTGCTCTACTGTTTCCAATTGGCGGATACCACCACCCACCTGGATAGGAATTAATACCGCACCGGCTATCTCTTTAATAATATCCAGATTACAGAGCTCACCGGTAGCGGCACCATCCAGGTCAACAATATGCAGCCTGGGTGCCCCCAGCGATTGCCACTCCAGGGCTACCTCTACCGGGTCATCGGAGAATACCGTTTCCTGCTCATAGTCACCCTGATACAGGTGAACGCATTTACCACCTCTAAGGTCTATAGCCGGAATGATTTCTATTGTAGCCTTACCTCCCTCCCGCTATGAATTTTCTGGCGTCCTGAGCGTTATCATATCATTATTGCTATGGCGACGGCAATGCCCCTTTGCCTGACAAATAACTATAAAAAGTTTATAATACCTGTTAAAAACTTCCTAGAAAGGAAATGAGGAACTGATTTATGCACTGATTGCAGTTACGCCAATCTTGCTGGTATTGGTATTAATGGTCGTTTTTAATCGAACAGCAATGACAGCTATGACAATAGGCTGGATTGTTGTTTGTATTCTGGCTTACTTTGTGTGGGGAATGCCACCAAATTGGGTTGCTGCTGCCAGTATCAGAGGGGTTCTCGTCGCCACTAATATACTGATTATCATATTAGGCGCCATAGCGCTTTACTACAGCATGCGGGAAAGCGGTGCACTCAGACGAATAAGCAACGCTATCATCAATTTAAACCCTGACAGAAGAGTCCAAGTATCTCTTGCTTGGTTTATAGCTGCGTTTGTTGAAGGCATTGCTGGTTTTGGCACCCCAGGTGCCCTCGTTGGTCCGTTACTGGTCTCCATAGGCTTTCCAGCTAAAATCGCAGTGCCGCTGGTATTAATCCTTAATTCAACACCAGTATCTTTTGGAGTGATTGGTATTCCTACAGTTGCCGGTATCGGTTATACGCTAGATATTCCGTCAGTCAACGCAGCATTATCTACGGGAGGGATAGACTACTGGCACTGGATAAACCACATGGTGACCACTTCAGTAGCGTCAATCCATGGTCTCATCGGTATTTTTGTACCAGTACTGGCTGTCACCTTTGTGGTTAAGTGGTCCGGGGGGAAGCTACGGGACATCATTGAAGCCGTCCCCAGTGCTCTTCTCGGTGGTCTTCTATTTGTCGTTCCATTTTTTCTGATAGCGTATTTTACAGGCCCTGAACTTGCCTCGGTACTGGGGGCACTTATCGGTATGGCAATCTACACCCTGCTATTGAAAAAGGGCTTATTCAACTTTAAAAAACGATACACCTTCCCAGATGAAATGAGCACCGACATAACAGAGCCAGAGAAGCCACCGGTTAGTCATGGGATGTTCAGGGCTTTCCTGCCTTACATACTTATCTCCCTAATTCTGATACTCACCAAGGTCATACCACAGGTAAATACATTTTGTGCCTCCAATGGTATATTAGCCTTTGACAACATCCTCGGAAGCTCGGCCTCTTTCGCCTTTAAATTTATGCAGAACCCCGGAATATACCTCATCATCATCGTGCTATTGAGTCATCTCATATTTAAGATGAGCCGAGTTCAGATAAAAGCTACCTGGAAGAATACTATTAAGTCTCTCGCCCCGGCTGCGGTTGCCCTGTGGTTTGCCGTTGCCCTATCGCAGATTATGATTCTTTCTGGGAATAACCCGTCACAGATGGATTCCATGGTATCCATAATAGCCAACGCAGCCGCAGGAGCCGGACAGATATATCCTGTGATTTCTCCCTTTGTTGGCATCTTAGGTGCTTACATGGCCGGAAGCAATACTGTATCCAATATTATGATGGTTGGTTTCCAATATGAGACGGCAGCTCTCTTGAATATCCCAAGAACGATTATAGTGGCACTGCAAGATATTGGTGGTGCTGTTGGTAATATGATCTGCGTCCATAATGTTGTGGCAGTATGTGCTACTGTTGGCATTATTGGGCAAGAAGGTTCAGTTATCCGACGAAATTTGCTGCCGTGTTTAATATACGGACTGGTAGCGGGCATTATAGGCTTTATCGCGATACAATTACTACCAGGATTATTCTAGGGCTATCTCTACTGGGTCACCAGTGCTCTATTCATTAATCTGGCGTAGACCATAGTATTGGTCACTAGCCAGGAGGCGAGGTAAAATTTCCGCCGAAGTGCGGTAGGTATCCCCACCACGCCATTCACTCAATTGCCTCCCCAGCTCCTCCAAATCAAGGGGTTGGTTACCATTAGTCAGGAAAAGGCGAAATATGCTCTCTAAAATAGGCAACTGACCGGTAATAAAATTAGGGGTCTTGGAGCAGCAATCTTTAATAGTTGCCAAAAGGTCAGTCGCTGAAATCTCTCCCTTCAACCGCTCCTGGCACTTGGGGCATAAGCAGCCTTGAGCCAGAGCAAAGAATGAGCGATTACTCTGCTGATGCCAATCTAAATCAATAAACCAGCGCGGACTAGTCTGATTAGTGTTTGTATTTTCTCCATTCACACTCGTATCTTCTTTATCCACAAAATTACCTACCTTCAAAAACTTTAAGTCTCAAATCCCACTTTGGCTACCTTAATCAAGTCAAGATAGCCTGTTTTAAGCCCCAGTGCCTCTGAAGCTTCGCAATCTACCTGATAAGGCTCTCCAATAAACACCTTGCCATACTCCTCAATCTCACCCTGAATGGGGTCGCCCCAGCTAATGAACTTCTGGCGAGCTTCTATAATCCCCAGGTCGAAGGATAAGGTAAAATAGAGGTCGGCTATCACTCTATCTATCCCCAGGCTGTATAAAGCCCCCCAGCCCCCTGGTGCCCCACCGCCATACTTGCTGCTCGGCAGCACGGTGAGCAGGTTCATTAGGCTAAGGCTACCCATCCCATTAAAAACCTTCAACGGAGCCACAGTTATCAAGTAGTCGCTAGACAAGATAACATTAGGCACCCAGAAGGTGGGCACAGCCAGTGGCTTAGGTAGAGGATTATCTACCTCCACCCAGATGCAATCCTTTACATCCAGCGTTAATACTCGTGGAAAATTGTAACCCAAGGCTTGATATATTGGATAGATTGGACCCCCTCCCGGGGTGCCTTCAAGTAGAAGAATATCGGCATCAGTGACCTGCCTGATACCCTCTATTATCACCGACAGTATATCCCGGCTGGTAGTCACCGGATATGATACTGGATAGCATGCGTTGGGTTTAATTAAAACGCGCCGCACCCTGGATAACACCGGTGGTGCTTTAAAAATAAACTCTGAAGCCTCAAATATCAAAGCTTACTCCTCACTCCAATCTAGCATCATTACCTGAACCACATCCCCCGCCTCCACCCTCGCCTTATCCTCAGGAATAATCACCAGTCCGTTGGCTAAGCTCATAGAGGTTAAAATCCCCGAACCCTGAGAACCGGTCAGTCGAGCAAAATAGCTACCATCGCGCTCTTTAACCACAGCCCGAGCCAAGATGCGGCGTCCATCACTATTTACCACGGAGTCCTCAAGCACCGCTTCTATAGTAGGCTTAGCTAAATTTTTCTTACCCATCATTTTAAGGATAGCCGGGCGAACAAATAGCTCAAAGGTAACCATAGAGCTAACTGGATTACCTGGCAAACCAAGATGAGGTATGTTTCTGACTATACCCGCCTTACTGCCCCCTCTAATCGTGCCAAAGGCTAGAGGTTTCCCCGGCTTCATGCGAACTGTCCAAAAAGTAATCTCTCCCTCTTTAGCCAAAATATCCTTTACCACATCATAGTCCCCAGCCGAGACGCCGCCGGTAGTTATCAGCATATCAGCATCCAACCCTTGGCGAAGTCCAGCCACCAGTGAATCTTCACTATCTAAGGCTATCCCCAGTTTTTTGGGTATGCCACCGTAGCGCAGAACCAAGGCAGCCACGCTATAAGTATTACTATTATATATCTTGCCTAGAGGTAGAGGTTGATTAATATCTACCAGCTCATCCCCGGTGGCTAGAATAGCCACCACAGGGCGGCGGATAACCATCACATTACTATGTCCTAACGAAGCCAAAACACCAACTTCTGAGGGTCTGATTACTACCCCTTTGCTTAATACTATTGACCCTCTAGTAATATCTTCACCTGCCCGCCGAATATTCAAACCAGCCTCGGCTTCGCATAAAATACCTATTTCAGTGGGGAGTTGCTGACTAATAGAAGACCCCCTTCGCCAAAGCTCATCTGTATCTTCGAATCTCACCACACTATCGGCACCCTTGGGTATCGGTGCCCCGGTCATAATACGAATAGCTGTGCCTGGCTCTAATTCACATTCAGAAATGGAGCCAGCAGCGACCATACCGATAACAGATAGAAATCGAGGAGACTCTCTACTGGCATTACGAGTATCTCTGGACTGAACCGCATAGCCATCCATAGCCGTATTATCCAGTGGGGGAACATCAATACTAGAAGATATATCCTCAGCCAGAACTTGCCCCAGACAATCTAGAATAGGTCTCTCTTCCTCTTCCAGAATATCTACATAAGCCAGAATCTTCTCCAGAGCCTGCTCAACACTTATCATTGCTCATATCTCCTCTGGCTATTTCCCTTGCCGTCTCCAAATCAGCTTCAGTATTAACATTGAAAAAACTCAAATGCTCAGGGTCAAACCGGTTAATCTCCGCAGCTTCTACATACCTTACCTTAACCAAAGTAAAAAGTTCTCTAATGCCCAGATTACCTTGCTTAAGCAGACATTCAATAGGAGCTAAGCAGCCCTTTGAATAAACAGCGTGAAGTGGTTCAACCATATTCCCCAATCGGGGAACTACTAGGTCAAAGCTAGCCGAAATTTGTATCATATAGTCCAGCAAGGCTTGGTTCAAAAAGGGCATATCACAAGCAACGACAAGGTTATAGAATGAATCCGATGCGGCTAAACCTGTATAGATACCACCCAAGGGGCCTTTACCGGGGTAAGCATCAGTTACCATCTTCAACTTTGGGTAGTCAATAAACTGGGGGAAAAATTGCTTTGCAGCAGTAACTATAATAATGTCACTACTAAAAAAGCTAAGAGAAGATACTACCCATTGTATCAAACTTTTATTGCCAACAGTTTCTAACGCCTTCTCGTACCCCAAGCGCAAGCCCTTGCCACCAGCAAGAACAATAGAACCTATATCCAAAGTATATTTCTCAGTTCCCCTAAACTCACCCCTATATTATTTTACCACGGCAGTCAATAGCCTCTACGGGGAATTGTAATTTGCGAAGGAGCTAGGCCCCTTCAATCCACCATTGAATAAATAGTCTCGGTCTAGTGCCTATAACGCTGGCTTCAGGACTACAATTTTAGTGGTTGCTGGAAGCTCTCCTTGTTTAAACTCCACTTCACTAGTATCCAGTCGGCTTACACCCTCTTTCCCCTGAAGAAATTCATCCACACCGGCTATAGGGAAACTGCACTTATCGTTTCTGAAGTGCATAGGTATAATCACCTTAGGCTTAAGCTTATCACAAACCTGACCAGCTACCTTAGCGTCAATGGTATAAAAACCACCCACCGGAATTAGCAGTATATCCACACTGCCTAACTCAGCAACTTGCTTATCATTAAGTGGGTGGCCCAAATCACCAAGGTGACAAACCCTTACTCCATCTACTTCAAAGCAGAGTATGGTATTACTACCTCTCGACTTCCCTTTAGCATCATCATGGTAAGTAGGGATACCCTTAAATTCTATTCCCTTAACTTTTGCTGTCCCCTTAACCACCTCAGGACTACCCTGAACCGCAGATACATTACTATGGTCACCATGCTCATGGCTTACGGTAACAATATCAGCCGACTCCTTTATTTCACCGTAGTTCAAATTCTCAGTGGTTACATAGGGGTCAGTGATTATTTTTGTTCCGGCCTCTGAGGTAATCATAAAGGATGCGTGTCCCAGCCATTTAATCTTCATAATCCAAGCCCTCCTTTTTGCCTACTATTTAGCCAGAGACAGGACAAGGTTGACCAGGGTTCTTACCGGCACCCCGGTAGCCCCTTTAACCAGGTAATTTCTCTCTTTATCAGTCATACTGGTGCCAGCAATATCCAGATGGACCCATGGGGTATCACCAGCAAATTCGGACAGGAACTGAGCAGCAGTAATAGCGCCTCCATCTCTACCACCAACATTCTTAATATCAGCTACATCGCTCTTGTTCTGCTCCTTATACCGGTCATACATTGGCATCTGCCAGATAAGCTCCCCAGCTTCAGCACCGGCCGCAATTATCCTATCTATTAGCTCCTCGTTATTGCCAAAAGCACCAGTGCACACATCACCCAGTGCTATCCTCATGGCTCCGGTTAAAGTGGCTACATCAATCATAAATTTAGCACCGAACTTTCTGACATAGCCTAAAGCATCAGCTAAAATAAGGCGTCCCTCAGCATCAGTGGAGATAATCTCAATAGTCTTACCACTCATCGCTGTTAAAATATCACCTGGCTTCAGAGCATTTTCGCTGGGTAGGTTTTCCGTAGCTGGGATAATAGCCATAACATTAATCTTCGGCTTGAGTTGGGCAATGGCACTTATCGCTGCCATAACGGCAGCGCCGCCAGCCATATCTCCTTTCATCTTATCCATCTTCGCTGATGGCTTTATAGAAATACCTCCGGAATCAAAGGTTATTCCCTTACCGACTAATGCCACATCAATTTCGCTTGAATCGCCCCCCCTATAATGGAGAACAACAAATTTAGGCGATTGCCGACTCCCCTGAGCCACACCTAATAGCGCCCCCATCCCTAACTCCTGCATCTGCTCCCGCTCAAGAACATTGAGTTCAAGCCCGCAGGTCTCAGCCAGTCTTCTTGCTGTCTCAGCCATCTGACTGGGTGTCATATGGTTAGCTGGCTCATTGACCATATCACGAGCCAGATTAGTTGCCTCAGCCATAACCCTGCCTTTGTAGCAGCCTTGTTCTAAAGCGGGTAGCTCAGACTCATCACTGCTCACTATTAAGAGCTGCTTAATCTCACCATATTCAGCTTCCTTGGTTATATGCCTACGAAATGAGTAGACGCCAAGCAGGGCGCCCTCGGTTATTGCTTGAGCAGCACCCTCCGGAGTTATTCCCGCTATCCCCGCTCCTTGAGCCATAGTGGCGATACTATTTACCCCCTTCTGCCTGAGTAACCGGCAGGTCTCAGCTATTGCCCCACGAACCTTATCTTGGGATAGCTCCTGTTGCTTACCCAAGCCAGCAATCACCACCCGAGCTGCCGGGAGCTTACTTAGGCTATGGATACTAGTAATCTCATTAAGTTTACCCTTAATCTCACCCTGGTTAATAAGCTGGGAGATAGCTCCATCCAAAGCTTTATCTATAGTAGCTATGTCACCCTCGGGGCGTTCCATACCCTCAAAAAAGGGCACAATAATGGCATCAGCTTTGGTCTTAGTCATATCACCAGCTACGACCTTAATCTCCACCTAAATCTCCTTTCGCTTTTTAAATAACTATGCCCCAGCTACTATTCAATACCCAACTCCTGCAACTTCTCAGGTGTGGGTATACCAGTTTTTGCATCCCAGCCCATTAGAGTATAGTAATAGCTTTTAGCCTTCTCTAGTTGTTCGGGGTCATAGAATTTGGTAGATAGGACTCCGTTCCTTTTGGGTTGGAAGAAACGATTGGGCAGCTTATCGTCAGCAGCACTGAGCCCCTCACGGATATTAAATAACCTTGCCATAGTCATGGTTCTCTCAGCTACCCTCAGCATTTCGGTTGTACTGGTCTTCCACCCGGTAACTGCAGACAAGATATCGACAGTTTGGTTTACATCGTAAGGCAAAAACAGGCAGAGCACAAGACAGTCCAGAGCAATACGAGACAGATGCACATCTCGGAACATATTTACCTTATGCGGCCCAAGGTCATCAGCAGGAAGAGGTTCCAGTATTCCCAGAGGCTTCAACCTGTCAAGGAACGGTCCCGGTTGGCTGAGCATAGTGTCATGAAGGTTGGCACAGTGGTCAGCCCCATTCGGGTTAACCGCATAGCCTAAGCCCAGGGCGGCTTTTACTCGCGGGTCATGCATTGGTATTTCTAGTCCTTTAACCTGCATGGCAAATTCCACGGCTCCCTTGCCGATTTTTTGGGCAGCCCGAGCTGTCCCCTCAGCCAGGAGGTCACCAATACCCTCACGCTTAGCAATCAATTCGATGGTTTTAAGCATAGCTTCAGCATTCCCAAACGTCAGCTCAATACCATCAGTATCCTTAGTGGTAAGTAACCCGTTCTCAAAGCACTCCATAGCCAAGGCAACGACACCCCCGGTTGAAATTGTGTCCAAAGAATAGGCACCGCAAAGCTCATTCCCCCTGGCGACTGCCTTGAGGTCGCTTACGCCGCAGTTAGAACCTATCGCGGCCAGTGTCTCATACTCCGGGCCACCATAGACAGGGTCCACAGGGTAAGGTTGGTCAACCTTGACCACCTTTTTGCAGCGGACCGGGCAGGCATAGCAACCTTCCATCTTAATCCTAATCGTATCTCTTACTGCCTCAGCACTTATCTTTGCTATCTCAGGGAATTCACCATCCAGGAAATTACGAACTGGTATATTCCCGTCAGCTACACCAGCCTCCATTGCTGCCCCGGTGCCCAGCTCATGTGCCCACGCCCAACGCTGTGGATTATCTAAGACCCACTGTCTGAATCCCTTTATCCGCTCAGGCTCAGCTACCCGGGGCCTCCTGTGACCTCTAACAGCAATCGCTTTAAGGTTCTTCGAGCCCATTACTGCCCCCATTCCGCCTCTACCAGCAGCATCCTTAAGGTCATTCATTATGCAAGCAAAGCGCACCAAATTTTCTCCGCCCGGTCCTATACCTGCCACTCGAATCAGGCTATCTCCCAGCTCGGTTCTGATAGTCTGCTCTGTCTCTTTTGTTTTCATTCCCCAGAGGTGACTGGCATCTCTTATGCTTGCCTCTCCATCGTGAATCCAGAGGTAGACCGGTTTTTCAGCCTTGCCCTCAACAATAATGGCATCGTAGCCAGCGTGCTTAAGCTCAGCACCCCAGAATCCTCCTACCTCTGACTTGGCATAGCCGCCGGTTAGAGGCGATTTGGCACCAACACAGTTACGACCGTTTCCAGGTAGCGGAACCCCCGTTACCGGTCCCAGAGCAAAGATTAGTTTATTCTCCGGACCTAAGGGGTCAATTCCTGGCTGTAATTCTTTCAACAGAAAGTATGAAATAAAACCGGCGCCACCTAAATATTTCCTGCAGAATAGCTCGTCAACTGCATCTGCCGATATGGCACCACGAGACAAATCAACCCGTAGTATCTGCCCATTATACCCGTAAGGCATCTTGCAAACCTCCTATAAAGTCTAATCTAGCGCAAATAAAAGCTAAATGGGAAACTCTAATGTATCACCTCCCTCACAATTTTGTCCAGGACGGGGGTAATATCACGAGAGGTGTCCACAGCATAATGGTTGCGACGGATTTTCTGAACCGAGGGCTTCATCCTCTGGTATATTGCCCAGTCAGCATCTGATTTACTCCCTAAATTTTCCCGCCTGGCTTTAAGCCGCTCATGCACTACCCAAGGTGGCGCCTCAACCCGCACCAAGACTAACTTGATACCCAAGCGGTCAGCAATACTATAGAGATATTCACGATGTCGCTCTGATAGATTGGTCGCATCTAAAATAAGGGAATTTCCTTTTTTCAGTAATCTCTCAACAAGAAGGCGAACAGCCCCAAAAAGGCGTGAACTCTCCTGCGGACTATAGCTCGGTGATGGGAAAAGAGCCTTGCGCAAGGCATCACTTTCCAGAATAATGAATGATAGCCTCTCAGCCAGCTTACTACAAAAGTAAGATTTTCCTGTTCCAGGTAGACCACTGACGGCAATAAAGACAGGCTCCGCTACCAGCTCAGGAAACTCCCCCAAGCTATCAATCAGTCGCTGCACATCAGAGACAAGCTGAGCATTTTTCACACCCCTTATTATAGAGTATTTCCTTTGATTTCGCTAGGTAATCTGAAAAAATCTTACTAATTATTAAAAGTGAGGTCATTTTCCAAGGGTAGATTGAAGAGGCAAGCCTTAGTGATAGATAACTCAGCACCATCAAACTAGAAAGCAGCTTACTCTTGTGGAATGCAGACAGCAGTATCAGTAACGATAGCCACTTTAGCAACCATAAAAGGTCTAATTCCGCCCCTAGTCTTCCAGATAAAAAGCAATACCTAAGGTTCCAGTGCCACAGGCGTAGCCCATTACCGGACTGAACTCAGTAATCCACAGTTCAGCACAATTGAATTCAGAAGATATCCGCTCCTTTAGTCTCTCACCTTCATCCTGGGCATAGGCATGCATTACGGCAACATGCACCACTCTCAGCCCTACCTTATTTCTCATTATCTTAAGCAGCCGCTCCACCCCACTCTTTTTGCTTCTGGCTACACCAGCAAAATGCACTAACCCAGAAGAGGTAGTAAGTATCGGTTTGATATGAAGTATGGAGCCTACCTGCGATGCTATTTTGGGTATGCGCCCTGAGCGATAAACATGGCGGACGGTATCCAAAAAGGCAAAAAACCTGACCTTGTCTCTCATTTCCTCAGCTGCCTTAATCACCTCAGCCAAGTTTTCCATCTCCGCCGCTGCTCGAGCTGCAGCCAAGGCAACAAAACCTTCAGCAGCAGTGGTTGTCTGGGAATCTAACACCTCAATAGCTGTCCCGGGCAGCTCCACCTCGGCTCGTTCTTTAGCTACTTGGGCAATATCATACGTTGCGCTGAGTTTAGCTGAGATAGTAATACAAAGGATATTCTTAGTTTGTTTGCTGGCTTCGCGGTAGGCTTTAAGGAAGTCCTCAGGCGAGGGTGCGGATGAGCCCCAAGAGTCAGGATTCTTTAAAAATAACTCATAGGACTGAGAGGGGGTTATATCCACCCAATCTTTATAAACCTTACCCTCAAAGTGAATGTTGAGGGGCACAACCCCAATCTCATACTCCTCCACCAGTTCCCTGGTGAGGCAAGCCAGGCTATCAGTAACGATGGCCACCTTATTAGCCATGAAAATCTCTTTCTCCCGAAGAAGTCCTTCGGAGCTTTTTCAGCAGAAACTAGTCAGGCCACTTCCCTTGGTCTGGTTCGGATAGCCCCCAGCACGCTCACCAGCGTCAAAATAATGCCCACGCCGATGACTATCCAAAAGCCATAGACCTTAGCCCAGAGTAACATGCTCCGGGCGCTCCTAGCCGTGTCAACCAGATCCGCAATCGTGTCGTCACTAAACCTCAGGCTAGAAACATAGACCGGCATCTTCATGCCTGGCGCAGGAACAATATTAATGGCATTAACGCTCTCCGTATATACTGTCACCCCGCTCACCGGCTCAACCTTCAGATCAACAACTACATCCAGAACTTGAGGCAGGCCAGTTCCCTCTTGGGTGCCGATGTCCAGATCTTGCTCACTAATTTCAAAGGCAAATACCCTCAGACCCTGAAAATCCTCCTCACCTGTGAAATTGGCGTCTAAGGGACGCCCAGCGGTCAGTATCCACATGGAGTAGGTCTTCTCTCCCACCTTTTCCGGGAAGCAAAATTGACCGCTTCGCTCCATGTCCCCATAGCCGGCGACATATGCTCGGATAGACCTGTCTACCCCCAGTACCTCGGTTAGTCCAAACTGGGGTAATTCCATGCCAGCTAGTGCATGGGCAGTGGTAACTGTCTGATTAATTATCAGCACATTATCCTGGACTCCTGTCGCCTGTTGTTCTCTCACCACATTGACCGGGATTTCGTCCAGGCTTTCGGTCTCAGGGTTCATCACTTCATAGGTACCTTCAAAATTGATTACTTTGTGATGGTCGGCAGGGAGTTTAGCCAAAGGGGGGAAGATAGCATACAGCCAAACCAGGGATAAAATAACCAAGACCAGACCAAGAGAAATTAAGACCGTGTTCCAGGTTTTCCATTTCAAAATCACCTTTCTATACCTCCTTAATTTACGTCGTTGAACTTAGTAGAATAATCTTTAAGCACCCCACACCGCTATCAGCTCCTTTCCAATCCTTCGCCTCTGTTCCCCAAATGCCCAGAATAATATCTGCCCAACTTAGTAGTTTCCTTTGATTAACCTCCTTTTACCTAAAAAAAGTTCAGCTTTTGCCGCTTTTATAGACTTAATCTATTAAACTCTTCCCTTAACCTTCTGAATAAAAGGCAAGACCCAGGGTTCCAGCGCCGCAGGCATAGCCCATTACCGGGCTAAACTCGGTAATCCAGAGCTCGGCACAATTAAACTCAGATGATACCCGCTCCTTTAACTTTTCGGCTTCATCCAGAGCATAGGCATGCATCACGGCAACATGCACTGGATTTAGCCCTACTTTACCCCTCATTATCTTAAGCAGCCGGTCTATACCACGCTCTTTGTTTCTCACTGCGTTCATAAAATGGGGAACCCCTGAAGAGATAGTAAATATTGGCCTGATATTAAGCATAGAGCCTGCCAGGGCGGCCACTTTGGGTATACGCCCGGTTCGGTAAACATAGCGAACTGTATCCATAAGGGCGATGAGACTAACCCTGTCTCTCATTTCCTCGGCTGCCTTAATCACTTCAGCCAAGCTCTTCCCTTCCGCCGCCACCCGAGCCGCAGCCAAGGCAATAAAACCCTCAGCAGCGGTAGCTGTCTGGGAGTCCAATACTTCTATGGAGGTCTGAGGAAGCTCAATCCTGGCTTGCTCTTTAGCCCCTTGGGCTACACTATAGACTGCGCTGAGTTTAGCCGAGATAGTAATACAAAGGATGTTCTTCGTTTGCTTGCTGGCTTCGCGGTAGGCTTTAAGGCAGTCCTCAGGCGAGGCGGCTGATGTCTTAAAAGACTCAGGGTTCTTCAGGAATAACTCATAGGCCTCAGCCGGGGTTATATCCACCCAATCCTTATAGACCTTGCCTTCGGAGTAAAAGCTAACAGGCATAATCCTAATCCCATACTGCGCCACTATTTCCCTGGTGAGGCAAGCTATGCTATCAGTAACAATGGCTACCTTTTGCGTTACAGACCTCCCTGCGCCATTATTCGTGCTTTTTTCACTAAGCTATTGGGCGCTGCCTATAATATCTTATCTTACGTTCCAGCAATGCCGGAGTTAAGAAAAGACTCAACAGGACTAGAATTAGAACCAAAAAGGTAGACAAGCCGAGTCTACCTTCGGCATAACAGGCGGCCATAATTAGAGTTAGAAGTCCCGATATAAATAGCACGGTTACTTTTAACCAACGTTGCCTCAGACGAATGAAGGTAGCTGCTGTTACCGCCAAAGCTAAAAAGCTTAGCCCAATCCATGGCGCCAAGTCGTGAAGGCGCTCTACACTAAACTCAGGGAATCTACCTTCCAACTGCACAGCCAAAAACCAACCGAGGATGATCGGCACCGGAAACAACATTAGCGAGCTATATAGCCAGTCTCTTTTTATGGTTTGAACTGTAATGCGGTATAGCAACCATAAAGCCAGCGGGATATAAAGGAGTATTGCCACCCAAGACCACCCCTTAGGCAGATAAAGTAACAGGAGACCAGCCACCACTACCGGTAGTAAGGAGTAACCCAGCCAAGAGAAAAGCCAAGCTGGTTTACCATGCCACCAGCCGTAGACTGCCACACTCAGCACTAAAACGAGCATGACTAATAGCCAGCCAATACCTTGCCACCAATTCAGAGCAAACAATAAACCAAAAAGCAGGTGTGGCATTGAAGCTAATAGCGCTTGGCGCCAGGTACCCTGGCTATGGGCTTCATATATTTGACGAGCAACTAACTTGGCTGAGCCTAGCAGCTTGACACAGGTATTAGCTGCTTCCTCTTCAGATAGCCCAGCTTGCCTCAGCTCCTGAAGCCTATCCTCAATATGAGTCTCAAGCTCACTGGTAACTTCCCGCTCAGATGAAAGGTCAAGCCTCAGATTATCTCTAACACTATCCAGATAATGATTTAATTCAGTTACCACTGCCTCTGCCTCGTATTAAGTACTCGTTGGTTGTAGAACTAGGTTCATAGCTGCCAAAAAATCCTGCCACTGGTTCCTCTTCTCTAAGAGGGTATAGCGCCCTTTATCGGTAATATGATAATACCTTCTCTGCCGGCTACCAGGCAGCACCTGCCACTTACCCAGGATTAAGCCTGCCCTTTCTAAACGGTGAAGAGCCGGGTAAAGGGTGCCCTCCTTAAATTTGAAGTAGCCCTGGCTTTTTCTCTCGAGCTCCTTAATAATCTGGTAGCCATACATTGGTTGTTGAGATATTAAGTAAAGAAGCAAGGAATCAGTGCTACCCTTCATTAAGTCACGCCTTCGAGCCATTTAAATTACCTCGCTTATCGTTATACATAGACAAACTATGTATTAATTCAAACATATATTTCGCCATTTGTCAATAGGGTTAAATAGAGGTCATTTACCAAGGGAGTTTAAGAGAGGCTAACGCCTCCTTCTATTATCTCCCCTTATGCAAGAAAATCTGAAGGGGTGCAGCTCCTTCGGAATCTATGACTCCCCTTCCCTTAGATTTCAAGGAAGATGAAGAGGTTTCTTAAATAATCTGGTATGTGAAGGCATTGACACCACCATTTCTGTAGTATAATCTGCGTTAGGATGATTTTTGTTTTTGTGGATGAAACTGGAGAGCCAGAAAAGAGAAATATATTCTCGCCTGGGTCAACATCTTATTTTGGCCTCGCTGCTATCAGTATTGCAGACAGGGATTACGAGGCTCTTCGACTTTTATTGGCTCAAATTCATTGGCTTCGTGGCACAGCTACCACAATAGACTCAACAAATCACATATGGGCATTTAATTTTCTAAGAGGATTAAAAGAACTAGAGGCAATTGGTCTAATTTCAGCATCGGCACTGTATATAGACAAGAAAGACTATAAGGGGCGTTATCTAACGTGGTCTGACTACAATATTCACAAGGATGAATGGCGCTATTACCTACGCAATTATTTGCTTCGTCACCTTTTAGAGTATCACTTTAATTCATGTATCCCCAATGAATCTGTTGAATTAATAATTGACCGTATCCCTTTAACTGAGAGTCAACTAGAAAACACTCGTAATTATCTAAATAGCCAGACACTACCCAAAGAAAGCGTACCCTTTGCCATACCTTATATTCAACATCTTACGCTACCTGCCTCAGAATATGTTGGTGGCCTTGAGGTTGCCCACCTCTTAGCAGACGTGCTTAAAAGGCGGATACAGAATAATATTCCTCCACTTATGGAGGAATTATCAAGGTTTGTGAGAACTAAACACTTCCTAGGCGAAGAGAAAGTGACTTAAAAAGTAGGAGGGGAAGCATCCTTCCCCAATCGGTTCGGGATTACTTCCCCTAGATTTAGCTATTATTATTATAGCACGCTTGTCAAATTTGTCAATACCCCCTGTTATCACTACCTTAAACCAAGACATTCCATTACTTTTTAAGGTCTTCCTTGCGAATCTTACCAGCAGCAGTTTTGGGTAAAGAATCCAAAAATATAACCTGTTTAGGCACCTTATAATTAGCTATGCGCTCAAGACAAAATCGCTTAATCTCCGGCTCTGTGGCTGCCTCCCCTGCCTTTAAACTAATAACAGCTCTAACCACCTCCCCCCGCAGCTCATCGGGAATCCCCACTACCGCTGCCTCAGCTACCTTAGGATGGGTATATAACACATCCTCGATATCGCTGGGATAGATATTCTGACCCTTGGCGATAATCATCTCCTTCTTCCTGCCTAAAATGAACAGCTCGCCATCCCCATCTACCTTACCAACATCACCAGTATAGAGCCAGCCATCCCTTATTGTCTCAGCAGTAGCTTGAGGATTATTATAATACCCCTTCATTATTGGTCCGCTAACAATTATCTCACCTGATTGATTTGGGGGGAGTTCCTTACCATTATCATCTACTATCTTCACCTCCCACCCAGGCAGAGCTTTCCCTACTGAGCCAAGCTTTCCTGTGCCATCAACAGGCTGACAGGTAACATGAGCTGTAGTTTCAGTTAAACCCCACCACTGAACAACATCCAAACCATAGAGTTGCTTAAATCGCTGCACCTCCTCAGGAATTTCAATATAACGCTCAGGGCTGAACTCCTGCATAATAAGAGCCATAGGAAATATGGGGGCTAGGTCATCAGGGGTTACTGGCTTTCCTGTGGCTGGATGCAAAACCGGTGGCAGTGGCTCAGGTAAATCGGGCAGAATGTTATACCAAGAAGTTGGCATCTCCTTTTCATCTAGAATAAACTTTGTTCTCTCCACTTTGTCCTCCTTTTTATTTTACTTTGTAGAGCTATGTATGACCTAATCTCTCGGCCCCAAGGGGCCACCACCACGACATAGTAAACATATTCTTACCTCCTTATTAAAAAAGCCTCCTACTCCTTTAAGGGGCAGGAGGCTTACTCCCACGGTGCCACCCTTCTTAGTCATCTCCAGCTATTAAAATTAGATGACCATCTTTATCAGGTACAGAGCTTAGTATGTAAAAAGCTTAGCTCTATACCCTGGGACTTAATAACGCTTCCCCGGCGGCAAAGCCTACTCATTTACCAATTTGGTAATTTTCGGTTTGCCGAAATCCATCCCCTGATATGGTTGCCTCGGTCACTAAGTCTTGGTGGG
>JABUBQ010000030.1_pt1 | contig 16908 bp, 27 predicted proteins | sample 7240351 | NCBI WGS metagenome assembly JABUBQ01 (sample SAMN07256348, study PRJNA390944) | subsurface metagenome | isolation source: Methane hydrate marine sediment | place: Pacific Ocean: Eastern North Pacific, ODP site 1244 | collected 2002 | reverse complement strand
CCTGGAGATTACCTCACTATCCAGGCTGCTATTGATGCTGCTGTCCCTGGCGACACTATTATCGTGGGCCCGGGGACATACACAGGAGCACTCGCTTATTGGCTCGTAAGCGTCTGGGTGTATAGTTATTTTAGGTAGCCCCTTTGCTTTGCGGATAGGATTAGCCTTCTCAATACACTCTCGGCAGACAGGTTGCCTCACGCCTTGCCTATCTCTGATGCTAGGGACACGGTGAGGGTTGTAGCTTATCACCTTTCCGCAGGTATAGCAGGGACTTAATACCATCGCATAGCCCATATTTACCCCCTTTCCGATGGTGTGCCACAGGCTCAATGATGGTGTGCCATAGCTTTGATAGCCTGCTTAAACCGGCGATAAGCCTCTTTCCTCATCTGCTTTAATTCGTCCAAGGTCGGCAGCTTGAGGTCAGGGTTATGCTCTTGCCGGCAGAGAGTTAGGCCAAAGAATAACTGCCAGCCTATTAAATGAAATACACATTCCATTTCATCACCCCCTCACCATTTTAGGCTTGACCGGGGCAGTCAACGAAAGGTTAATCTCTACCGACCAAATCTCCTGCCAAAAGTGAGCCAAAAGGCTCACTAATTTGATACCAAAGTTACCTATATTGTGCCCGTGCTCGGAAAGGATGCGGGCTAACATCACGACCAGCTTGTCAAGGCGATAGAGGTTAGAAATTTGCCGGTGCCTGGCATACCGATTAAGCACTTCAATGGCGCCAATCTCCAGCAGCTTACGGATAGCCCGCCAGAAGGTTCTCTTAGAAATGTAGGCTTGGTCAGCAATATCGGCAGCCTTCGGATAAACTTTGCCATAGTAGATATAGAGTTCCAGCAGTTTAAAGATGGCGTCCCGCTCTCTTGTCTCCAGGCCCAGCCAGGTGAGCTGACGAAGAATTTCGTCGTGGTATTTGTGGAACATCCCCATCGTCAATATACGCCGTGTCTGTGGCACACCGTAACGCTTCTCTTTCTCTATACCTTTCTTATAAAAGATATTAAGGTTCCTGGGGGTTGGTGAGTTATGGTGTGCCATAGATTGCGGGGACGGGGAATTAGTTGCGGGGCTTTCTTTGGTTAGGGTTTCAGGGTCGCTGTTAGTAGACCTATATATGTTATGTCGTGTCATTTTACCCCCCTTGTGTGATAATCGGCTTGCTTAAAGAATGAATTTCAGTGCAGCCCCGGTCCGTAGCTATTGGGAATTTTATTCCGTAATATCTATCAATTTAACCTTCTCTATAGGATAGGTTCCGCTCATTCCCGCTGATAACCACATCAAGTCCCATTCCACACGCATAGCGCACTCACTGCTTTCGGTATACTTGGATGGCAGCGAGGGCATCACGATGCCACTACCAAAGATTATCCAATCGGCATAACCCCAATGAGGATAACCCGGTGGAGCAAACCGGCGCCACTCATCAAGCCCAAAGTCTGAAAACCAATAGCCCTGCTCTCTGAGCTCCCTCTCCCTTTCTGGTGTTAGTTCTTCACTGTGCACCACCCATACCCGCCAATAACCGAGCTTAAATTCCCCAGTAGGTTCTAAATACTGGGCGCCCCAGGCAACCCATTCATTAAACGAATTAAGGTAGTCTTTAGCTCCATCACTCTGGGCAAGGCCAGAAAGACGAGCCTTTACCTTATCAATTGCCGTCTGCTCTGTTACTACCTCAAGCTCGTTTTCTAAATTTCTGATTTGAGCCTGTGCTGCCTCAAGCTCAGTTTTTACCCTTGCATACTCCTCTGAGGATACCCCGGTAGGAGCAGCACAAGACGATAACAGGAGAAGTGCCAAAACCAGAGCCATAATGATAGGTTTTTTCATCATAACCCCCCTTTTAATTTGTTTGTTTTTAGCCTCTCTACTTCACTCTTTGGGATAAGGGTTCGTCCACCTACCCTGAGTGGAATTAGCTTGCCGTCTTTAATCCACCGATAGAGGGTGGCATAGCCAATTCCAAGTAGGTGGGCAGCCTCATTGGTATCATATATTTCCGCTGTATCAACTACTATCTTAGGCATAATACAAGACTATATCATATTTTGAGGGTTTGTCAAGCCTTTTGGGGAACTATTTGAACCGAAGAGAGCCGGGCGGTTGACAAAATTGCTGCGATGGTTTTAGACTAGAGTTATAGTTAATGATTAACCGTTAAAGGTTAACAGTAAAGGTTAAGGGTAAATGGTTACTCAACAAGTTGATTTAGAGGTGCTCTGCCAGGTATGCCAGCAACCTATGGAACTAGGCACGACTAAAAGCACAAAAAAGGCATTCTTTTTTTGCCCGATGCACTCACAAACTTGGATTAGACTGGAGGCGTTAAATGAAACTATCGGACCTAAATCCATTCAAGAAACTGAAGAAAAAGGGGGTAAAAATGGGAGACGAGAAGTTGGAACAGAGGGTGCAGGAAGTGGAGGAGAGCCAGGCAGCCCTAGCCGAGAAAGTAGGCAACCTGGCGGCCACCTTGCCCGAATTAAAAAGCTACTTGGACAGTAAATTTGAGGAGCTAGGCACTAGATTAGTTGAGCATACTAATCAGCCGGATGAGGGAGAGGTTGAGCAGAGGGGGTTTAAGCGGGGCCAGGAAGGGATAGTTTCAGGCTTTGAGAACAATAACCTCGTAGGCGAGCTTGAACCCATAGCCAGGCGCATCTTTGATGCTATCCGCTCTCAGGGCTATGATATTGTTCCCAAAGAGCAATTGGCCGAAGCGACCGGGGAGGCCGAAACCGAGGAAGGGAAGGATGGGGAGACGCCAGAGCCACCTTACCTGCATATAATAGACCACCCTGAAGAAGGCTACTTCCCGTGGACGGAGGGTCGCTTCGCCAAGATAGTGGAGGCAGTATAATGAATATAGAAGAGCTTATGGCACAGGCCGGCATATCAAAAGACGACCTCAAAGCTTTTGCCAGCCCTCTAATCAAGGAAGCTATTGGCGAAGAGCTTAAAGGTGAAATTCAGGGTGTAGTCAGGGAAGAGGTGAGACCCATTATTGAAGCCTTACCAGACCAGGTTAATTCCTTTGTTGTCCAGCAAGTTGGCAAGCTTGCTGAGGAGGTTAAGAGCGAAGCTGATAAAAAATTAGATAAAGCTCTCCAAACCGCTAGTAGTAATTCAGGTAGCAAGGAGAAGGGTAAAAGTGAAATCTCCCCGGAGTTAAAGGAGAAGCTTCTTAATCGGTTTATTGATAAAGCTCTAGGGGCTGATGAGGATAAGCTAGGAGAGCAGGTTGAGAAGTTAGTTAAGCGACAGCAGGCATTGAACGCAGCGATGTCAGCGGCTGGGATTTATCAACCCGGTCCCGAGGTAGTCTGGAAGGCATATCAGGATGCGACAGCGAAAGCCTATGCGTCTATGATAAAAGGTGGCGGCTTCCCTTTACCAGTAGTGGACGAAACAAAAAAAGGTTTAAGCACCTCAAGCCCTCAAAGCGAGTCAAGAGGCGATTCCTCAAAGAGGTCAGAGGTGTTTGATAAATTTCTGAGGTGATATGGCTACTATTGCTGAATTATTAGAGGTGAAGCAAGATGATGTAGAGTGGGACGCTTGGTTTACCGACAAGATGTCCATTACCCACCTGGCCCTTCTTGAAGACCACCTCCTAGACTATAGCCAACGCTCGGCTGATGACCAGTGTAAAAACTGTATGCTCTGGCACTGCGAGAAGCTTAAGGGCTATTCTATTTACGAAGCTCCTAAATTCTTTGATGGCGGCCACGAGAGCACCTATCAGAAGGCAGGGAAACTTGCCCAGGCGGTCCAAGATAGCCTGGGCCATCTTGCTCAACCAGAGGCATTAGACTATGCTAAAAAGGTCAGGGATTTGAGGTATGAGCTAGTAGGCTATGGTGTGTATGATTTTACTGTAGCTCAAGAGCAAGAGGAAATTATTTATCCTGAAAAGAAGCCAAAGCCACTGTTAATTGCCAAACCTGAGGCTCCAGGGTTAAAAGGCATTATTCCTCCTGAATTAGCAGCAACTAAAATTCAGACTAGGCTAGTGCGTTCTGGAGTTTATGACCCTGCTAAAATGCCTGTTATTAAAAGCCCTTTGGATTTGCAACCATTCTTTAGCAAAATGAGGCAAGCTGACCAAGAATGGCTAGTGGCAATCTATACTGACAATCACCTGCGAGTTTTAGGGGCTGATGAGGTTACTATTGGAGGCCGAGCTGCTGGTATAGTTCCTGTTGATACTATTTTACGGGGAGCTATCTTACTAAATGCAGGGCAAATATTTTTAGCCCATAATCACCCTAGTGGTGACCCTACTCCATCTGATGAGGATAAGGTAGCTTGGAGTAGAGTAAGGGAAGCAGCTAAATTATTTGATATTGATGTCCCTGAGGCGATGGTTGTAGGTAGTATAAATGATTATTCATTAGCAGCGGAGAAGATTATACCAGCGCCAGTAAAAGCATTACAGGACAGGCATATTGAGGAACTAGCAGCAATGAAACTGCTCACCAAGGAGATACGAGATAAGCTGCCACCACTCTATTCACAGGAAAAGGTTCAGGACCCGATGGTCCAGGTAAAGTTCTTCACGCCTGATTCCAATTGGACTTGGTATGGCATTGAGTTTGATGGCAAAGACCTATTCTTTGGCTGGGTTGTCGGGTTTGAAAAGGAAATGGGCTACTTCAGCCTCAAGGAATTAGAATCTGCCCGGGGCCCCCTGGGTCTGCCGATTGAAAGGGATAAGTGGTTTACCCCGGTGCAACTCTCTGAGGTTAAAAAGCTACATCAACAGGAGGTGGCTAAGATGACGAATGAACTTTACCGTCCGGCGGTCTTTCAAAGGCGGATGTTTGGTGATGAGGTTTATATTTTCTATAAACACGCTGCTAATAATAAACAAGCATTTAAGACTATTACAGAGCTTTACCAAAATTGGAACCTTCTAGCGGTAGCATCTGGGGATAATGATATTTGGGTGCTTGAAAAGGATGCTTCCTTAATCATAGACCCGGAATTCCTCCGGGAGCACGGCGCTAAATTAGAAGAAGGCATCGTAGCGGGGGCAGAGATGGAACAAAGGAGAGAATATGAAATCAGAATGTTAACAGCTAGTGAACTAAGGCAGATAGCCGATATTATGGACAATCCAGCTTTACCAGAAGGGACAGAATATAATCCCGATATGCTTATTCGCCCCAAGATGTTTACTGCTCCTTCGGGTAAGGTTACCCTAGAAGTGTTCTTCGCTAAAACTGGCCTTAAGACCATCCAGCAACTCCTTCAAGAGCAAACCCTATTAGAGCAGCATCAGAAAGACCGGCCGCAGGATATTATTTTCTTTAAGGACACTATAATGAAGCACTACTATCCCAAAGAGGATTTCCACCCCGATAGCTTCCGGGTAGTTAAGCCAGAGCCAGGGGTGATGGTTACTCTAGGGTGCTTAAAGAAAGATAAGTGGTATCCCGAAAGGTTAGAGTGTGTGCCAACGCAGACCTTACATAGAACCATAGTGCCCCGAATAGAGAAATATATCAAGGAAGCCGAGGAATGGGAGGCGGTCGGCGTGCCAGCACAGCACCGGGAAACTGAGGTCGGTATTGTGCCCAGGGAACTGGTTGAGGTAATTAGTGGTAGTTGAAAAGGGAGCTCCGATATGTTGCTCAAATAAAAAGTGCATCCTCGGGCCGATGAGTAAAGGCACGAGAAACAGGGTGGTGATTAATCTTAAGTGTCCTAAGGGGACAAGGCTTGTAGGGGCTTGGCATAGCCATCCTGGGGGGCATTCTTATCCTTCACCGGCCGATGTTATAAATTTGCAGAAAGCAGGGCTTAATATGAGTTGCGTTACCGGTCGGCAGGGGTTAAAGTGCTATAGAATTAGACCTTGACAAAGTGATTTTCTAGCAATATTATTAATAAGGGGCGGAGACAATCCCAGAACAGAATCTGGGTCTCCGCTCTATTTTGTTTTCTGGGGTTGTCCCGCAAAATAAGAAGGGGCGTAGCACTCTCGGATAGAGAGTTGGAAGGCTACGCCCCTTCCCTTTTATCTGGGAGTGCTTGTCCCAAAGGAAAAGGAGGAGGGAAGAGTTATGGAAATTAAGTATCCAGATAGAGGTTTTTTCGCTAGAACTTGTTTAGCTCCAGCCTCTAGAGCTTGTAAGGGCAAGAAGGCCCCTGCTTTTCAAGCTTGTCGGCGAGACCAAATATGTGCTTGCCGTGCCCGAATGACCTATGTTCCTCCCATTGCTCCTAGAAGATATAGCGCTGTATGAAAGGAAGGAATCTATGAAGGCAACGCAATGGCAGCCCAGGGGACAGAAGTGTGTTCGCTACAAGGTTGTTCCCGTAAGGACTGCCAAAAGTGGTAGCGGGCGCCGATGCGCCGAATTCAAATAAAGGAGGTTTCTAATGGGTAAAACAGTAGTTCAAAATGTCAAAATGAGACCCGGCGAATGCCGACGCACCAAAGCGGGAGTGAAGTATTGCTATACTGCCAAAGGTGTGCGGTTCGTAGGGAAATAGGAGGGAAGCAATGGGTGATACAATTTCATTAGACAAGGAAACCCTAGCCCTGTTAGACCAACGAGACACAAAGCTGTCAGAGAGGGTCAAGGCCGATATAGCTGAGATTTTTGCCAAGGCTGAAGCTAGCACCGAGAATAAGGAAGAGATTGAGCACGAGCAACTTGGCGGCATAATGGCAACTGAGATTATGGGTATTCCTCTGGGACAAGCTCTTATTGGTGGTGGTGTCGCCCTCATAGTCTCTGAGTTAGTTGACGGCATCATTGGTGGTGCTGTCAAGGAACGAATGGGGGTTGAGTGGGCAGAAGCTCTAATTAAGGGTGGTTCGGCTTGGGCAGTGAAAGCTTGGGGACCCGGTATCTTAGGGGCTAAGGCTGCCGACACGGCTGCTCTGTTCCTGGCTTGGGAAGCCATCAGAAGCATTATCCCTATTGACAACTGGATTAAGGGGTTCTTCAAGAAGGAAGAGGAAAAGGAAGAGGAAAGCTCTAGTTCTTCCTCTCATTCCAGCGAAAGCTCATCCGGCGGCAACGGGCACCAACCCGATGCTATGACTACTCTGAGAACATCCCTAGCGATAGGAGGTAGATAATGACCACAAAACGAGTTCCTTTAGTTCTAACATTACCCTATGCAGCCAGCGCTGTTAGAAGTTTGGCTCTGGAGAGAACGGGGCTGATAACCCACCTTGACCTTTTACTCAGGCTTAATGCCACCTTTACTGGCTCTATACGAGAAGATGGTATGGCAAGAATCATCAAGGGTTTAGCCATTCGTGATGGTCAGGGGCATACTTGGGAAGCCTATGGTGATGGTCGTCAGCTTTACTGGAAGAACTATCTCCAGTATCAGGGCCAGGTCAGAATGGAAACCCCGACAACCGGCGTAGATGCTTATGCCTTATTCCAAATACACTTCGGCCCCAATCCACTTAATCCCTTTGACCCGGTAAGTGGCATTCCAGCAGTAGAGCTAGGCCAACTGGCTTTAGAGGTTACCTGGGGACCCATAACTACTTTGGGCGCTGATGTTACCGTTCTTACCGGCGAAATCACCGTAACTCCAGCCATTGTTCTGGCCGGACGCCAGTATGATGCAGTGCGGCCCGGTCTTCTCTTGCCTAATAACCGCTGGGAGAAGGTGGATATTGCTGCCGTTATTGGTGAGATAGGACTGCGGCGAGAACTACCCGCTGGCTCTATCCTGCGAAAGACCGACCTTTTAGTTACCGATGGAGCAGCTGCCGACGCCGATGTCCGCTCTGATACTGATATAAGCGAGGTAGGCTATATTAAGGCATTAGAGAATGTAGTTGCCTTCCGGGAGGGTTGGCAGACCTTGCTGGGTAGGGCACAAGCCAAATATGGGCTTCCTGCTCTGCCATCAGGTATTGCTCGCATAGACTGGGGTGAAGTAGCTGGTGATGTCGCTCTGGATTTGAGGGGAAGACTACCCGGGCTTGATTTGCTTGGCTTTACCACTCTGACTACTACTGGCGACATCTGGATAGCCCATTCAGCTTATTCAGCATCATAAGTCATAGGAGGTTAAACTACTATGGCTTTTGTAACGATTGCTGAAGGCACGGCTATAGGGAAACTGGAGTCAACAGTAGGCGATTTTAGCCTGCCCAGCGGGACGCCGGTGTGGGCTATAATTGACCTAACGCTGCCGGTTGCTTATCTCTTTAATCTACCCGGTGTTGAAGCCCTGTTTCAAACCCAGACTAAAGGTATGGTAGTGAAGGATGTCCATTCTGAGGGGGCTTCAAGGGTTATTGTTGAGATGGAAGCTGCCTCTCCGGTTTGGTGGATGGCTGCTTTACTTTTTATTAAAGCTCACTGGGTATTGATTTTAATTAGCGGATTGTTGATAGCAGCCCTAACTGCTTTCATCCGACTGGAGGCACCGGAAGAAGTGGTGAAGGGGGTAGCAGGGATAGTTAAGTGGGGAGCAATAGCCCTGATAGCTCTAGTGGTGCTTTCAGTAGTTCCAAAGCGAAAAGGAAGGGAATAATGCCGGCTATAGAGCAGGGGAAGGTTACCAAGAAAGAAGCTGGTGCAGGAATTGGGGCTTTAATAGTCATAGCTCTTCTAGTCTTTGCCTTTGTTAAAAAGAAGAAAGCGTCACTATGGAAGGTTGGGGATGTAGTTTGGTGCTATGCTGGTGGTGATTCTGGCAGTTTTACTATAATAGATAAACGGTTTTCCAAAGGCTCTTGGGAATATCGTGTAGGTGAAGGTTCTCCTGTAATTGAGGATTTAGGCTGGTGGGGTGAGAAGGCATTAGTAGCGAGTCCGTGGGGATGTCACTATAAAGGCGCTTAGTTCGCTTTGATTTTTCCCAAAAGGAGGGAATGATGACTACTACACAAGTTGTAGAGCAGGAACGGGTAAAAAAGAAAGAGGTCGCTGTTGGCGCTGGAGCCCTGATACTTCTGCTTCTCATAGCCTTTGCCTTCGCTAAAAAGAAGAAGGATGAGGAACCCCCACCTGGCAATGGCGAACCAGCCGTTACAATAAAAACTCTAGGCTGGGAAAGCTCCCCGCAAACAGGGCACATTTACAAAAAGAAGGGTGAGAGCTTTACCCAAATAGTTAAGCTGAACAATACCGGTGGCGCTGGTGATGTTTACCTAAAATCAAGGTTTGGCACTGAATTCTTAGGCATCTTTAATGAAGCTCCAACCACAGAGTGGTTCGTTCTGGACAGAAAGATATATGTCCCGAAAGGGGAATCTGAAAACAGGGCGACCTTTGTTGTGCCTCAGACTGTCAAGGAAAAAACCTATGATTGCTATGTTGGCTTGAGCTTGGAAGAGGGCAAGGTAGATATGGACTACGCAATATTTAGCAGTGTTTTCACAATTGAGCCCCTAGTGGTTGAGCCTGAAGTCAGGGTTTTAAGCCTAGCTTGGCTATAAGAAGGAGGTAGTAGATTATGGACTTGGCACATCATAGACATACTGAAGATGAGGGGGGTCTTCTTTATGAGGGTTACATTCGGTATGCTGAGGTTGAAATCTCAGTAGATGATATATTAGCCCTTTTCACCACGGCGAAAGAATTGGTGGCTGCGCCGGGAGCCGGCAAAGTTATAGAATTTATCTCGCTACTGCTTGCCTATGATGCCGGTGCTACTCCCTATAGCGTAACCACTTGCACCGACCTAGAGGTGAAAATAACTGACAAAACTGGTGCAGCGGTGAGCACCGCTCAGGCGGTGGCCGGGATGATTGACCAGGCAACAGACCAAGTGCGGGCGTTAGATAAGCTAGAGGCAAGTGTAACGCCAGTGGACAATGCACCATTATGCCTAGCTTTAGGTGGTGCTGACCCGACTGCTGGTGATGGTGTGATACACGCTAAAATTGCCTACAGGGTCCACGAAACCGGTCTATAAGCCTTAAAGGAGAGACTGATGGATGGTAATAATCAAGGAACGCCTGCTATCAAGAATGCGCTCAGTCAGGCGATTGCCGAATATGAGCAGTTTAAGGGTGAGAGGATTACCTGGCTGGAAGCATTAGGTGATGCCCTGACCGGCATTGACGAGAGGCAAGACTATACTAATCTATTGCTTATGCGGCTGAGCATTGTTCTCGGTGCGCCTGCCGTAGCCCCTCCTGAAGCTCCCCCCGCAATCATCCCTATTTTTTATCCTACTCCAATCACTGGTCTGCCCCCTGTTCCGGTGCGACCGACAGTAACCCCTCTGGGCACACCAGTAAGCAAGCTGGACAGGGTTAATATCACTCTGACGACCTATCAAACAATAGTAGAGTGGAAAATTCCTGACCATTGGTATGGAGAGCTTTTCCAGGTCTCTATGATGGCTGATGATTATACTCACGCTCAATTTCGTTTAGTGATAGCCAATAAGGAACAGTGGGCAGATAAATACCTTATAGTTCCCTTAACCCAAAATTTCAGAGGCAATGAGTTTACTGAGACGATGCTTGTTCAAATTCAGGCTAAAACTGATAATGTAGCTAATCCTTTTACGGCTTATGGTGAAATAGCTGGGAAAGAGTATCAGAAATAATATAATGGGCTTTGGAGAACAAATAGAACTAGCAATAGCGACTCACAAGGAAGATGCTTCAGCTCACCACACTAAATACACCAATGCTGAGGCTATAGCTGCTGCCAAAACAGATACCGCTCTAAAGAACCCTTCTGGATTGATAGTCCTATGGCACGGCACAATAGCCAGTATCCCTTCCGGCTGGGTTATTTGTGATGGTAACAGCAGCAGCCCCAATTTGCTGACTAGATTCATTGAAGGTGTGGCTACAGCAGCAACTAACCCAGGAGCTACTGGAGGAGCTGTCAGCCACAAGCACACGATGGGAACTCATACTCATACTAACCCCCAGACTGGTAATAATACCACAAGCCCAACTGCTTCGTTTGAATACAGGGCTGCAGGAGGACTTGCAAGAACACATACACATCCTCAAGCAGATACTGGTGCCAAAGACCCAGGTGATACGAATTACACCGATGGGCGTCCAAAGTTTTATGATGTAGCTTTTCTTATGAAAACCTAGAGGTAAAGGATGATTATAAAGTGCTTCAGATGCAGTAAGGAAATAGATACCCCGGATGCTTCTAATGCTGACTATGTAATGGCAGAGGATACTAAGGGGAAGGAGATAAAGGAATCGCTCGTTGCCTTGAGGCACAACCAAGCTACGCTGGGAAAACAAAATAGGAAGGAAGAGATTACGGAAGAGGAATATGATGGTGTGATTGTAGCAAGCTATGAGGAGGCACAAAGAGATTTGGGAGAAGACTTGGTTAAGGTTATAGTAAAGCCGGCAGAAGTAGAAATCCAGAAAACAGGGGTTATTTGCTCTAGTTGTTATAAGGATACCGACTTTGTGATTTGGGGAATTCATAAGGCAAAGGTTGAGAAGCTGGAGAAGAAATGATACGCAGTCTTCAGGGGACGGAGGTAAAAGTAGTATGAGCGTGAAAGCAATTCAGGCACTAATGACCGGGCTGGTGGTCCTAGCGTGTGTTGTCGGAGGCATTATCCTGCTAGTCAAGGGTATTGACAGCACGGTGGGGATAATCTTGCTTGTCATCGTTGGCAGCTATCTAGGGCTGGACCTGACGCCCTGGGTGCCCCTGGGGAAGAACCAGAAAAAGAAAAAAGAATGAAAACACAGGTTATACTTAGGAATCTCCAGTGGCTAGGAAGGCATAATCCAGCCTTTACACCGGGGTCAGTTCAAACCGCTGTCGCTGAGCTGCTCAATCCTACTAGCTCTATCCTGCCCTATAGTGCTCACCTTCTTATAGGTAGACCAACAGTAGCCGGCTCAGGAAGGGCTTACTTCAATATTGAAGCCAGTAAAACTAAAAAGGTTAATTTCAAATTAGCTATGCCTACTGCGGAAGGGACTTACCCGGTCTACTTTGACATCTTCTCAAACGACCAACTTCTTATAGATTATCGGGCTGATGAGGATGTGGTGATTGAAGCAGCAGCACCACCCCCAGTTTATACTTGCCCTACCTGCGGTGCTAAGTTTGCCAGTGGGGCCGAGCTTGTCTCTCACATTGAGACAGCTCACCCACCAACTCAACTATATCGGGTTACACTCATTGATGGCTCTACGAGGATTGTTAACTGGGAAGGGTTACGAGCTCTAATGGTGACCGGTAGAGTTAGGAGTTGGGAAAAAGTGTAAAGAGAGAGATACCATCTGTTATTTAAGAAATCCTTTTTAGACTAACCCCACCGCCCTTTTTCCCCGCCGTTATAAAACCTACCCCGATTTTTGGCCTGTTTTTAATCTGGCCGGCTGACTTTTCAGCGGCCTAGCTGGCGGTTTCCACCTACCCTCAATGACATCCCTGGGGGTAGCCCCAAACTTCGCCAGCTCCGCATAAATGTATGACCGGCTGCAATGCAGCCTTTCCGCCGCCGCCCTGACCGTAGGGCTATTCCATAGGGCGTCACAAATGCTGATAACACTAACATCCAACAATTTGCGACCGATATGTTTACCCTCAGCCTTTGCCCGTGCCATTCCAGCGGCCACTCGGTCACCAATAATTGATGATTCTAGCTCGGCGATGGCAGCCATAATCTGCAAAATAAACCGGCCCTGGGCCGTGGTCGTGTCAATAACATCCTCGGCTATGGACTTAAACCTTATGCCCCGGTCATACCAGTCCCCGACTAGGTTGACGCATTCCCGGACCGACCTGAAAGCCCGGTCAAGTCTGAATACCAGCACAACCTTGAACTTGTGCTGCCGGGCATCCTTCTGGAGCTGCTGCCAAGCCTTGCGGTGTTTATAGTCCTTAGCCCGAGCATAATCAATATATTCCTGGTAAATCTCCCAGCCAGCATCCTGGCAGAAGTTTCTCAGGGCAAAAAGCTGGGTCTCGGGGTTCTGCTCTTTATCATCAGTTGAGACACGGGCATAGAGGGCTACTTTCATTTCGGCATCTCCTGCCTTAATTTAAGCTCATAGGTCTTATCATCAGGATAAATGTCTATTGCACCGACAAAAGGCTCTTTCCCGTGGAGTAGAGGTTCAAGATTATCCTTCAGGAACACTGGCACACCAGCCTTATCGCAGGCTAGGACTATCTCCTCCACCCACTCTATCTTGGGTGGCTTGTATGGCTTTGTCTGTGCTCCGATGATTACCCATCCTATGCCATAAAGCGTTAGCCCTTTCGCCCATTGCTCTATCGCCGTTTTGTCAGCAGGATAGTCTCCCCACGATAACAAAGGCTCAACTGAGATATACTTAACAGAAGCCTTAATGTCTCCCAGTAATAGGCAACCCTCTACGAACATCTGGTGGCTCGTAGCCGTTACCCCCACCCAGCAGTTATCAGGGAAGGGGCTGAACTTGATTAGGTTCTGGGGCTGCTTGGTGAGTAGATAGAAGCGGTGTTGGGGATTGCCTCTAATAATAGCAAATACTCTATCTTGCCAGTCTCTAGGCAACCAGCTACCAAACAATTCCCCCATATCGCAGACGAAGATGCCTTTAGGTGGTTTTAATGGAATATCACCTAGCCTATCTTCCCAGAAGCGGGGATAGAAGGGGTCAGTTTCAGCTTTATATTCCGTGTTGAAACCGATTAGGTATTGCTCGTTGACAGGAGCTACATTCTGATTAGCTAAATACCTCCACTTCAACCGCCCACTCGCCAGTTTCCTCGCATAGCAGTATTCACAGCCATTCAGACAGCCGGTTATTGGGTTCCAAGTATAGCCCTGTGTCCCATCAGGATTTTTAATCCACTCTATTTTTGTCTTGTTCACTTATTTGCCCTCCTAAAAGCCTCTTTCCATCATCCCCTGCCTTCGAAAAGCTAAACTCTTTGGCCTTCTCTATACAGGCGGGCCTGTCGTTGCAGTATCTGATATTCTGCTCACCGCCCGGGACCACTTGGCCGTTAATGATGAGTGGCTTAGTCAATACAGAAATCTTGGCGTCTGGCCTCTCTTCGCCGCAGATATGGCACTTCCAGGTATCAAAAGCGGTAACCATCTTCTATCCCTCCTCGAGTTTCTCTTAGAACACGAACTTACCGAGAATAAATCCGAGGGCGAACAGCCCCCACCCCCAAAGGAACACCAGGACTTTTCTCTCATACCACTCTTTAGTCAGTTTATTGGCCACAGCTCACCCCTTTTTATAGTGTTAACACTTTTATGGTGAGTCCTAACCTCACTATCGGGCAGCAGCCCCGCAGACCGAGCCAAGTTGATTAATAATGACTATTAATAGTTTTGCACGCTCCTCCTACTAGTATGAAGGGGCGTCGCCCCGTCAAGTTTACTAAGCTCCGAATCAAAACCCACCCTACCCACCACTTTCGTCAAGTGCCGGTCAAAAGCCCGCCTACATCTACGGCAGCAAAAATAAAAGGTTTTCTCCTCTTCGGTATCTGCCAACTGAACAACAATTGACTGATATAAGCCATCGCTAATTCTAGCGCCACAATAATCGCACCACATTCATAGCCCTCCTTTAAGCAATGCCTGGGGTAGTATTAAGCAGCTACCCCTGGCCAGCTTTCTCTTCGTCTTGCTTCTTCTTTAGATACTCGGCGAACTCCAATATCAGCTTTAATGCCTCATCCGGCAGCCCTTCTAAAGCAGCCTTCAATTCAGCCATCATTTTGTCAGTCATAGCTCACCCCCTTTTATAGTGTTAACGCTTTGTATGGTGAGACCTAACCTCACCATCAGGCAGCAGCCCCGCCGACCGGGCCAAGTTAGCCTTGCACCACTCAGAAACAGTCAGCCCTTGCTTGTCAGCTAGAGCCTTAATCCTGGCAGCCACCGGGTCCGGAACCCTAACCCCGATAACAGTTGTATTCCTACCTTTCGCCATAGTGTTAACATCCCTACTTGGCATTTTACCATAAGTGTTTACACTATGCAACCCCTTGCCCACGCCTGAGAGGGTAGGTGCCGTAGTATTGCCTAGCCGGGCAAGGGGTCTAGAATTCAATCTTAGAGGCAGAACAGTTGTGCTAGTCAATTAAAAGCAGGTGTTTACACTATAAAAACCACTTGTTGACTTATCCGCAAAGTGGTATAATGTAGGTAAGGCTATAAAAAGGAGGAGACAATGAGGATAGACTGGAAAGGAACGATAATCCCAAAGGTCAAAGAGCTGCTAGACAGCTTCAGCTACCGACCCACCCTGAGGCAGATATTCTACCGGTTAGTGGCTGCCCTGCTAATCTCTAACACCGAGACCACCTATAAGAGCCTGAGCCGAGCCACAGTAGTCGCCAGGGAAGAAGCTACCATTGACCCCCTGGCGTTTCAGGACCGGGTAAGAACCCACACCCAGGGGGACTATGGCTATCAAAGCCCTGGTGAGTTCGTTGACGATATGCTTGACCAATACTTATCTATGGTCAAGTCTCCCAATTCAGACGAACCATTACAAATATGAATAGTGAAACCATTGGCCCGGGCCTTCAGAAAGTTTTCTACCTCATCTGGCCAAGCCCACGCCTTGACAAATTTGCGGTCTCCTTTCCTTATACTTACTTGGCTTCTACTCATCGCTATACCATCACACTTCCTTAAAATCTAGTATCGTCATCGGTGCTTTTTTCTTGTTTACCTCATACATAATGGGCAGCCGGTAGCTCAAATGTTCGTCATTATCACCGGTGATAACCCCAGCATCAACACAGCCATCAATGGCTGGCTTAAGAGAAGCCAGGGCATCATCATCAGGGGCTTTATAATAGCGAGCATCACGGACAACAAAGGTAATTGATAGCTCTGCCTTTTCGTGGTAATCCAGCCATCTTTTCCGCTCCGCTAAGGCGCAATAGCCGGCCGCTTCCCTTAATTCCCTGGCTGCTTTAGCTCGCCTGCTCCCGTCCCCGTGATAATTAGGGAACAGGAAGTGGCTGGGTAACATCGGTATTTCTACCCTCACTTTTTGTCTCCTGCCTCCAGTTGAAAGTGGCGGTTAATCATTACTTCATAGAGAGTTCGCCCACTTTTGGTAATCACATAGGGAAGGAATATCTGTTCCATCTTGACCATTTCAGTCTCTAGTATTGCCATTTGTGCCTCTACCCAATCCTTGACAATTCTCCAACCCACCCGGACTGCTTGATGTCGGTCAGGTCTTCCCTGATGACTGCGTAAATTACCCAAAGAATGCTGCCTCGCTAAAATTCTAAGCACAGCATCCGGGTCAATGGGTAACCGGATAGCAACTTCACCCTGCGGGGTTAAAATCATAAAGGAAAGAGCCTCAACAGTGCCATCATCGGAGTAGTCAGTCCGAATAGATTTTGCCCCGTGGGCAGCTAAAGCGCATTGGATTTCCCCTATCGTCTTTGTTGCTTCAATTCGGGTCGTGTAATTTAAGAGTGCCATCTTTTATCCTCCTGCTTGAGAGCGTCAAGCCCCTCTTATTTAACAAAGCAGCCACCTTTGTTAAAATAATTTGCGTTGTTTCATCAGGTCGTTAAAGCCAAACCGGTGCTTCCACTTGTTCTTAATCTCATCCTCTAGTAGGCAGGCTTTCTCATAAAGTTCTGGGTGCATCTCAGCGTATAGCCTGACCTGTGCTGGTGGAGCAAATATACAGCACCAGCAGTTACATCGGGGTGAAAACTCATAACAAGGATGCAGGGGCAATCCCTCCGCCACCACCCTGTCCTTTACCTCTTTTTCCGACATATACAGGCAGGGATACCATATCTTGGATGTGGAGAGAACAATGTGGTTGTCTCTGGGGTCCTCCCACTCCTGATGTTTTGCCCTTCGTGCACTCTCCTCTGCCCTAATACCAGTTACTACTATGACCTCAGTGCCCGTGCCTCTAAAATTGGCAGTGAGCCACTTGTTTAACAGGTTGCG
>JABUBQ010000029.1_pt1 | contig 17049 bp, 14 predicted proteins | sample 7240351 | NCBI WGS metagenome assembly JABUBQ01 (sample SAMN07256348, study PRJNA390944) | subsurface metagenome | isolation source: Methane hydrate marine sediment | place: Pacific Ocean: Eastern North Pacific, ODP site 1244 | collected 2002 | reverse complement strand
TTCTGTTGTAAAAGAGGAAGCCGGGCCATTCCTGTATTTTTCGTTTTTAAGGAAAGTCTTTGTGCATCTCTCAATTTCTGAGATTTATCTAAAGAAACATCAGAACTTTTATGATATTGATAAGGAGCAATTTGAACAAAGTAAAACGGAAAATCATTTTTCCATTGTGTCTTCCAATCTTCAATCATTGCAGGGAATAGCTTCTTGTATTGCTCTGTCCGACTAACATTTGACTCTCCCTGATACCAAATAGCACCTTTGATGGTGAAAGGTCCGCCTGCTTCAGGAGTAGGCAGGTTGAGTGTCCAATTTCCATTGTTTATTGCTGTTGTTGTTGCTTTTTTCCCCCAACTTCCCGAAACCGTAACTTCTTTTCCAGGTGTATATTCTCCCCAGAAGGCGACTTCTTCGTTTTGTTGGAGTACAATGTGATTTGTAAAGAGTTCGTTTAGTTTCAATGCTTTTTTTTCTTGCCCGACCTGACAAGATGTAAACAGCAGGCAAAATGCGACTGCTATAAGACCTAAGAGTGATTGTTTATACATAATAAATAATACTCTCTTACTTAAGAATAATCAATTTTCAAAATTTTAAAAAGCCTGTCAAATTTGACAGGCTTATACAATGCAGGGATGTCAAAAAGTAATATTATATTATTCTACTTTGACATTTACTGCGTTCAATCCTTTTGGACTTTCCTCTACATCATAGCTTACTTTATCTCCTTCAGTTATCTCATCGGTTAATCCATTTTGATGCACAAATACATCTTTACCACCATCATCAGGTGTAATGAATCCAAACCCTTTAGATTTGTTAAAAAACTTTACTGTTCCGTTACTCATAATTAATAATTTTAATTTATATAAAATACAAAGTTAGTATTATATCCTTCATCTGGTTGTTTTATGCATCTTTAACTTTATTCCGTTCCAGGAAAAATAGAAACAAGAACGCAGCTATTCTCTTATTTCCATCAGTGAAAGAATGGTTCTTAGTAATAAAATATAGAAGGTTTGCTGCTTTTTCTTCAATACTTGGGGAGAGGTCTTTACCTTCAAATGTTTGATATATTGTTGAAAGTGAGCTTTTAAACGATTCATCTTTTTCAAGTCCGAATAACTCGCTGTTTCCAAATACATCCTTGGCAAGATTGATTTGTTTTATTGCTTCATCATAGCCAAGCTGATAAATTTCCTTTCCTGAGGTCTCTTTTATTTCAAGCTTTACCTGAATCTCAGTTTTACCATCCTTTGATGTAAAAATTTCTATTTCTGATGTATTCTTTTGCATATTATCAAAAGTACTCAATTAATTATTAGAGTCATAACGTCTCGGCTAAAAAATCGTAGGGCATTTTGAACTGCGTACTTGTCCACCGTGACAAACTTTGATTAGTGAACTGAACTTGCGAAAACCTTTGTCCGCCCTATGTTTTTTAGCTATTGTTGTGCGTTCGTTATTCTTATTATCTGAGTATTATATAGTAATAACCACATTCCCTTTTTTGTGTCCTTTGTCAACATACCTATGAGCCTCTACTATTTGTGTCATAGGGTAGCGTTTGTCTATTACTGATCTTAGCTTTCCTGCCTCGCAGAGTTCTTTAAGAAAGATCAGGTCTTCAACCTTTAACTTAAAATTGCTTAACAAAGCAAGAACGTTTAGATAGATTCCTGTCTTCGTCAAGGATTTTTTATGTTTTGAAGATGCAATCTTGCCAACTGCATCAAAAATAACGTCATAAACATCACTGCGTTGTGTAAAATCTTCTTGCATGTAATCGATTAGCTTATCGGCTCCCAGAGATTTTACCATTTCCAAATTCCCAGTACTGCATACTCCTGTAACTTCTGCCCCAAAGTACTTGGCAAGCTGTATTGCAAAAGTACCAATACTACCGGAAGCTCCATAGATTAATACCTTTTGACCCTTCTGAATATTTGCTTTTCTAAGATTAAGCAAGGCGGTTAATCCACCATTAGAAAGCGGGGCGGCTTCCTCGAAGGACATATTGGCTGGCTTTATTGCAAGAATCCCATCTTCAGGCATACAGCGATACTCGACGTACGCGCCAAATTCAAATTCAGTGGATGCAAAAACGGGATCGCCTATCTTAAACAGCGCAACATCTTTGCCGACTACTTCAATTTCTCCGGACAGTTCCATTCCAAGTATTTTTTTTCTTGGTCCCTTGAAACCCATCATGATTCGCATCATGGGCTTGAAAAAGAAATCTCTGACAGGTCCTAAACCAGGCTCTAAACGCCGAACCTTAGTATCTCCTATGTGCACTGTTGTAGCATTTACTTTTATCAGTACTTCATTGTCTTTAGGAAAAGGTTTTTCCACTTCTTTAAACTGAAGAACCTCCGGTGGTCCATATTTGGAACATAAAATTGCTTTCATTTTTTCCATATTGAATTAAAATTTATCGGATTGACTGTTTTATAATTGAGACTAACGGTTTGAATAAACGCCTGTTTGAATGGTGTTTATTTTTTGTTGGTGGTTGGCCTCCTCCCTTTATCCATCTTGTTTTTTTAAAATTGGACTTAATCTGAAACCAGAAACTTTGGGCTTTTGCGATGTTTAGTGCCTCTTTCATACGCATAAGCTATTTCAAGTAAAAGAGGCTCACTCCAGGCCCTTCCAAAAAAAGAAATTCCAACAGGTAACTCATCAACATAGCCCATAGGTACAGTTATATTGGGATATCCGGCTCTAGCTGCAGGAGAAGAACTTCCCAACTGAAAACTATCTCCATTAATCAAATCTGTTTTCCATGCAGGGCTCCCGGTTGGAGCGATTATTGCATCCAGATTATGTAAATTCATTACCCTGTCTATTCCTTCTTCCCTACTACCTTTCATCATTTTAGCTAATGCTTCCACATATTCCTTAGAAGTCAGGTCGCCCTTTTCCTGAGCCATCTCCAGGTATTTCTGGTTAAAATAGTTCAATTCTATCGAATCCGATTGGTTAAAGGCAATAAGCTCTTCAATACTTTTGACCGGTGCATCACTTCCCAGGGATTGGAAATACTTATTCAATCCGTCTTTGTATTCATATAGCATTATTTCGAACGAATAATAGCCCATTTTACCGATTGATATTTCATCTATCTCAATAATTTCTACCCCTTGGCTTTTCAGAAAATCTACCGCTTTATACATAAGTGTATCAACCTTGTAATTTTTTCCTAATGGGCTTTTGTATAAACCTATTCTCTTACCTTTTAACCCATCTTCCTTAAGGAATTCAGTATAATCACTGTAAAATTTTCCTCTACTTTCCAATGTTTTTTCATCCGTTGAATCTATGCCAACTAATGCCCCCAGGAAAATAGCAGCATCTCTCACGGTGCGAGCCATAGGCCCCGGAGTATCCTGAGTAAATGATATGGGAATAATTCCTGAGCGACTTATAAGTCCCACCGTTGGTTTTATTCCTACTATACCATTGCTATGTGAAGGACAAACAATAGAACCATTGGTTTCAGTACCTATTGCAAGCATTGTAAGATTGGCCGATACAGCTACTGCTGAACCCGAACTTGACCCACAAGGATTACGACTCAAAACATAAGGATTTTTTGTTTGTCCGCCAACACCGCTCCAACCACTTGTTGATAATTCACCTCTAAAATTCGCCCATTCACTTAAATTGGCTTTTCCAATGATAATTGCTCCGGCATCTCTTAGCTGCTTAGCAATATAGCTATCCTTCAAGGGAAAAGAATTCATCAGAGCTCTAGAGCCGCCGGTGGTTGCCATTTTATCATAAGTATCAATATTATCTTTTAATACAACCGGAATACCATGGAGAGGTCCTCTTATTTTTCCCTCGCTCATTTCTATATCCAACTCCTCTGCAATTTGAATGGCATCAGGATTTACTTGAATAATAGAGTTAATCGTGGGTCCATTTTTATCTATCTCTTCAATTCTGTCCAAATAAGCTTGAACTACTTCTTTGATAGTATGAGTACCATCTTTATATCCCTGTTGAACTTGAGTAATGTCTTGTTCCAGAAATATGAAACTACCGGATTCTGTAATTTGAGATTCCCTGGACGGAGGTTGACAAGAAATTTGTAAGACTAAGTAAATTATCAAGATAATTTTGATCTTACTCAATAACTGTTTGCTGTTTATTTTTAATTGTTTGTCCATGTCTGATTTATTAATAGTTTACCACCAACGGTTTGCAAATATGGGTAGGCTGGGTTTTCCAAGCCACATACTTATCAGACCGTTGATATGTTTATTTTGTGTATTCACTATAAAATTAGCACTTAACCCTAGCGTGAGTTTATTATGAGTAAAGCGATAACCATGATTAAATAACAGATAATAAGCATAATACGTTGTATCTAATTGTATATACTAAAACATTTAAATTTTTGTCTATTTGTATTAGTATGGAAGTCCATCAGTTCCATACAATCAAATAACTTTTGCTCATCAACATCCATTATTTCTAATTTATAATCAGCTCTTAATCTTCCATTCTTTTCATTCTTTTCCAGTACAGAACCTAATTTTATGTTTTTTAATGTATTAAAAAGTGTATTCATACATCCTTTATAATCTGTTTTCCGGCGAACTTCCCGCCATATGAGTGTTGATAATAAAAATCCTATTACGCATATTAAATTATGCACCTTTATTTTTTGATCTGTCCAGTGATACTGTGGCTTTACAGACATATGAAATGGATTTTTCAGTTCCTTAAATGCGTTTTCAACATTCGATTGTCCATAGAAAGCTTTGACAATATCTTTTGTGTTCCAATCATGACGATTGGTCATTAATATTCTTACTCCAAAATTTTCCTCTAATTTATCTATTTCTTTTTGCTTCATTGCGTATATCAATCTGTATCTTCCTTTACTTTCCCATTGTAAATCCCAACAAATTAACCTATTTGCCTGTTCTGTTTTTAAAATATTATTTATCTGTCCTGTTATTTGTTTCCTGTTTCTTTTTTTTGATTTTGGATTGGATAATTTTTCTTGTAACTCATGCAATTTCTCCATCTTTTTTCCAATCATCTGATAAATACCCCTGATTTGTCCGGATTTTAATTTCTCGGAAATAAACGCGATTATCGTTCTTTCTTCATTCCATATTTTTGTTTTAGTTCTGTATGAAGTTATTTCATCCCTGTCAACTTTAATAGCTTTTAAGTTTTTTAATGCAGTTACTGTCAATTCCATATGATGACAAGGCGTAAGTGCTCCAACATAGAATAATCCAAGTTTTTTTACGATTTCTAAATTTGCTATAGAATTATTTCCCCTGTCAAAAACAAAAGTATGATTATTAATATCCAAGCCTAAATTGATTATTCTTTGCTTTATATTTTTAATTACGGTTTTAAAAACAACCGTGTCATTTATATTTCCCCGGTAACTATGATGAAATAACGGGATAAGATCCTCCCGGGTTACCACTAAAGCCATTCCTACCTGTCTTAGATCAAAACGTTTCTGTTTATTTTTCCCTCTTTGTGCGATAGTGCAATGTGTATTTGTTGTTGCAATGTACGTGTAGAAGTTTGTTGTATCAAAAAACAAAGTATCGCTTTTTATATCAAATACATTCATTACTTTTTTCAATAAATCCTCTTCAACCTTTGGAATAGACTTTTCCGGTAATGCATCCATTAAATCCCAAAAATGCTGACTGTCAATCTTGCTTAAATTAACTCTTAATAAATATTCTAAGGAAGTAGTTTTTGCCCAGTTATACCAACCTCTTTTACTGGTAAGCATACATGTTCTGCCTATTGCTCCCAGCAAAAAGGTCGCACCGGCAGTTAAATTATTCCTAATTGGCTTTTCGGAAAAATAATCACGTGGTGAGTGAATATGCTTGTTTATAATTGATGGCACATCTAACTTATGTGCAATACTTAATAAAGCAGCAATATCTCCATGAGAATAGGATTTTAGCTGTATGTTTTCACTTCTTTGATTGAGTCTTTTTAAAAGATTATCAGCAGTTCCGAGATACTGAAGAACAACAGGTGTCGGCTTCCCATTTATACGCCTGCCTTCTACAATATACCAATATTTATACCCATTAACTGTTTTTTGCTGTAAACTGGCCATTTGTCATAATATTAGTATATACTTATTCATTATAATGATGTAAAGATAATTATATTATAACGTTACGCAAGTTTATTTAACTATTTATTTAGTATATACATATTTTAAGACATAAAAAAAGACCGCAAATGACTCAAAATAAGCCCGTTGCGGTCTTGATTTTTTTCTTATTTTTACAATTTAGAATAAACTCACTCTAGGTTATAGGCTTACTAAAAAATCTAAAGTACTTTATAGGAAACCGGCTTACTTAATTTGTACAGACCCTGAATTAAACATTGAGAAACTTTTACAATCTTATTTGTGGCGATGGGAGATAGAAGTAAACTTTCGAGAAGAAAAATCTCTGCTTGGCTGTGGCCAGGCTCAGGTAAGAAATCCAGAATCGGCTGTAAGTGTTCCTGCATTTATTGCAGCTATGTATTCATTACTTCATATTGCAAGTTACAAATCGCTTAAAACATCCCGAAAGAAAACACTACCAAGGCCTAAGTGGTATCAAAAACAAGAAGAAAAAAGATATACATCAGGTGATTTAATCAATAACCTAAGGGCACAAATATGGTCTAAATCCATCGGACTTAATTTCTCCAGCTTCGTGCACCAAGAGATAAGAACACGAAGCTGTAAAAAAAAGGCGAACCCCAATATTTCTGCTATGTTTTATGCGAGAAATTAGCCAAACTCAAGCTCCCGGCTATGCCGGGGTTTCACAGGGTAAAATTTGAGGTACGAAAATATTTCATCAGGGAAGGAGCATATTTCACCGGGGTCATTAAGTTTAATTGAAAATAAATCATAAAAACTTATCTTTGATAATTGTTAATTAAGAAACAGTATTCATGGTAAACAGTTCACAGGTCAGGAAGCTTTTTAAAAATTTCACATCCTACAGGGTGCTTATTATTGGTGATGTGATGATAGACTCCTATATGTTTGGTAAAGTGGAAAGGATCTCACCCGAAGCTCCAATTCCCATTGTAACAAGTACTCATAAAGAAAACAGGCTTGGCGGGGCGGCAAATGTTGCACTGAATATTAAATCGCTTGGTGCCACTCCTCTCCTATGTTCTGTTATCGGGAATGACGAAAAAGCTGATGTGTTATTTGAAAGACTGGATGTACAGGGAATTTCCCCTGAGGGACTGGTGCAAACAACAAAAAGAAAAACAACAGTAAAAACAAGGATTATCAGTAAGCATCAACATCTGCTCAGGGTTGACGAGGAGGATAACACTCCTTTATCAGCATCATTGGAAAAGAGACTGTTAGAAGTAATTTACAAAACACTCTCCCAATCGATAGATGCTGTGATCTTTGAAGACTATGATAAGGGAGTTATTACTCCGTCCATTATTGAACACACTAACGAACTTGCCAACGAATACAATATCCCCGTCCTGGTTGATCCGAAAAAAAGGAATTACCATCAATATAAAAACATAAAACTTTTCAAACCAAACTTCAGGGAGTTGGTTGAAGGTTCAAAGACCGATCTTGACAAGTCAGATTATGATAAGCAGTTTATATTGGCAAAAAAGCTACATAGGGAAAGAAATATTGACCTTATTATGATCACACTTTCAGAAGCCGGAGTATTCATCAGTGACGGCGAATCATATTCAACCATTCCCGCGGAGGTAAGAGAGATCACGGATGTTTCCGGTGCCGGTGATACATTGATCGCCACTGCAAGTCTGTGCTGTGCAGCAGGATTATCACCATTTGATATTGCCAGTATCTCTAATCTGGCAGGCGGGTTGGTATGTGAAAAATCGGGCGTTGTTCCGGTAAACCGTGACGACCTGATGGAAGAGATGCTAATAAGATTAGGCAACAATTAGCTGGTGGATTTTCCAAAAACAAAAGCCGGCACTTTCGTGCCAGCCTTTTTTTGTGTTTGTCGGGGTGGCGGGACTTGAACCCACGACCTCGTCGTCCCGAACGACGCACGCTACCGTGCTGCGCTACACCCCGTTTATTAACAAATAACTATCCATTATTAATTTTACTTTGCGAAAGTAGAAAATATTGAGATTTATTTTTGTTCAATGTTGGAAATAATTAGCTCCGATTTAATCAAATAATTTTTTCTGTTTTTGTATATTGCTTTTCAATGTAAAACGCAATGGTTTTTTATTCAAAATTTCTACCTCTTTATGCGATTTTAAAAATTATTGTTTTGAGATACCATTTTTGTATTTTTCCTACAAGGGGAAATTCAGGTCCAAGTACTCTTGCTCCAAAAGTTTCCCGAAGCTTATCAACCAGATGTTTAGCCTGCCTGTTTAATTCGTCCCTGTTTTTGTGTTTCAGTGTTATTTTTATCAGGCGGCAGAAAGGTGGATAATTGAATATTTTCCTTTCTTCCATCTGGGAATTATACATATGGATAAAATTGTAATTAAGAACATCTTTAATTACCGGATGATTTGGTTCGGAAGTTTGAATTATAACTTTTCCTTGTTTATTTCTTCTTCCTGCGCGACCACTTACCTGTGCTAAAAGTTGAAAACTTCTTTCAAAAGCACGGAAGTCGGGGAAATTGAACAAATTATCGGCATTCAGGACACCAACAACACTGACATTGCTAAAATCAAGTCCTTTAGAAACCATCTGGGTACCAACAAGAATATGAACTTCGTTATTTTCAAACCGGTTAATAATAGTTTCAAATGATTTTTTTCGTCGTGTAGTATCCATATCCATCCTGGCAACCCGCGTTTCGGGGTACAATATAGCCAGTTCATCTTCAATTTTTTCAGTACCGAACCCCCGTGTGCTAAGTGTGGCATTTCCGCACGAAGGACATTTGGAAGGTATTGGTTGAGAGTAACCGCAGTAGTGACATACAAGTTTACTGATACCTTTATGGTATGTAAGACTTACGGCGCAATTTGGACATTGGGGTATCCAGGAGCAAAACATGCATTCGAGATATGGTGAGAATCCACGCCTGTTTTGGAATAGTATGATCTGTTCGTTTGTTTCGAGTGCTTTTTCAATTGCATCTATAAGTTGAGGAGTAAAATGTGAACGCATTTTTTTCTTCCTGTAAGCTTCTTTTGTATCAGCAATAATAATTTCCGGAAGTTTTATTTCCATGTGCCTTTTGGGCAGTTCGGTAAGTGCATATTTCCCGGTTTCTGCATTATTAAAAGACTCAACAGACGGGGTTGCTGTTCCAAGAAGAACATTTGAGTGATGCAGGCTGGCAAGCATAATAACTGCGTCACGGGCATGATACCTTGGGGCAGGATCGAATTGTTTGTAAGAATTTTCATGTTCCTCATCTATAATAACCAGGCCCAGGTTCTTGTAAGGCAGAAATATTGCTGATCGGGCTCCCAGAATTATTTTACACTTTTCAGAGCCGGATGCCACATTCCTCCAAATTTCTAAGCGTTCTGCATCTCCATAGCGGGAGTGATATACAGCTACTTTATGTCCGAATACTTTCCTCAGACGGTTTATTATCTGTGCTGTCAGAGCAATTTCAGGTAAAAGGTAAAGAACCTGTTTTCCCTTATTAAGATATTGCCCGATAAGATGAATATATACTTCTGTTTTGCCGCTACCGGTAACTCCATGTAGAAGAGTTACTTTATTTTTCAAAAAGGAATCCTGAATATTTTTTAGAACTTTTTGCTGGGTTTCGTTTAAAATTTTAATTTCCTCAGCAACATAATCAGGAGAGGGAAGTCTGGATATGGTTTTTTCATAGGTTTGAGCTATTCCTTTATTAACCAGGCTATTCAATGATTGTGCACTTGTTTTTGCCTGTTGCAGGAGCTGCTTCCATGTCACCTCTTTTTCTTTATCATCGCCAAAAACGCCTGATTTTCGAATATATTCCTCAATAATATTAAGTTGTTTGGGTGCTTTTACAAGTTTAGAAAGAGTATCATTTAGTTCCATCTCAGTGATTTCCGGAGCTAATTTTACATATTTCTCCTTCCTGGGTTTGTATGTTTCAGTGAGCGCTTCCTCAACCTGGATTGCATTTTTATTGAAGAGACTGTTAATTATTGGAATAGCTTTAATTTCTCCTGAGCTTTTTTCAATGTCGCTGATCGTAACAGATTTTTTACCTTTTACCAGTTGAAGAATTAATTCTTCATGATCTGTTAATATCTCCGGGGATTGAAAGCCCGGATTATATATGAATCGTGTTTCGCTTTCAAGCTTTAATCCTGAAGGAATTGCAGCACGCATAACTTCACCTAAAGAACACATATAATAATTGGCTATCCATTCCCAAAAGCTAAATTGCTTCTCGTTGATAAGAGGTTCAGGATCAAGAATATCTTCAATTTCCTTTATTAAATATCCCGCAGGCGGATTTTGATGTATTTTCCTGATAAGTGCCGAGTAAATTTTCTTTTTACCAAATTGGACAATAGCACGTTTCCCGGGTTGGGTTTTACCGGTCAGTTTACCTGGAATTCTATAGGTAAAAAGAGATTTAATGGGAAAGGGAAAAATTACATCAGCGTACCAGGATTTTTCTCCCATTAGAAATATTTTTTTTGGTTACCGGGGAACCATCCGGTGATTGCTATTTTATCCGCAACGGAATTAATTTCATATTATACGGACAGGATGCCTGCCAGTTCCAGGAGTTCCCAGTTGACTTCTTTATGCGTTTTAACAGCTTTCCGGAATGGTACTTGAACAATTTCGTTATTTTTCAATCCTACCATAACACTTTTTTGGTCGTCCAGAAGTGCTTCAACTGCAGCATATCCCATTCTGCTTGCAGTAACCCTGTCGAAAGCTGAAGGTGAGCCGCCCCGTTGAATATGTCCTAATACTGTTACTCTTACAGAATAGTCCTTAAAATCATCCTTTACCTTATTTGCAATTTCTGCTGCGCCTCCTTCTTCATCACCCTCAGCGACAATGATAATATTACTGGTTTTTTTTCGCCTCGACCCTTCTACGAGTTGTTTTTTTAAAGATTTTAACTGGTCTTTCACTTCGGGGATTAGAATTGCTTCAGCGCCACAGGCAATACCGCTGCGGATAGCAATAAAGCCTGCTTCGGCACCCATAACCTCAATAAAGAACAACCGGTTATGTGCACTGGCGGTATCCCTGATCTTATCAATGGCTTGTATAGCAGTGTTAAGTGCAGTATCATATCCGATGGTTCTGTCTGTGCCGAAAATATCGTTATCAATCGTTCCCGGGACCCCGACAAACGGGATATCATAATCTTCATTAAATATCTTTGCACCGGTAAAAGTTCCATCTCCACCAATTACCACAACACCGTTGACATTCTGCTTTTTCAAATTATCATATGCTTTTTTTCTGCCTGCCTCAGTTTTAAATTCTTCGCATCGTGCTGTTTTAAGTATAGTACCGCCTCTCTGGATTATTTCGCTTACACTATGCGATTTAAGAGGTTTGAAGAGTCCATCAATCAGTCCCTGGTATCCTTGCATGATACCGGTTACTTTAAGATTATTATAGATTCCTGTCCGTACAACGGCACGAATAGCTGCATTCATCCCCGGAGCATCTCCACCTGATGTCAAAACTCCTATGTGTTTTATTTTTCCCATTAAATTTAATTATTTTATTATTTGATTATAAAGGTATTGAAAAATTAGAAAATATATTACGTTGGCGGCTAAAGAAAAAATCACATTACTTTTCACTTAGAGATTTAACCTTTTCAGCAACATTTCTCATTAGCCATTCCGGTGTTGAGGTGGCACCACATATACCAACCGATTTTGTTTTATAAAACCATCTCTTTGTTATTTCTGATTCAGCTGAGATGAACCGGGAATTCGGGTTCTCTTCTTTACATACCTGGTATAACATTTTACCGTTTGAACTGTTTTTACCACTGACAAACAATACCAGATCATGTTTCCTGGCGAATTCCCGGATAGTTGGCTCACGGTTTGCCACCTGCCCGCAGATAGTATTGTTGATTATCAATTCTTTTCCGTTTCCTGTTGTGTTTATTCTTTTCCTGATCTCTTTGCCCAGCTCCTTGTATTTTTTCTTATTGCGGGTTGTTTGGGAATAAAGCACAACAGGTTTGGAAAAATCGATCTGATCGAGTTCTTGCAAATTGCTAATTACAATAGCTTTACCTTCAGTCTGACCTTTCAATCCAATAACTTCGGCATGTTTTTCTTTTCCGAAAATAATCACCTGTCCGTCTATTTTTTTCGTTTTCTCATAGCCTGTTCTAACTTTTTTCTGGAGACGGTCAACAATTGGGCATGTTCCATCAACCAACTGAATATTGTTTTTTTCTGCAATTTCATAGGTTTCAGGGGGTTCTCCATGTGCCCTGATCAGAACCTTGCAGTTTTTCATATTTCTGTAGGTTTCGTAATCAATAGTTATAAGCCCCAGAGACATAAGCCGCTCCATTTCGCGTTGATTATGAACTATTTCCCCCAGACAATAGACCTTGCTTTCCTCTTTCAGGATATCTTCTGCAGTTTTAATTACTTTTTCAACCCCGAAGCAAAATCCGGATTGCTGATCTATTTCAATTCTCATAGTTCAATTTACTAAGCAATTCTTCAAACCATCCCATTTGCTCTTGTACAGTCATATTGCTATTGTCAAGTACTATTGCATCAGTAGCTTTTTTTAACGGACTGATCTTCCTGTTCGAGTCAATATAATCCCTTTTTTCAATATTCTTCTTCACTGCTTCAAAGTTTGCATTAACTCCTTTTTCCTTTAATTCTTTGTATCTTCTTTTTGTCCTGATTTCTGCAGTGGCAGTCATAAAAACTTTCAAATCAGCTTCAGGAAATACAACCGTGCCAATATCCCTGCCATCCATAACTATCCCTCCCTCTTTTCCATGCTTTCTTTGAATGTTTACCATCTTTCCTCTGACCTGTCCAATTTCGCTTACCTGGCTTACATAATCTGAAACACCCGAAGTTCTTATCTCATCTTCCACATTTTCCCCGTTCAGGAAAGTTTCATGCCTGTTTCTTGTTTCCGTAAACCGGAAATCAATATCTGTTTCTGTGATAAGTAATTCCAGGGCTTTTATATCAAATTTATCTCTACTAATAATATTATTTTTTATACACAGCAGGGTAACAGCCCTGTACATTGCTCCGCTGTCAATGTATTTATAATTTAGTCTTCTGGCAATCTCTTTGGCAAAGGTGCTTTTACCACAAGACGAATACCCGTCAACAGCTATTGTCAGATTATTTTTGTTTGAGGTTCTCATTCGCCGGCAAAGATAAAACTTAGCTGTGTAAATTGAATAAAAAGAATAAATAAATTAATGTTATCTTTTTATTTAGTCTCGTAGAGACTTATTGATAATAGGCAGCCACTTCAGTGGCTGTTAAATATAACACATACCAGACAGCCCGTAGGGCTAGAATGGCACTAAAATGTCTGCCTGTTTTCATTCTATCCCTCCGGGATGAATAATATTTGTTAATTCTTTGTATCAGGCATTGAAATGCCTGCCTATTATCATTCTGTCCCTGCCGGGACGAAAAGAGGGCGTTTTATATAATGAGTAGTCAAATTCCTTATTCTTAACCTTAGCCTTTTTTACATTAATGATATAACAGAGTATATATTTAAAATAAATTCTGATACATCTAATCAAAGATCTTATTATACAAATTACCCATATTAGTACCTAAGGAAAAATGATTGGAAGCACCTGCCAGGTGATAAGTTGCCCTACCGTAGTTTAGACTGAACTGCGCGATTTTGAGACCGAAACCCCACGAAAATCCAACAGTTGAAATTCTTGTAGATATCTTAAGCTCTTGTCTTCTTTGGTAATTATATCCAAAACGCAGGGTAAAATTCTCAAAGGGAATAAACTCCAGTCCCATTACCATGTGTCTCATCAGGTTGTCACTAAAAATTTCAATCCCTGAAGATTCTCTCTCCGAATCATTATATCCGTAGTTTGAATTTGTATTTTTTTCGGGCGGCAGCAGATCATAGTGTTGCAAACTGTGAGCTGTGAGGAAAAACCTGAAGGGTGCATGTTCGAGTTCGTTTGAAACTGCAAGCTGTACTTCGAAAGGAAGTGGTTCATGATTTCCGCCATAATAAGTAGATATTTGCCGGCCTAAGTTGTTTATTGTCAACGAAGCTGCAAATAACTGGTTCTTGCTGATATAGGAAATTCCGAAATCGGCAGCTATTCCGGTTGACCGGTATCTTTCGAAAGTTGATAATACAGGTTTAAGACTGATACCCACAGATATAGTGCTGTCAATAGGTATCGACCATGTAAGATGAAAAGCATGTTCTGCTGCCTGGAATTTCCCGGTAATAATTCCTGTCCGGTCGGCTGCAATAAATTCACCATAATCAATAAAATGAATACCTATTGCAAAATTTCCTAATTTGTCGAATGAATGTGAGTATGCTGCATACCCATAACGAATGTCAGCAAAATATCCCGAATAATTCAAAACCAACTCATTATTCATTTCTTTGTTAAGTAGTGATGGGTTTGAAAAAGTGAGATTCAGATCGTTGCCGGGAACAGTGATCATTTTGCCACCAAGTGATGCAATTCTGCCAGATACAGGAAGGGTTAGAAACTGGTAAGTGCTGGTGCCTCCTGTTTGAGGATATAGCTGGACACTAACAATAAATATCAGCAATATTTTTAGTGATTCTCTCATTAAGCAAAAGAAATTTCATGTAAACAGACCTGATTTTTATTTCTAGAACGAAATTTATTAAAAGAAAGTGTTATAAATTGAACTTAACTAGTAACCCGCTTTGTCCGCCGAAGTGGTAACGAAGGTGGATAACACGAAACTCGCTTTGTCCACCATAGTGATAACGAAGGTGGATAACATTTTAGAATATTCTAAAATAGCTGTATAACCTTTTTTATTTCATAAAGTGAATATACCTTTGGGTATTAAAATATATAATCTGTTATTTTGGAAAAGACAGTTTTTGTTATTAACCCCATAGCCGGTAACCGAACACAGAGGAATTTAAAGGAAGAAATTCTGAAACTGACCGGTCACTCCTTTCCGGAAACTTGTTTTTTTGAAACAGGTAAACAAGGTGAAGCAACCGTTATTGTAGAAGAAAAGGTTAAAGAAGGTATTAAAAGATTTGTTGCAGTGGGAGGTGATGGTACTGTGAATGAAGTTGCACGGGGGTTAGTGAATACGGAAGCGGCTGTAGGAATTATCCCGACAGGTTCAGGTAACGGTCTGGCACGGCATCTGGGTATCCCTTTGAGTTTGCCAGGTGCCATTGATTTATTAAGAAACGCTCGCCCTGTAGCTGTTGATTACGGAATACTAAATGGTACACCTTTTTTCTGTACCGCCGGTATTGGTTTTGATGCCATGATTGGACAAGAATTTTCTCTTTTGGGGAAACGTGGTTTTTTTTCTTATCTGCGACTAATCCTGGCGCGTTTCATATCTTATACTCCACAAAAATATATTATTAGAATTAATGGTAGAGAGATAAGAAAGGATTTGTTCCTTGTTACATTTGCAAATAGTTCACAATACGGGAACAAAGCATCTATTGCCCCACAAGCCAGTATTATGGACGGCTTAATGGATGTCTCTATGTTATCGCCATTCCCTTTTTACAAGGCATTGGATATTGGAATACGGTTATTAACAAAAACTATCGATTCAAGCAAATATGTTGAGATAGTAAAATGTAAAGAGGTAAGTGTGGAAAGGGAATCACCGGGACATGTACATTTTGATGGTGAACCTATGATAACGGGTAGGCATATTGATGTGAAGATCATTCCCGGAGGGCTGAATGTCCTTGTGGGAGTAGGAAGCTAAGAGCAAAGAGCTAAGAGGGAAGAAATATAACCCGTAACACATCAACACTGCTTCACTGCCTCACAGACCTGTCCAATGTTTGTTTAAGGAACTTTGACCGGTATTGTGACAAAAATACTCCGGTAATCACAATGATAATACCAATTATTTTTCTTAGAGTCAGGGATTCATTGAGAAGTAAAAAAGCAAATATTGCAGTGAAGATAGGGACCAGGTTAGAAAAAATACTTGCTTTAGTTGCACCCAACTCCCTGATGCCGATAGCAAAGAAGATAAAAGCAAAAGAGGATGCAAATATAGCAAGCTCGATGACAGGTATTACAACATCGGCTGTTAATGGTACCTGGATGAATCTGTTAAAATCGAAAAACAGGAACAGTGGAAGAAAATATACAATGCCAGCTATATTTTGGTATGTTATCAGACTGATTGCATTATAGTTTGATGTCATTTTCTTAAGAAGTATCGAATATGCAACACCTGAAAAAACAGCCAGAAGCAGGATCAGTATCCCGGCAAGTGATGCTTCAAGATGGTAGTCTTTATTAATAATGATTATCAGCACTCCGAAGAAAGATATTGATAAACCAAGATAATTGAGTAGCGAAAGTTTTTCTCTCAAAAAGTAATGAGCTGCAAATGGAATAAAAACAGGAATGGTGGATACAATAACTGCGGCGGTTGTGGAATGTACAAATGTAAGTCCGAAACTCTCACCAATAAAGTAAAGAAACGGGCTGAAAAAAGCCAGTAACAAAACAAATTTACGATCTTTTTTATCAATTTTTTGTAACCGGTTTACCATCTTTGCAAATACAAGTAGAAAGATGGAAGATAAAGTAAGCCTTAGGAAAATGATCGTCAGAGGTCTGTAATACTCGTTTAGCATCTTGAACCACACATATGACAATCCCCAAAAACAAGTAGCCAGGATTATCCCGGAATATACAATAGTGGTTTTTTTATTCATGATCAGGGTGCTTCCTGTTCCGGTAAATCTGGGTGTAAAAGGGAGATTAGAATTTAATTATGGGGGTATGTCATCTTTACCCGTGATTCTGATTAATTATTTCTTTATATGACACAGGTGCCGTATTTACTGCTTGCTCAATTAATCGA
>JABUBQ010000028.1_pt1 | contig 17149 bp, 38 predicted proteins | sample 7240351 | NCBI WGS metagenome assembly JABUBQ01 (sample SAMN07256348, study PRJNA390944) | subsurface metagenome | isolation source: Methane hydrate marine sediment | place: Pacific Ocean: Eastern North Pacific, ODP site 1244 | collected 2002 | reverse complement strand
ATTCCCCAGCCTTTCTATGGCCTGACACAGATATCTCAGCTTACGTTGGCACAGAGGGATCAGATACGCCTTATATGGTACACGTCTGGGACAATGCCGGTAAGCACATAAGTGGGATTTGCGGTGCGGTAGGTGGTGATGAGGCATTGGGGGCAAATTTAATAACCGATCCAGGTTTTGACGATGCTGGATATTGGGCCAAAGGAACTGGTTGGACGGTAGCTGATAGTAAGGCGGTGGGGAATGGTGGTCAAAATTACAGCCCTATTTACAAGGCACAAGCATCCCAGTTGGGCAAATTATTCAAGACAAGCATTACAATATCAACCCGGACTTCTGGTTCAATAAAGGTTGGGGTTGGCACAGATACGGCAGGAACTCTTCGTTCCACGGCTGATACTTTTGTTGAATATCTTGTAGCAAGAACTACGGGCACTCTCTTTGGCCTTTTTGCGTGGTCGGATTTTGTTGGCACTTGTGATGATATAGCATTTGAACCCGTCACCGACTGCCCCGCTACAGCCCTTAAAATAGTCTCAACCAACGGTGGAGATGTACATAACTGGAAACATAAGGATGTAGGTTTTAATGGCAACGCCTTAAATTACAACATACAGATAATGAGAGCGAGGTGAGTTATGGATATGCCAATTTCCAAAGAGACGTTTAGTAGCATTGCTGATGCAAAATCTCGTGATGAAATCCTGTACGATATCCAAGCTGGGAATCGACATATCCTGTGCGAAACCAAGAAGAGTGTCGAGGATATCAAGGCTATTCTCAGGAAACGAAAGCATGTTGACAAAGCATTTTCATTCGCCGGTGGAGTGGGTGGCGGAATCTTGGCGATAATGGGGAAATGGTTTTTCTTCAGGGGGTGACGTGAAACTTCGAGACATGATAAAAAGGCATGAGGGATACCGAAGCAAACCATACCTGTGTTCTGCTGGCAAGCTCACAATCGGATGGGGGCATAATCTTGACGATAATGGTATTTCCAAGACCGTTGCAGAACTCATGCTGGACGAAGACATTCAATCCGCCTATTATGATATAATGGACATCTTCCCCAACTTTTACTTATACTCGCAGAAACGCCAGAACGCTTTAATAGATATGATGTTCAATCTCGGAAAACCCAGTTTCCGGGGATTCGGGAAAATGATTGCCGCCATAAAAAAAGAGGATTGGAAAGAAGTGGCGGTACAGGCCAAAGATTCCGACTGGTACAGAAAAGGTAAAAGACGTGCCACAAAAATAGAACAGATGCTTAGGGATGGTTAGCATGAGAACTTTCAAGGGGAAAGCTAATAATAAAAGAAGGTGAATTGGAGGGGAACAATGAAAAAGTTACTTATTCTACTGGCGTGTAGTATGATGCTATCTAGTTGTTGTTGGCTCTGTGAGCAACAACGAGTATTACAACATTACTGGGAAACCCAACAGCGATCAATGGAGGTAAAAGATGTCCAGATTTCTGACAGAACACATATATAAAAACATTGATAATGTTTATGTCGAGCTTACCAAACCCCTGAAATATCAGAGCGACTTACTCAAAGAACATGGCTACAAGGATGATATTATCGAGGCTCCAATCAGGCTTGTTCATGATCTCGAAAGTGTGCCCCGCTACATTGAAACAAAATATGGGTGGCTCAGTAAAGTTCTCAACATTCTGTTTTCTCCTGTGCTGGCTTCGATTTTCTGGCTCTTGTCGAACACATCAAAGCGTGGCGGAACCATTCATGACTGCGGATACAGAAAGGATTTCAGGCCAGAAATACCGAAAGAAATTTGGGATCTGATTTACTTGGAAATCATGGAACTTAGAAACAATAAGAAATGGAAACGGGCCGCTAAATACAAGGCCGTTAAATGGTTCGGTAAAGGAAGTTATAATAAGTTCAATGTAGACGCAACCTACGAAGAGATAACGGGATAGACTCTCTTAGGGTAGTATAAAGCCATTAACATCAATTTTATATTCCCACACATCATGATATCCAGCTTTCATGTCTATAGGAAATGCTACAGATGGATCAGCAATAAGATCAGACCCAAGGGTTCCATCCGGGAGAACCCTTCTTGCCGTGCCGTCCCTTACATATATCTGTTCACCTGATTTACAGAAGCCGTCTTTCCAGCTTGGTTCTGGTTCCCACGGATACCACATTGTCGATACTACCACAACAAACACAGCCAAAACAATAATTGTCAACGATATCTTCATTCCCAAATCCTCCATTTTTCAATAACCCCCCCACTCCCTCCCCGCCGTCGCGTTGGATGACTATTGAATTTCAGCTTTTATTTCACGTATTATTTCTCCTAAGTTTTTTCTAAGATAGTCTTTCAGGAATGCTAAGAATATTAATATACTGAATCCTACCGGGAATACTACCACACCAGACCGGGCAATTTTTTGTATAGTAGGCTTTTTGAGGACAACAGTATCCTTTAGTTTTAGGTCTGATAATATCGTAGAATCTTTGGCTCCACGGAAAGTAACAGTAAGAATGGGGCCGCTAATGTTTGCGGTTAAGCCCTTTTCGTTAAGGTTCCATTTCAATACCATCAGTCTATTCTTGATGTATTGGTGATCTAGTTTCTCCGGTAGGGTGATAACCGTTTCATGTCGGTAAACTGGTTCGAGATAAAACAAACCCCCATAGACCAGAAAGATCAATATCGTTCCGAAGAAAAGCAGAAATTTCTGTCTCCATAGAACTATTAAAATACTGCTTAGTTTTATTTCATCTGTTCCGTCCATTTTATACCTCCCTTACCATATTGAATACAACCACAATGCACAGCATACCGCTATTCCAGCACTAATCAATGCTGCAACCAAAAATCCTTCTTTGCGTTTAAAGATATTCATTTTCCCCTCCTTGCTTTTTGCTCTGCTATTGTGATGGGAGTTGATATCTCCCCTAATATTACTAATGTTTTACCCTTTGGGATAGTTATTGTAACTCCGCGTGGTATAAATATTTTAATGTTGGGCGGTATAGTAATCGAATGAGATTACTATACTCAGGCAAACCAGAACATACACCATTATCTTCGATTTCATCTCATCCCCCTTGCTTTTTCCATCTCCCGTTACCTCCTCTTCCAAGCCTTTCCCTTTCCCAGCCTCCACTTGCTTGCTTGTCGGACAAGAGAAGTCGACCCAGTTCTAATCAATGGTTTGGCCCCCTTTTTCTTTATGACTGTTTTATGATCGGGAAGCCCTGCGACGTTGCATGCTACCTTGAAAGATTCGTCTTTTTCCGCAAATTCCTTGTTGGTCATTTTATCATCCTCTTTCGATCTCAGTTATCATGTCTTCGATTTCACCTTTATTGTAATTCTTATCTGCATCCGGTATCGGGTATCCGTATTGCATTGCCGCTTCATCCTTTATTTGCTCGATAAAAAACGCCACCATTGCCACGTCTGCGGGGTCGTCACTATCTTCCCTGAGTTGAACAATGTAAGTACTCCCGTGTGAGTCAGTAGACGTGAGGTATTCGTGCTTCAAGACATTGTAAACGTGATCACGGGCATGCCTTTTGTACTTCCGGAGGGCAGTTATCAGCGGAACAATAACACTGAACAAATAAGCCCTCTGCTCCGGTGTGTTTTTCTTATAGTATTTCCGTACCGTAGTCCTGACACGCTTACCCTCGCCTATTTTTGCAAGATGAGCCTGGATACGATAATCCATGTCATACTCGATATCGTACACCATCCCGATCTTTGTTATTGTCCCTACAAATGGTAGTGTCATTGCCTTTCCTGTTTTCCCGCGCCGTCTCTGTAATAATCCCGTTCCCACGATAACTGTAACATAAGCCCCCACACAGCATCTTGTAGGGGATATTCAATCCCACTGATGATAATGGTTTGCATCCGCTCGTTTAGAGGATATGTGGTCTGTTCTATGGTCACTTGCTTGGTGTCCATCTCACCTTCCCGTAAATAGTTATGCGCGCAATTCCGCGTTTTTCTTTACATCGTAATCAACATAGTGCTGGTTGCCCTGAAACTTTTCGCCAGATACAGATTCAAATGTTGGAACATCTATGGCTATCGAATCAACAATACTGCCATTCTTTTCCCACAAATCAACGATGAATTTAGCCTTCGGGTTTTTTATGTCTAATTCTTTTGCCCGGATTGACTCAAAGGCAACCGTAGTTTCGTCGTCAGTTTCAAACATAGCACCGATACCCGTTAGTCTGGCATCGCCCTTGTCGTCTATGTAAATCATTTCCATGTACCTCTTCATCTCATCCTCCCTACAATGGTAGTGTCATTTTCTCTCACGTAGTCTTTACATAATCATCTCTAGCGAATACATCTATCACTCGACCTTCAGCACGACCGACAAGTTTCTCATGTTCTTCGTCTGACAGATCATCTTGATCAATACCCTCTTCGTCGCAGATATCGTTCATGGCTTCCATTATTAAGTCTCGCATTTTAGCCCCCTAACATTGTCCGAGTCAAGCGGTGGGTTAGGACGGCGTTCATCGTTTCTTGGGTGACATTCAGGATGCTTACACATCCCATCAATGCTGCTGTAAATAGCTGCACCTGTCCCACCTAAAAGTTGCTGGCATGGCCATTCGCCAAGTTCGTCATTCTTCATAATAAGCCTCCTAACCATTAAATGTTTTGCATTAAGTCAACGATATTGACTATCCCCCGTACTTCGCCTTATTGTTTAGATTCACTCCATTGCCTTTATTTTCTTAACCGTCATTGCCACTTCAAGACAAAATTTATCGAGTTCTGTTCTTAACTTCCCGATAAACTCTTCATCTCTTCTGATCTCCTGAATCAGTGGGGCAGGTCCAGGGTAGTACACTTCGAAGTACCACAGTTCAAAACCTGTTACCATGAGGCTCATTTGGATTTGTTGAAACTTGCCCGCAATTGATAGGGCCTTCTCAGGATTATGGAGACATCGGACAGCATTAGGGGCCTCAGGGCAGAATATTTCGAGCCCGGCAGTTTCCAGCATTCCATCTGGAGAACATGCCCATTTGCGTTGCTCATCTTCAAATACAATGCCCACTGTTTGAACCGAAAGACCGGTAGTTATCTCGAATGCTGAACGGGCAAACGGTTCCTTCTTATGCCCCTCCTGCATTGCCCAACTCATGTACTCGCTCCCCGCATATTGCCCATACGCTTGTTCCATAGCAAGGCGGGAGCAGTAGTCCTCTCTCGTCTTCCCATCCGTGGGCACGCCCTTGGTGGTAATAAGTTTATTCGCAGGGGATGCTGTAACAACGCCTAACCTTGCCGCCCACCAGCTATCGTCATATTGATCAAAATCATAAATAGGGATCATGGCTCAGTTCCCCCTGCTCCATTTCCCCATCATCTTCGCCGGGTTCTCGTTCTGGCGGAGCTTCTTTTTCCGGTATTGGTCTTGCCTTGATGAGATTCATTGCCTCTTTGAATCTTTTGGCCGGAAGTTTGGCAATTGATTCGACTTCAAAATGGGCGAGAAACTTAGGGCCGTCAACCTTGCGAGTTTCACGTTCTTTTTTAAGTTCAGCAGCCTGTTCTTCTGTGATGTAGTCTGGCTCACTCCCCGCAGCATTTCCGTCATCGTCTTCCCCGGTTGGAATATTGAATACCATACAAGTAAGTCGCCGCCTTCCATAAGAACAAGCTGATTGCTCTCCGTGAACCAGAGTCATCATTGGTTTTCCGGCTATCCCGGTTGTCTGGATAGCAACATCAGCATGTTTCTTTTCAGTGTGCCCTTGGGAGTGCATAACGTCAACGCACACCCGGACATGACCCTCTTTCGGAGAGTCTTCTTCATAAAACATCAATGAAAACCCTTCGGCGGTATAGACATCTTTTGTCTTCACCAAGATTGCTTTGAGGTCAGCATAAAGGCTGTTTGTCTGTACGTTCTTCTCACGTGCAACAACCAACTCAATTTTGCTTTGCGCTTGTGTCATTGCCGCATTGAAAGCCTGTTTAGCATTCCGGTCCAAGATGTGTTCTTGCATGTCCACGATCTGCTGTATTTTAGCCACGTCAACATCTGGGTTTGCCGCAAGACGCTCTATGGCAGTAAAAAAATCGCTATTCTGCTCTTGCTTTGCGGGCAGATTAGTCCCCCGTGCCTCGAATAGTTCTACATCTCTTGTGATGTCTTTGTCAGTCATTACATTTCCTCCGCTTTAGTTGTAATATGTTCGGCTATGCTGATAAGTGCAAGTTCTCCGTTCTCAACAATAACCTTGGCTGTTGCATCTTGAACTTCTGGAACAACCAGAGAAGCAATGCTTTCGGCCCACGCTACCAGTTTTTCCTTGTCCGGCAGAAGTGCTTTCTTTCGTTCTTCCTCGGCCTTCTTTTCTTCCGCTTCAAACTCTTTCTGGACAAGTTCATCTTTGGCATCCTGCTCTGCCTGAATGCGAACCCGTAGAAGTGTCTCCACCTCAAATTTGGTAATTTGGGTTTTTAAATCTTCGCGCACCTCAGCAAAACCATCGTCTGACATATCAACAATGGCCGCCCACGGAATGGGGGGGCCGCTATACTGAAAGTCGACGAACTTGCTTGTAAGAGACTCTCCGGCAATTCCAGCCCGGAACACACCAATTTCCCGCAAGGATTGTTCTCTGGCTATGCGTTTCTGCTCTACGAGTTCCCGCTTTTCCTTCTCAAACGCCTCACGTTCAATCCTAAGGGCCTCGTCTTTGGCGACAGCCTCCTTGTCCCTCTTGCGCTGTTCTTCGATCTGGCGGTCAAGTTCTGCCTGTTTCCCGGCACGTTCCTTCTCTTCCTCCGCCTTGCGTTGCTCCTCAGCCTTGAATTCCTCTTCTACACGGGTGATTTCAGCATCATATTTGTCATCCGTCCAGCCGGCCACTTCATCAAATGGCAGAGCTACACCGCATAGCAACAGGGCATTTACCCGTTCTTCGACCACGACCCTGAACTGCCTTAACTCTTCTTCCTTGATGCGTTTCTCTTCATCGGTGACTTTCTTTTCTTCGGTCTGAAGGTGTGTTTCGATTGGGCCGCTTTCATCAAAAAGAACGTTGGCGGCGGCGTCTACATCACGTCCATGCTGAAGGGCCTCGGCTTTTTGCGTTACCCGTTCCTTTTCAATGGATGTTCTGACCTTCACCATGACCATTCGGGCGGCATGAACAGAATCGAATTGTTCCTTGTCCTTAAGGTCTGTGATTTCCAGGGGCATGTATTCCTCCCTGAGTTTGGCTATTGCTGCCAGATTCACGTCATACTTAATCGGTGCCAGTGTATTAAATACCTCTGCATTTTCTTTCATCATATCCCCCTTATTAAGAAATAGTTTACATCCTGCCCACACTCCATCCCGGCAATATATCTCAGGGCCGCAATTTGCCTCTGTTCATCGGAAGGATAGTGATATCGCCACATCCTGTCCATTGCCAAGTCAAGCGTTTCTTCAATAGTCGGCTTTTTGTCAAATGATTTATCTTCTATTGTTGTTTTCATTATTTCCCCTTACCCCAGCATTAATAATGGCGTCTTTCTTCATCCTCTCTTATTCCCGCCCACACACTGTCCCTTTCCGCCTTGAAATTAAATTTATCGAAAACAAAAGGGTGTCCATACTGTCTCAGCGCGGCAAGCATACAGGCGGGGCAACCGTTGGCAATATTTCTTAAGTTGTCGAGAGCTTCCTCTTGATTGGCTATGCTATAAGATACCCACTCAAAATCACCATCTCCCCCGGTAGTCTCTGTTATCTTTGCAACGGAAAGGGCCAAAAGCATATCGCCCATTTCTGGCTGTGTTTTGTCTATCACCTTGCACATTCCACATACTCGGCCCGGATTCATAGTACAAGACTTTTCGTGCTTGCTTATATGCCCACCACTACACCCGGACTTCTTGCAAAAATCACAATAATATCTCCATACCTTTTTTTTCTTCATCTCTCCCCCTATGCAAACGGTAAGTCATCCAATGTTATTTCTTTATTCAGCCAATAGATCCATAACCCCCCACCTTAATGCAAAGTCCCGTCTTCGTGTACGGGGGCAAGACACGCTAATAAATGGCCCTCTGCGTTTCTACATACTTCTAAAATATGCTCTCCCTTTTTCATGGTCTATTCCTCCCTGTGCCTCTCCTCCAAAAGTTCAGGATCGTGTATGTTGCCGATGACTTCAAGCTCCGTTCGCATATCTCCAATCGGACAAATATAGCCGCCATCACAATACCATGCAAACTCACCCCTGTATTCATTCCACATACAGACATAAGCATGATCACCACACCTAACCCTGTCCCCTTCGTATATCTCCACCCCATTTTTGTCCTTGAGGCTGGTGTGTTGGAGAAGAATAAATTCGTCTGACATATAGTCAAGCGACACCTTCCCAGCATCAAGATTTGCGGCGAACACACCATTACTATCAAATGATAGCGTTAAAACTTCGGCCATCCTTTTTTCTTCCACTATCCACGCCTTAACCTTAATCTTTCGCATGACGCTCCTCCATTTTGCCTTCTATATAGGCTTCAACCCTCAGAGCCTCTTCAAAATCTCTCGCCTTCTGTTCCCTTTCTTCTCGCATAGGTCGTTCGAGGTCTCTTGTGTCTGTATCGGTTTGGTCTGGATCACGGTTTTTCATTATTGGCGGTCTCCTTCACCTGTTTAAGCAATTCTTCGGCTCCACATCCCTCACAAACCTCATCACCGATCTTTTGAACTAAAGCTATTTTTTTATCCATGACTTTTCTCCTTTTAAATAGTGGGGAGGGCGATGTCTCCCCGGTTAGTTACAATATGTTAAAACCCTCCAAGGTTGATAAACAATATTCAAACATCGCCTCCAAACAAGCCCGTCCATAACGGAATGCCCTATGTTGCGCCTTCAACTGTGTTGCGGCTCCAGGGCGTATCGGGCGAGTAGATCAATTAAATGCTCTCAGCGATTCCAATGCCTTTGTTAGCGTGTTATTGAGAACACGTAGCCTCTCCATAATCATTGGTCCGACTGTCGTTGGTGTCTCTGGGTCAACATCCCCTTCATCGGCAGAAGGTATGTGAATCCCCGCAGCTTTTTCTCGAATGCTCTCTGCTATGTTATCCAAAGTGTTAAGTCGGTCTGTAATGATACCTACATCTGTTTCCTTAATCTCTTTTGCTACGCTCATGACTTTCTCCTTTTATGGTTTATTATTATACCCGTTGGTTCCACTTCTCTACTGTTTTTTGTTTAGTTTGGCTGACGTTTTGTCCTGCCCCGCAGTTAGGGCATCTTACCCAAATCGATCTGGCCGCCCTTATTTTAGCTACCCCTCCGCAGAATGGACAAGGCTTTAAACTCTCTTCCACCTTCTCGATGAATCCCTTATCCACGAGCCACTGAAGCTTTTCGGGGCAGTGTGAGGCGTAGTCGATGACCCTGTCAAATTGGATTTGGGTAGTTAATTTGAGCTCATACGGCATACTAACAATACTTCCGGGGACTATACAGCCGAGCGATGCAGATGGGGGGTATATAAAATACTCAACATCCACATCCCTCGCCCCAGCAAGGATAAGCGCTTTTACTGTAATCTCCCTTAAAAGCCTCCATCCGTTGTATTCCTGAGCTTTCTGTGGGGGTTCCTTCGGTGTCCATCGGCTACCCACACCAATACATTCGCAACAAGGTTTCTCTAATTCTCCATATGTTTCATACAAGCATGTTTTACATAACTTTTCCATTTCGTCACCCCGATATTTATGGTTCTACCTCAATCTTAGCCTTTTTTGGTTTTAAGAATGCTTCCCTAACAGCAAACGTCCGTTCCCATGTATTGCCAGAATGGTAGGTTTCACCGTCTATGTATATTGAACATTCCGTAACTTCTTCACCATCGCTGTGCGTCACTTTTTCATATCTGAGTGACCGGTATTTCCCGTTTGCTATTTCTGCTAATTTTTTCTTCGCCTGTCCGAACCTCATGATTTCCTCCCCGATATTTACTAAAATTTCTTTTTCTTTAAATTCAACCCTAAGCCAAAATGCCAAGCTTGATCATTCTGCATTTCTAAAGCATTTGCTATTGTGGCTATTCGTTGGCCTCTATCTGGATTTGATGGTTTTTCCATTTCCTCGTCTATCAATGAAATACCTAGAGCAACAGATACGGTCAAGTTCCTAAGATGTTTTTTATATCGAATTGCGTCTTTTTGATCTATCATGATTCACCCCGAGATTTATTGTTGAGCTAACCCTACACTATCGAAACGGCCGTGTCAAGGTTTTTTTTGCTTTTTGTGAAAAAAAATATCTTGCATTATGTTTTAAGGTATGCCTATAATGCGAACCATGAAGATAAATAGCGAGAAGATAAAGAAGGAACTGAAGAGGCTGAGGGTTACGCAGGAGGAGTTTGCTGATTCTATCGGGATGACCAGGCAGGGGTTCGGGCAGATTTTGAAGCGTAAGAAAACCACCTTTGCCAGATTAAACCAAATAGCCACGACCCTTGACATGGATGCAAAAGACCTACTGCTGTGAGCCGGGAGGAGGGGGAGATGGAGATTAACGAAGAATTGACATACGCTGTAAGGGTTTATGCTCAACTTGTGTCTGGCAATGATTTAAGTCTTATAAGGAGTAAAGCCCACGATAAGGTTTGTGAGCTTTTGGGAATTAACTCTTACGACTGGAATCCCTTTGAGGAATACAAAAAGAAAGGATGGCCCAGCGAAAGGGATTGTTTAAAAATCATATGGGACAGTTTGAAAGCGTACGAGCCGCCGCCCAAGAATGTGATTACGAGATTGAAAATACCAGGAAGAGAGCCGTAAAGGAGGGGGAGATGGCGTTAAAAAAGTCAAAAGGAAATATGTATGAAAATAGATTGACAATGGATACATATAATGGTAGGAAATGGGCATGAGTAAAGGAAATGAGTACAACCATAAACTCCCCAGCATTGATATTCTCAAAAAAATATATTTTGAGGATGGAATTTCAACGCCACAAATAGCGAAGATGTTTAATGTCACTCCTGGGGCAGTTAAGATAAAATTTAACCGGAATGGCATAAAATTACGAACGGTGGTTAATCCACGCACTGGAAAAAAAAGTTACAAACGTACTCCCGAACACAACAAATATATGTCGGAACTTGTTAAGCAGACCGGTGTTCATGTGGGGATTCCCTTAACAGATGTACACAAGAAAAACATAGCTGAAAGTTTAACGGGAGAGAAGGGTCCGAATTGGAAGGGAGGAATATCTTTTGAGCCATACCCCATAACGTGGACCAGGGCATTGAAAAAAGCAATCAGGCAAAGGGATAATCACACTTGCCAGTTGTGTTTCAACAAGGGATTACCAGTCCATCATATTGACTATATCAAGCAGAACTGTACCCCTGATAATCTTATCACCCTATGTCAGCGATGCAACGCCAAAGTAAATTATAACCGTCCATATTGGACGGAATACTTCACTAAAATAATTAAAGGGAGAAACGATGCCACTCACAAAAACCAAGGGGAATAATTATGATTGGATAACGCATTCGCACGCTCATTTGGGAGGAGAGTGTCCGCACCATTGCGCTTACTGTTACGTTGACAATCCCCGTTTTGGCAGACACCCAAAATATCAAGGGGAGTTAAGGCTTATCGAGCATGAATTTGGTATAGAATATGGCGAGGGGAAAAAGATTTTCGTTGAGAATTGCAATGACCTCTTTGCTGATAAGGTTCCGTTGGGGTTCATTTACAGGATATTAAACCATTGCCGGAAGTGGCCTAAAAACACCTATATTATTCAGACGAAAAACCCCGGTAGGATGCTTGAACATATAAACATTATGCCCCCTGATACCCTCCTGGGGGTCACTATCGAAACAAACAGGGATATGACAGATGTAGGAGACGCCCCACCCGCAAAAGACCGTGCTTTAGCCATGAGCCAGATCAAGGGACGGAAGTTTGTAACGATAGAACCGATCCTTGACTTTGATATTAAGGAACTTTCAGAAATGGTTATTGCTATTCACCCCGAGTTCGTAAACATAGGGGCAGACTCAAAAGGCCATGGGCTTCCTGAACCATCGATAAAAAAAGTTATGGAACTCGGGCGGAGATTATCTGGAACCGGGATAGTGGTTAAAGAAAAGCGGAACCTTGACAGGCTGAGATGTTCACACACCCCGACAAATACCCCGAGCATTTGACAAACCCGCTGGTGGCGTAGCCCCGGCAATGAAAGGAGAGAACGATGTTAATAAAATTTGAAGAATGGGATAGTCATTTCTACCTTGAGTTTGAACCAGAGACGACAGAAGATGTGGGGCTGTTACTTAGGTTTCAAACTAATATACTTACTGATTTTTCTGGTGATCCGATTACCGAGTGTTTTTTCATCAAAAAACCAGCACCCGGAACAATCAAAAACTACGTTGACCGATGAAACCACTAACCGATAAAAGGTTGCTGGAGTCTCTGGGACACAGGCCCCGAAGTGGCAAAGTTTTCAAATGTTCTATTTGCGGGGAATCCTTCTATCGGAAGCCAAGCCACTGTGTCCCCCCTCCTGCTTATTGTTCTGTGAAATGCTATGGCATTGGACAGCAAAATCGCGTATCACTAATCTGCTACTATTGCGGAAAGGAATATTCCAGACCAGCATCACATGCGAAGTGGAATAAGATAAGGGGCAGGAAGCATAATTTTTGTTCGGTAAGTTGTGGTGCTACGTTTTGGACGCCAAAGGGGGAGAATCACCCAAATTGGAGCGGAGGTATAAGCCGGGAATATCAATACGGATATCATTCTGCCGAATATAAAAACTGGCATAACGGTGTTTTTGAAAGAGATGATTATACCTGTCAAGCCTGTCTTGAAAGAGCCGGATATAGATACGAATATCCAGAGTGTAGCGTAAACGCGAATCAAATTCATGCACACCATTTCTACTCCCGCCGCATCGTGCCAATGAGATATTCGTTGGATAATGCTATCGCTCTTTGTGCTACACATCATACCCTGGGATCGTACTCCGCACACCTTGATCCCGACTTTAAAGATATCATAATTGAGCGTGGAGTCCGTACTCAAGAATGGCACGATGACCTAATCAAACAGAAACAACAGATCACCAAGAACAATGCGGCATTCAAGTTGGAGTGCCACCAGAAATTATTGCCGTGGTTATAGACTACATCAAGAAAGGGGGAAGGAAAAAATCATGAGATACAACACAGAAAGATGGTTTGAGGACTCGGGCACACCGGAAAAAATTGAGGATTGCGAAAGGCTTGAGGTTATAAAGCAAGCAATCAAGGCAATCGATAATGCTCAAAATTTTAAAGCCACGGTAATTGATGTTAAGGTATCAAACGAGTTACCGCTATGTGAAATTGTGCAATGTGAATTTTTAAAGGACGGCGGCAGATGCTCGTGTAATGGCGAGAAACCTTGTCGCTGAACGGGCAGGCTACATCAAGAAGGGGGAGCAATGAAACCCACAGAAGAAAAACTCGACGCCATAATTAAATTAGTCAAAGACGACCTTACCCCCGGCCCTATTGTGTGCGATAGCCTTAACCGATGCGAGGGATGGGAGAATGACCCTGGCGCTGAGACGGATAAGTATTGTCGGCATTGCGGGAAAGAAAGAACATGGAGGGAGAAGATATGAATGGAAAAGTAGCGAAGAGGTTAAGGCGTGAAAATGGTGATCAGGAAATAGCCCATCTCAGAAAGTATGTGAGACGTGAAAATGGAGTAATTGTATTACATCCATCAATGTCCCGCATAGGGTATCAGATGGATAAAAGAGAATACCGGACGCAGAGGTTATGAAATGACAGATTACAATGGGCCAAAAACTGACTTGATGGACGAGCTGTATGGATTGTTTGTAGACTACTATGGCGAACCAGAATATGTACCAGACGAGGCCGTGTTGAGCCTTTACCTGACAAGAGCGTGTAGCATACTGGAAGAGAGGGGATGGAGGAAAGTAAATGACAGACAAAAGAGAAGTAGAAAACAGGATTGTTGAATTAGAGGCTATTATTGAAACTGTTCGTACCGTATTGGATGGTGGAATGGTATCTGATTTCATGGAATCATTTTCTATCGTTCGGGCGGCTGGTGATATAGTTAGCGAAAGGGATGCACTAAAGGAGTTTTTCACCCTTGGCAGATCGATATAAATGTGCATAGGATAGGTTTAGAGGTAAGGTTCTATGGTGGAATCAACTACTAATTTGAGAAACGTATCCACGGTTCCGGGAAACCGGTGTGCGGCCCATCATCCGCGCTACCTCAGCCGTGGTGCGTCTCTTTTTCGGTGATCTATGAAACCATATTACGACGACGGAGGAATGAGATGAATTTTGTAATAATGAGAAGTGATTTGTCTTCAGTTTTGAATGGTGACGAAGGTTGGTTCAGGTTTTCGTCTTTCAGGGTCGCCAGTAAGTCGGCTGAGAATTATTGTGGGGTTGTTGTCCCCGAAGTAGCAGCGAAAAGGATTATTAAACTTCAACAGAAAAACAAAAAACTAATTAGGGAAAAAGAAGTACTACCACTATAGGGTGATGTATGAAGGCACCAGCATTTCAAATGTACGCTTCTGATATTTACATGGACACGGTAGAATGGAGCGTTGATGAATTAGGAATTTATGACCGCCTTTTGTATGCTCAATGGGTCAACGGATCAATACCCAATGACATAACGAGATTAGCAAGAATAGCCGGATGTGGCACCAAAAAGTTTCAAAAGGGGTGGAGGATAATTTCATTTAAGTTCGTACCGGTGGGAGATGGTCGATTACAAAACAAAAGATTGGAAAAAACCCGATTAAAACAGGACAATTATAGAGAATTGCAAAGAGAAGCCGGTAGAAGGGGCGCAGAAAAAAGGTGGGGAAAAGATAGCAACCCTAATAGCAACCCTAATGGCGACCCTATTAACAACCCCAATGACGAAACGATGCCTCTTCAGTCTTCTTCTCTAAAGAATAAAGAAGCTAAAGCAGGCAAGCCTGCTCATTTCACAAACAGGATTTTAGATAAAGGCTATCCTCCAGAACTACCCCAACAGATCAACGAACTCTGTAAAGACCTTAGTGGTGATAAATTCAACCCTTGGCAATGGGTACAGAAAAATTCAAAGGAACACCCTAAAGCCTTGTTGTGTGTGTTGGAGCGTATGAAAAAAGAATGGTCTATGATAAAAAGCCCATGGCCTTATGCACAAAAAGTCATTGCGGTAGAAGGCCAAAACTATAACGAACAGGATGCAATGGAAACACATGAGGCTTTAATGAAAGAGTTCGAAGAATGGGAATTAGAATAATACTGGCGTAAGGGGGAGAGAGATGAAGATACGGGGAATAATATTTAGCGGTGAAATGGTAAGGGCTATCGTGGATGATCGGAAATCCGTTACCCGTAGGCTTGATAAATCATGGCTGAAGTACAAGAAGGGTGACGAACTCTGGGTGAGAGAAACTTTTGCCATAAATGACCATAAACAGATAGCATATAGAGCAGATGGGACTGTTTTAGATGGTATAAGGTGGGGTTTCCCCCGCTTCATGCCACGTTGGGCTTCTCGCATCACCCTAACCCTCACCGAAGACGCACGGCTGGAGCGGTTGCAGGATATGATCCCGGCGGAAATACAAAAAGAAGGTTGTCCATTTTCTTTTAGTGGAACAAGTCCAGAAGAGGCTCCCGATTGGTATGGTTGGTGGATTCCCCTCTGGGACTCCCTCCACAAACCCGGCGAACAATGGGAAGATAACCCGGAAGTTGTGAGATTATGCTGGGGAGGTGTGAGATGGGAAAGCAAATAGGGTGGGAGCAACACGAACATCTTTTTCAACCAGGAGTAACTGCCGGATGGATCGCATTAAGAATCCCGTGCTGTGAGCGAGTAGTCTACAGCCATGCCAAGATGATGGGATTTTCCTTTGCGCGTGGCGGGTTGGTAGCGGATGACAGGTATGAGAACAAGACCATCGATTATCTTGCGTTGTTAGGACGAGCTGTAACACACAGGCCGCTTGAGGGCCTGAGCGGGTGTTAGAATGAAACCATATTACGATGACGGAAAATTATGAGTTATAAGCTTCGCATATTATCTTTAGGTGCCGGTGTTCAGTCCAGCACAATCCTGCTTATGGCCTGCAAGGGACTGTTGCCACGTCCAGATGCAGCTATCTTTGCCGATACAGGATGGGAAACCAACGCGACATATATCCACCTTGAATGGTTGAAGGCAGAAGCCGGGAAGCATGGAATACCCATAATTGTGGTTGACAATGGGAATATACGAGCAAACACACTTGGTGCTCAGGTCAGGGGTAAGCGATGGGTGTCAATGCCATTGTTCACAAAACAAATCGGTGGCTATTATACAGATTATAGCAATATACACCTTGAAGACGGAAAGCGGGTATGGGGTGCTGGTGTTATTAGTTTGGGGCTGTTAAGGAGGCAATGCACCCTTGAACACAAGATCACCCCAATCAAGCGAGAAATACGCAGGATGCTTGGAATAAAACCCCGCTGTGTAGCACCAAAAGATTGCGTAGAACAGTGGATTGGAATATCAACAGACGAAGCACAGAGAATCTTCACAAGACAGCCGAGCAGAGAATCAGTTATGACTTACCCCCTAATTAACCTTAATATGAGTAGATATGATTGCATGGTATGGCTCAGGGCCAACTACGACATTGTGGTTCCAAAATCTTCATGCGTTGGATGCCCTTATCATTCACAGAAAGAATGGCGGGCATTAAGTGAACCCGAATTTAAGGATGCTTGCTTTTTTGATGAAGCAATCCGGCACAAGGGTGGTGTCAAGGGTGATTTATATCTCCATCGTTCCTGTGTACCATTGTCGGAAGTTGACCTTTCTACCCCAGAAGAGAGGGGACAGGTGGTATTTGATTTTATCAAGGACGATAAATTGAACCTGTTTGTGAATAATATTTCAATACACACAAGAAGTACTACCACTTTAAAACCGGCAAAATGGGGCAGGTAGCACATAAAAAAACCGGAGAGCTTTTACACCCTTCGGTTTGTGTTTTTGCCGATGATCTGGCGGCCGAGCTAGTTTAATTCAGTAATAACATTCAAACAG
>JABUBQ010000027.1_pt1 | contig 17167 bp, 12 predicted proteins | sample 7240351 | NCBI WGS metagenome assembly JABUBQ01 (sample SAMN07256348, study PRJNA390944) | subsurface metagenome | isolation source: Methane hydrate marine sediment | place: Pacific Ocean: Eastern North Pacific, ODP site 1244 | collected 2002 | reverse complement strand
CTGGAGATTCAGCCTCTAACGCGGGGGGAAAACTTCAAGTTTGTGAATGGCATCGTGGGCGGCCGTATCTCCAAGGGATACATTCCCGGGATTGGCCATGGGTGCGGGACTCGTTCTGGGGATGATCAAGGAGCGGGGAACCGTGCCGGCGGAGAAAGTGGATAACCTGGAAAAGGTGGTAACGAGCTACCGGGTTCCCTTGGGAATCGCCGGACTGGCCATCAGTGCTTTACACTTCCTCGTGCCGGGGGCTCTCTTTCTGTAGTTCCGGATCCTGTCTCTATCCTTCTGATTGTTTCGCTTTAGACGTAGCCATGACCTGCTCGGCCACCTTTCCGGTGATCGGGCTGTAGTGGCTGAACTCGATTTCAAAGCTCGCGGTGCCCGAGGTAATCGAACGCAGGTCTATGGAATAGCGTAGGAGCTCTGCCTGCGGTACCTGGGCCTTCACTTCTTGAATACCTCCGCCCACAGGCTCCTGCCCAAGCACTTTCCCGCGTCTGGAGCTCAAGTCGGAAAGCACGTCCCCAAGATATTGGTCGTCTACAAAAACCGTGAGATTCATGAGCGGTTCGAGAAGAACCGGATCCGCTTTCTCAAGGGATGCTCTCAGAGCACCTCTGGCGGCCAGTTTGAAGGCCAACTCGGATGAGTCGACGGGGTGCATCTTGCCGTCCACGACCTTGGCCTCCAGGTCGACCACCGGATATCCGGCGAGAATCCCCGATTCCATGCCCGCCAAGATTCCTTTTTCCACACCGGGAATGTATCCCTTGGAGATACGGCCGCCCACGATGCCATTCACAAACTTGAAGTTTTCCCCCCGCGTTAGAGGCTGAATCTCCAGCGCTACCTTGGCGTACTGTCCGTGTCCTCCGGTCTGCTTCTTGTGTTGATACTCCGAACCTGAAGCCGCCCGGATCGTTTCTCGATAGGCAATCTTGGGAACCCGAGTCTGCATGTCGATTTTCGCCTGGCTCTTGATCTTCTCCATAATGATGTCCAGGTGCAACTCGCCCATTCCGGATATCACGGTTTCCTTGGTCTCGGTGTCGTAGTTCAGCTGGAAAGTCATGTCTTCCTCGGCGGCCCGCTGCAAGAACTGGTTGAGTTTATCCTCGTCCTTCTTTGCGCCTGCGTTGATGGCCACGGTGTGCACCGGTTGGGGCAGCTGAAGGGGAAGATAGGACATATCCAGGTCCGAGCTGCAGAGGGTGTCATTGGTGGCGGAACTGGCGATCTTGGTTAATACGCCGATATCCCCGGCGGGGAGCTTTTCCACCTCCTCCAGCTTTTTTCCGATACAAGTGTAGACCTTGGAGACCTTCTCCTTTTTCTTTTCCCGGAAATTCACCAGCTCCGTGTCCCCAGCGACCGTCCCGGTCACCACCTTTATATAGGAGAGTTTCCCGGAGAACTGGTCGACGCTGGTCTTGAATACGAAACAGGAAGGAGAGCCATCGCTGCTGATGTCCTGGAAGGCCTGCTCGTCGTCTATCGGCTGAAGAGGTTCTTTCCTTCCAACCGGGGAGGGGCAGAGGTGAGCGATGGCATCGAGGCAGGTGTAGATTCCGCCGTTCTGCAGTGCGGAACCGCAGAACACGGGGATGATTTTACCGGCGGCCAGTGCTTTGGTCAGGCCCTCTTGGATCTCTTCATGCTTGAGGGATTCGGTTTCAAAGTATTTCTCCATCAGGGCATCATCACCCTCGGCGGCGGCTTCGATCAAACCCTGCCGATACTGCTCTACCTCGAGCGTCATCTCTTGAGGAATGTCCGAGGCAGCCGGTTTCTTTGCCCCTTGCTGGACCATATAGGCCTTCTGCTCGATCAGATTCACGACTCCCTGAAAACCGGCACCCGCGCCTATGGGAATGCTGACAGGAATGAAATTTGCCTGAAAGTTCTCCTTCAGATCGCTCACGGTTTTCGCAAAGTCGGCGTGTTCTCTATCCATCTTGTTGACGAATACAAGGGTCGGGGTAAGCCTCTTCTTCAGCCGTCGCCAGGTTTGAACCGTCCCGATCTGCACGCCCGCATCTGCGGCTACCAGGACCACGGCGGATTCGGTAACCCGAAGTGCAGAAATCACCTCGCCGACAAAATCACCCGATCCGGGTGTGTCGAGGAGATTGATTTTCTTGTCCTGCCATTGGACGTGGGCCAGGGCGGTGTGTATGGAGATCTTCCTGTTGATCTCTTCCTCTGCGAAATCAGTGACGGTTTTTCCGCTTTCCACAGTTTCCGATTTGGGGATCTGGCCGCCCAGGAACAGGATCTGCTCTACGAAGGTGGTCTTCCCAGTGCTTCCGTGTCCAGTGATAGAAATATTTCGAATTTCGTTGCTACCGGTGCTCATTTCTCGCGCTCCTTATACGATATTGTGCGGGAATGCCTCATGATACTGAAGAGGGGTGGGATTTGTCAACGCTTGCTCAGTTTGCTTACTCTGAAAATCCCGGCCGAGGAGCAAAATGGCTGAACTCCATGGTAAAGGTGGCTCGGCCTTGGGTTGCGCTGCGCAGGGAAGTGGAATATCCGAACATCGTGGCCAGGGGAGCGTGGGCATGTACGTTTTCCACTTTGGTTTTACTGTCGATGCGGGTGATGTCGGCTTTGCGGGCCGCTAGATTCCCCAATACCTCGCCGAGATACTCTTTGGGTACCCAAATATCCACCTTCATAATCGGCTCCAGGAGCACGGGTTGGGCCTTGCGGCAGGCTTCATCGAAGCCCAGGGCGGCGGCCGCCTCGAAGGCCAAAGCGGTCGATGTGTTTTGATTGTATTCCCCCTTCACCAGAGTAGCCCCGATATCGATGACCGGATATCCGTAGACGAGCCCTGAGGAGAATGCCAGCCTCACTCCCCGCTGCACAGCATCGGCCAGCTCCCGGGGTAGTGAGCCCGGCGGGACTTCGCTTTCAAAGTGGTTTCCCGCACCCCTCTGCAGGCGCCGGACTTTCAGGGTAATATCGGCGCTGTTTTCCTTGCCCGCGATAAGCTTGTGATACTTTTCCCGGTGCACCGTTTCCTTTTCTATGGATTCACGATATGACACTTGAGGATTGCCCACATTGGCCTGCACCTTGAAGTCCTTGATCACCCGGGTCATCAGAACGTCGAGATGCAGCTCTCCCATCCCGGAGATGATCAGCTGTCCGGTTTCCTCGTCATCCTTTACGGTGAAGGTCGGGTCCTCCTTCTCGAGCTGGCGTAGAGCCGCTTCGAGTTTGCTCCGCTCAGAAAGGGTTTTCGGTTCCACGGCCACGGATATGACCGGAACGGGGAAATTCATGGGCTCGAGAATGATCGGGAACTGCTCATTGCCGATGGTATCACCGGTCTGAGCGAGTTTCAGGCCGACCACCACAGCCACATCTCCGGCATATATATTCTCCAGCCGCTCGGAGCGGTTGGCGTGCATGCGCATGAGGCGGTTGATCCGTTCTCTCTTCCTTTTGTCGATGTTGTAGGCGGCAGTGCCGGTACGCAGATGCCCGGAGTACATCCGGATGTAGCTCAGGTTCCCCGCCTCCCTGTCCGTCTGGATTTTATACACCAGCGCCAGGGGGGGCGCATCCCGACGGAGGGGAACCTCGACTTTGGTCCCGTTCTTGGCGTGGATCCCCGTCGGCGGAGCTACTTCGTCGGGTGCGGGCAGAAAATCCACGATCCCATCGAGAAGAGGCTGTACACCAACGTTTCTCAAAGAAGCTCCGCAGAACACGGGCTCGAAGGTCCGGTCCAGGGTTCCCCTGCGAATGGCTTTGCGGATCAAAGATTCGGGGATTTCTTTTTCCTCCAGAAACATCTCAGTCAGAGCGGTGGAAAGCTCTTCGTCGGCGATCGAGGACAACTGGTCCAGCATCTTTTGCCGGTGTTCCCTGGCCTCGGCAAGCCGGGAAACGTCAATGTCGTTTTTTAAGAGCGTCGTGCCGAAATCGTTCTGATCCCAGCGCAGCTCTTTCATGGCGATCAGATCGATCACCCCCTCCAGTTCGGATTCTCTGCCGATGGGCAGTTCGAGCACCAGGGGTTTGGCTCCGAGCTTCTCCTCCATCTCCTTCACAACCCCATAGAAATCAGCGCCGATGCGATCGAGCTTGTTTATGTAGGCAATACGGGGAACCCGGTAGTGGTCGGCCTGATGCCAGACCGTTTCGGATTGGGGTTCCACCCCGCCCACGGCACAGAATATCACCACGGCGCCGTCGAGAACACGAATCGAACGCTCGACCTCGGCTGTAAAATCCACGTGCCCCGGAGTGTCGATGATGTTGATCTGTTTGTCCCGCCAGAAACAGGTGGTAACGGCAGCGGTGATCGTGATGCCCCGCTCCTGCTCCTGAACCATCCAGTCCATGGTAGCCTCCCCGTCATCGACCTCGCCGATCCGATGGCTCTTCCCGGTGTAGAAGATGATCCGCTCCGTGGTAGTGGTTTTCCCCGCATCGATATGAGCGATGATTCCTATGTTGCGTATTTCCCGTATCTCTGACATGATGCTCCTTAAACAGGCCTTGGAAGATCTATAGACCAAAATTTATAATCAATTCAGCGACTTATGAAAAGGGCAGCCTGGATAATCCTCGCAATGCTGGTCCCTCTGTATGGAGGCACCGATACCGATCCGGCCGTGCCCGCCTGGCTCAACGGGCTGAGGGCCGGGCAAGGATTGTCGGTCTTGCCGGTTGATCCTATCCTGGAAGAGGCGGCGGCGGAGTACGCCGCCGATCTGGCCGAAAGGGGCGTTCTCTCCCACGTAGATGCGCTTGGCCGCAGAGCTCTGCAGCGCGTTCGTGATCACGGCGGCACCGCTGTGCTGATCGGAGAGATCCTGGGCAGTGGCCCGGATGTTCAGTCAGTCACCTCAGCTTGGCAGCAGAGCATCTCTCACAGCGAGATAGCTGCCAACCCTCTCTGGACCCATTACGGCGCCGCCTCCGCCCCCCATGGTCGGAACAGGGTGTGGGTGGTCCTGTTTGCCGGCCATCGTATCTATCCTCTTGAGATCTGCGGCACTGCCGATGGATACCTGGTTCGGGGTGTTCTGACCGCAGCAGAGGCTGAAGAGCCCCTTCTTTTCTCAGGTTTAGAATTGTTGCCTCTAACCGACTGGGATCCCTCCGGCCGGGAGTTTTCCTTCCTGATTCCTACAGACCGGCAGAGTACCTATCACCGTCTTGGCTATCGATCGCAGACCGGAGTTTTGGTCATAACCAACACCTTCTACCCGCAAAGGATCGCTACATCCGATCGAGGAAGGGAACCCCGATAAGATCCATGCCGTTGGCCAGCACCTGGCGAACCGCTTGAGTCAAGGTGATCCGGCTGACCACAAGATCGGGATTCTCGTTGTGGAGCACCGGATTATCGTGATAGTAGTGACTGAAGGTCTGGGCCAGTTCGAAGAGGGCCGTCGTTACAATCGACGGGTTGAGTTCCCTCGCCGCCTGGATTACGCTCTCAGGATAGGAAGCCATCTGCTTGACGATCGACCATTCATCAGACTGGGTGAGCAGCTCCGGCTTGAATACTCCGCCCTGGAACTCTAATTTTCGATCGTTGAACTTGCGAAGCATGCTCGATATGCGAGCTCCGGTATATTGAAGATACGGACCCGTACTGCCCGAAAAGGACAGCGACTCCTTGGGATCGAAGATCATGTCCTTCAGTGGTGAAGGCTGGAGGAGGTAGTAGTTCAGAGCCCCCAGGGCGATCTTCTCGGCTGTCAGTTTCAAATCGCCTGCTTCGGTTTGTCTATCTTTCTCAAACGTTTCCTCGGCTGCCAGCCGTTCCAGATCCTCGATCAGGTCATCCGCGTCCACCACCGTACCCTCGCGGGACTTCATCTTGCCTTCAGGAAGGTTCACCATCCCGTAGGCCAGGTGGTAGAGGTTCTCCGCCCAGTCGTAGCCGAGCAGCTCAAGAATCTTGAACAGGACCTGAAAGTGGTAGCGTTGTTCGTTTCCCACGATGTAGATCATTCGTTCAAACGGCCAATCCTGGTACCTCTGCACCGCCGTGCCCAAATCCTGGGTTAAGTACAGGGAAGTTCCATCGCTGCGCAGCAGTACTTTTTTATCGAGTTTTTCTGCGCTGAGATCGACCCATACCGATCCGTCCGACTCCTTGTAAAAAACCCCCTTCTCGAGACCAGCCTTCACGATCTTGCGGCCGAGCAGATAGGTCTGGCTCTCCAGATAGATCTTGTCGAAGCGGACGCCGGTTTTAATATAGGTTTCCTCGATCCCTTCGATCGCCCACCGATTCATCCTTTCCCAGAGTTCGCGGACCTTTGGATCCTCCTCTTCCCAGGATTTGAGCATCTTCCGGGCCAGCTCTTCGGCGTTTGGATTTTCCTTGGCCCACTCGGTGAAACGAACGTAGAAATCCCCGACCAGGTGGTCCCCCTTCTGCCCGCGCTCCTCGGGGGTGATCCCGTCTCCAAAGTGTTGATAGGCCAACATGGATTTGCAGATATGTACGCCTCTATCGTTGATCAGGTTAACCTTGAGTACCTCCGCGCCCAGGGAACTGAGTATTTTCTCGATGCTCATCCCCACGGCATCGTTTCGCAGATGACCGAGGTGCAGCGGTTTATTGGTATTGGGGCAGGAAAACTCCAGAACGATCCGTTGTCCTTCGAGACTCTCGCCGCGGCCGTACAGCTGCACGGACTTCAGGATCTCGGCGATCACACCAGAGGTAACGGACAGTCGATCGAGATGGATGTTGAGATACGGCCCCTGGATTTCGATACGCGCCGAAGCGGCGGGATCTTTTCGACGAAGCCGTTCGGCGACCCGCCGGGTTATGTCTCTCGGAGAGCTCTTGAGATGGGGGGCGTAGGGAAACATGGGAAAGGCCAGATCCCCCAGCTCGGCTCGGGGTGGGATCTCGATAATCACGTCGGCGGGATCGATTTTTTTCCCCGACTCCTCCTCCACGGCCCTGTGGATGAGTTCCCGCCAAATCTGTTTGTACCTATTCATCCTCAATGGTCCTGTATTGAATCAGAGCCTTCCAACATAGTCAATCGGGGCAGCCGGCTCGCGGCAAAACTGATCCTTTAGGTGCACCTGCCCTAGACAAATGGAAATAACGATTCATCATTATGATGACAGCTTGCTGGAAGAGGACGTCGCAATCTTCCATATTTAGTTACAATCGAAGATTGCGATCTTGTACAAGAATATGAAAACCGTTGAAATCATAGTCCTGGTAGAAGACACGGTTCATGTATCCAAGATGGGAGCAGAGCACGGTTTGTCTCTGCTTATCAATGCCGGGGGCTTCAGCCCTGTTCCTGGGCAACGCCAAGCAACTCGGTCTGCGTCTGAACAATTTGGATGCACTGATATTGAGTCACAATCACTACGATCACACAGGAGGTGTGGAGTTTCTCATCGATCTGTACGCCGACGTACCGCCGATCTTCGGACATCCCAAGGCTTTCTGCCAGTCATATCGAAAGCTCAGGACGGGAGAAGTGCAGCAAAACGATCAACAGCCCGGTCGTGCTATCGGCTTTCCCTATCCCCCAGGCTTGGCGGATCTGCAGAAGAGGGGCGTACGGCTCACTAAGAACCGGGAACCTTTGAAAATTCACGAGGACATCTGGCTCAGCGGCGAGGTGGCAAGAAACTGCTCCTTCGAGGGGGTAGGGGAGAATTTCTTCGCCGATCCTCAGCTGACCCAAAAGGACGATCTCCCCGATGACCAGGCACTGGTCCTCAATACCCATAAAGGTCTGATCGTAATCGTGGGCTGCTGCCACAGCGGAATCGTGAACACCCTGGAAGCTGCACGCTCCCTTTTCCCCGGTGTTCCCCTCTGGGCTATCGTAGGTGGATTCCACCTGCTCCATGCCAACGCCCAGCGTATCAAGAAAAGTGTTTCCTACGTTGAGAACCTGGGATCCCCAGGTAGTTGTAGCAGGGCACTGTACGGGCTTCGATGCGCTCTGCAGCCTGAGAAAAGCCTTCGGCAAACGCTTCCGTGCTCTGTCGGTGGGAGGGCGCTTCTCCCTCCTGGACTCCGGGGAGTAGCTGACGTGCGGGCCGCCTATCTCGATGAGGCGGGTTCTGTGAAAAATTACCCCTTCAACCCAAGGGCAGCCTTGTTCCTCGTGTCCTCCATGATGTCCTTCAGGCTGATATTGTCGAGGTGTTTTTCGATGACCTCGTGAAACCCGTTCCATACGGGCGCGAGAGCACAGTCCTCTTCTCGCGGACAGGGGGCTGTCTTCGGATCTGTGCAGGGAGTGGGATTAATGGATTCACCGACCGCATCGAGAATCGTCTTGATCGTTATGTCCGAAGGTTTCCAGTTGAGTAGAAACCCTCCCTTGGGGCCCCGAACCGACCGGATGACTCCCGCCTTCTTCAGTTTGAAGAAGATCTGTTCGAGGAACTCCGGGGATAGATCTTCTTCGCGGGAAATCTGACTGATCGAGACCGGTTTGCTCTGATTCTGCACGGCCAGGTTCAATACGGCTCGCACTCCGTATCTTCCTTTTGTTGTCAACCTCATGTATGTATCCTCATGCTGTTTTATTACCTTTGTTAACAAAACCGACTTATTCTGTAATGTATCATAGCATTTATGGACCAAGAATGCAAATATATTTTAAGAGCTGATTTTGAAAGCTGATGTTCGGAAACTGATTTCGCCCATGTCAATTGTGCCGTTCTTCCCGCGGTTTCTTCCCCGCAGAGACGGATCCGGCAAAGATCAGGAAACGGTCCACGGCCAGAACAGCCAAGCCGGTGCCAAAACCGGAAGCAACCAGAATATCACTGCCTATCAGTTTGCCGGCCAAGGCACAGCCCCCGCCCAGAAAGGCGGCGGAGAAGGCCGCTGTCCTTCGCAGCGGCTTTCCGATCAGCCCGGCCAGGATCGGGACAAACAATCCTCCGGCGAATATAGTATATCCGAGGAGCAGGGAGGGGATGATGCCTCTCGAAAAAATACCCACCAGCAGCGCCGCCGCCCCACAGAAGAGTACGGAAAGACGGGGACCCAACAAACGATTGGAGTGCTTTTGCCCGAGGATGTCCACGGTGATGATTGCCGACATGGTTAGAAGGGTGGTATCCGCCGAGGAGAGGAAGGCCGACAGCAGGGCTACCATCATGACCGCGCTCAGCCACGGCGGTAGCGCCTGTTTTGCCAGCATGGGCAGGGCCGTCTCCGCTGCAATGTCGGGAAAAAGCACGCGGGCGACCATGCCGGAGAACGTTATCAGAAAAGCGATGGGAATGATGACGGCTATTGAGATTAGAATTCCCCTTCGGGCGGAGCGCTTGTTTCGCGAGCTGAAGATACGGGAAAGCATATCCGGTCCCACCAGGTAGGTCGATCCGACTACGAGAAGCAAGAGCAAGAGGTCAAACCCCGAGTAGTCCTGGGACAGGGGAAAGGAGAAGAACCTCCGGTCCAAGGAGGCGGACAGCCCTGCAAAGCCGCCGCTCAAGCGCAGTCCGATAACTGCGCAGCAGGCGATTCCGCCGGCGATAAGCAGCGCCTGGATGAGATCCGTGCGGATTACCGAGACCTGACCTCCTGAAGCTGTGTAGGCGATGAAAACGGCCGCCGCCGCCACTGTCCAGGAGACTGCCCGGCCGCCGAAGAAGGCTTCGAGAATTCTGCCGGCTGCATTGGCCTGGGCTCCCACGATCCCCAACCAGGCCGCCAATATGAACAGGCCGGCCACTTTACGCATCGTAGGTCCGTACCAGAGCCCAATCAGCTCGGGCAGTGTAAACACGGACTGACGTTTCAGGTTATTGACAAAAAACAGGAGAAAGAGGAGTCCCACCGGACCGACCAGCAGCCACCAGCTGCCTGTCAATCCCCGCTGAAATGCGAGCCCGGCCAACCCGATCGTGCTGGATCCACCGACGATCGTCGCAATCAGAGATCCTCCGGTTGAAAGACCGGATGCCCTGCCGCCGGCGATCCAGAAATCGGCTCCAGATCGGACCTTGATCGCACCGTGAATACCGAGGGTGAGAACCAGGACCAGATACGCCGCCAGCACCAACGCAAACAGACTCATCAGGTTAGAGAGTAACTCAATCGGATCGGAGCTTGCAAGCTTGCAAGAGCTCCTTCGACTCTGCTCTCCTTGACCCTGCAGAAACTCTCACCTTATAATCCCCCTATCATGAAGGTACGGGTCCGCTACGCTCCCTCTCCGACGGGATTCCAACACATCGGAGGCATTCGAACAGCCCTGTTCAACTACCTCTTCGCCAGGGCGAAGGGCGGACAGTTTATCCTGCGGATCGAGGACACGGATCGGGAACGCTACCAGCAGGAGGCGATGGAGGATATCTACAGAACCTTCGACTGGTTGGGTTTCCATTGGGACGAGGGTCCGGATATTGACGGTCCTTTCGGACCTTATATGCAGTCCGAGAGAGTGGAGCTGTACCAGCAGCACGCCCGGCGGCTCGTGGAGACCGGTCACGCCTATCCCTGCTACTGCAGTCACGAGCGGCTCGAGGAGCTCAAGGAGGAGCAGCGTCGGCAAAACGCTCCCCTGGGCTATGACCGCCGCTGCCGGGAGCTTTCTCCAAGCCGGCGGGAGGACCTTGAACAGCAGGGAAAACCCCCTGTAATTCGATTCCGGGTGCCCCTGGAGGGCGCCACGGTTGTCCGGGATGAACTGCTCGGATCGATGGAGACCCGGAACACCGATATCAATCCCGATCCCGTGTTGTTGAAATCCGATGGCTTTCCCACCTATCACCTGGCAAATATCGTCGACGATCATCTCATGGAGATCACCCACATCATGCGGGCCCAGGAGTGGCTGCCTTCGATGCCTTTGCACGCTCTGCTGTACGCGGCCTTTGCCTGGGAGCCTCCCCAATACTGCCATCTGCCCATGGTTTTAGGGGAGGATGGACAAAAGCTCTCCAAGCGCCACGGCGCCACCAGGGTTTTCGAATTCAAGAAACGGGGATACCTCCCGGAGGCCGTAGTCAACTATATTGCCTTGCTGGGCTGGAGCTTCGACGATTCCCGGGAGTTTTTTTCCCTGCAGGAGCTGCGGGAGCTCTTTTCCCTCGACAGGCTGAACAAGGCCCCGGCGGTATTCGATTACAAGAAGCTGGATTGGTTCAACGGCATGTACATCAGAAAAACCGCCCCTGACCGGCTGGCGGAGCTTCTGCTGCCCTATCTTCAGGACAGCGGATGGATCGGGGACAAGCCGTCGGAGGAGGAGCTGGATTTGCTGGATCGTCTGCTTCCCCTGGTTCGGGAGAGGCTGACCGTGCTCTCCGATGTGGGCAATCTGGTGTGCTTCCTCTTCGAAGAGGTGCAGACTCCGCCGGTCGAGGAACTGATTCCTAAACGTCTCGATCAGGGCAGGACCGCAGAGGTCCTGAGGCAGGTGTGCACCTTGCTGGAGGAGTTTGACAAACACTCCGACGAGGACAACGAGAAGCGCTTCCGCGAGACAGCGGAAGCCCTGGGTGTGAAGCTGGGGGATCTGCTCATGCCGGTGCGGGTGGCCTTGACCGGCAGCAGAGTATCTCCGCCTCTGTTCGAGTCGATACGGGTGCTGGGCGTGAAAAAGACGCTGATACGATTACAAAACGCACTTCGGAAGTTGGAAGGATCCTAATGGAATCGATGGTAACGATGGAAACTCTGGTCTCCCTCTGCAAGAGGAGGGGATTCATATATCAATCTAGCGAAATCTACGGTGGTTTGGCCTCGGCCTGGGATTACGGACCAATGGGGGTCGAGCTGAAAAATCGGGTGCAAAACTTCTGGTGGCGGGAAATGACCCAACTGCACGAGAACATCGTCGGTTTGGATGCTTCGATCCTGATGCATCCGAGGGTCTGGGAAGCCTCGGGTCATGTGGAGAATTTCACGGATCCCTTGGTGGACTGTAAGAAATGCAAGCAGCGCTTCCGAGCCGATCAGATCCCCAAGCAGAACTTGGAGAACCACACCTGCCCCGAGTGCGGGGGAGAGCTTACCGATCCGCGGCAGTTCAATCTCATGTTCAGGACCCACATTGGGCCGGTGGCGAGCGACGGTTCCCTGGTGTACCTGCGCCCGGAAACGGCTCAGGGCATCTACGTGAACTTCAAAAACGTGGTTCAGACCGCTCGTATGCGTGTTCCTTTTGGAATCGCCCAGGTGGGCAAGGCCTTTCGCAATGAAATCACGACCAAGAACTTCATCTTCCGCACCTGCGAGTTCGAGCAGATGGAGATGCAGTTCTTCATCCACCCTTCCGAAGATGGCAAGTGGTTCGAGCAGTGGAAGCAGGAGCGCTTCGAGTTCTACAAGAAGATGGGAGTCCGGGAATCCCGTATGCGCTTCCACCAGCACGGCCCCGACGAGTTGGCCCACTACGCTAAGATTGCCTTTGACATCGAGTACGAGTTCCCCTTCGGTTGGAAGGAGTTGGAAGGAATCCACAATCGGACCGACTACGATCTGCGCCGCCACATGGAGTACTCCAAGAAAGATCTGACCTACCTCGACGATCTACGTGGCGGGGAGCGCTACATCCCCTATGTGATAGAGACCTCGGCGGGCCTGACCCGGACGGTGCTGACTGTGCTCGCCGATGCCTACGACGAGGAGGAGGTTGAGGGAGAGAAACGGGTGGTGATGCGACTACACCCTGAACTGGCACCAGTGACCGTCGGGGTGTTTCCGCTGGTCAAGAAGGACGGGCTTGCCGAACTGGCTCAGGAGGTTGCCCGGGAACTGAGGGAGCATTTTGCCACTTTCTACGATCAGGGTGGGGCGATCGGGCGGCGCTACCGTCGCCAGGACGAGATCGGTACTCCCTTCGGGGTAACCATCGATTACCAGAGCAAAGAAGATCGCACCGTAACCCTGCGCTACCGAGACACGATGGAACAGGTGCGGGTGACCATCGCCGAGCTGCCCGGGCGGATCCGTCAGTCCATCAAGGAGTACAGGAGGGTGGATTGATGCCGGGAGCATTTACAGTACTGAAAGAGCGGGGTTTCGTCAGCCAATGCTCGGATGAAGAGGGACTGACCAAATTTCTTGACCAGGAACAGGTCACGTTCTACATCGGTTTCGATCCCACAGCCTCGAGCCTTCATGTCGGTCATATGGTACAGCTTTTCGCCATGGCTCATCTGCAGAGGGCCGGGCATCGGCCGGTCGCCCTGATCGGCGGCGGCACATCCCGTATCGGCGATCCTTCCGGGAAGACGGAAATGAGGAAGATCCTGCCGATCGAGACCATCAAGAGCAATGCGGATCGCTTCCGTGTGCAGATTTCCCGTTTTCTCGATTTCTCCAACGGGCTGATGCTCAACAACGCCGATTGGCTGGCGGACCTGAATTATATCGAGTTCCTGCGGGAGATCGGCAGGCATTTTTCCGTCAACCGCATGCTGAGCTTCGAAACCTACAAGATGAGACTGGATACGGGGTTGTCCTTTATCGAGTTCAACTACCAGATCCTCCAGGCCTATGATTATCTGGTGCTGTATCAGCGCCAGGGGTGCCGATTGCAGATGGGCGGGGACGATCAGTGGGGCAACATCGTTGCCGGAATGGATCTGATTCGCCGGGTGGAACGGGCCGAAGCCTTTGCCCTGACCACGCCCCTGGTAACCCGGGCGGACGGACAAAAGATGGGAAAGACGGAGAAAGGCGCCCTGTTTCTCGATCCCGAGCTGGTTTCCCCGTACGAGTTCTACCAGTACTGGCTGAACGTGCCGGATGCTGATGTGGAAAAACTGCTCGGTCTGTTTACCTTCCTTCCGATTGAAGAGGTACGCTCTTTGGGGCGTTTGCAGGGCCGGGATATCAATACGGCAAAGGAGAGGCTGGCCATGGAGCTGACCTCAATCGCCCACGGGACGGAGGAAGCGCAAAGCGCCCGTTCGGCATCCCGAGCCGTGTTCTGCGACGACGGGAACGCGGACAAGGAAAGCGTTCCTTCGGCGCCGCTGGAGCGGGAAGAGCTCCGCAAGGGAGTGGGAATCCTGGAGCTGTTTGTTCGGGCCGGACTGTGCTCCTCCAATGGGGAGGCCCGCAGGCTGGTCAGCCAGGGCGGCGCCTACCTGGAGGGCGAAGTGATAGATTCGGTAGACTTTCGCCTCGATGAAAGTTATGCGGACAGAGAGGAGATCCTGATTCGGGCGGGGAAAAAACGCCACTTTCGTTTTCTGATCGAATAGCGCTGCCAGCGCGGCAGTAGGGGGTGCCATGGGTTTTGTCTATGTAGCGGTAACTCTGGGTTTGGGCGTACTGCTGTACTGGGGTCCCTACGCACTACCTTCTCTGGATGCCCTTTCCTACTCCAATTATCTGTACGCGGCCATCCTCTTGGCCCATCTGGTATGTGGTCTCCTTCTGATCGGCGTTCCCTCCAGGGCACGGAAGACCGGCTCAAATCCTGCCGGGTTGTACAGAGTTCCCGAGGTCCTGTTCGTGCTCAGTCTGTTGCTCTACCTGTTTGCCTATATCTACGCTCTGAATGCCAACATGGACTACATTCAGCGCTTCATGGCCAGCGGCGGAGCCGTGCGGCTCGCTCTGGATACACGGCAGGAGCGCCTGGCCGCAAGCGTTAAATTCGGCCCTCTGCTCCTGGTGAATGCCTTTTTCTACCTGTTCTGGCGCATCAGGCGGGTATCCGGCTTTGCATCAGTCCTATCCCGCTGGGCCCTGCCGATTGTTCTGCTCTCCGTCCTGCTTGCCGTTGTTTCCTTTCCTTCTTTTTTCAGCCTGGAAGGTCTCGGCTACGTTGCCTTCGTTGCCCTGGTTCCTCTGCTGCTCGTGTTTCGGGCCAACTCACTGGGCTGGGGTGTTTTCTACGGCCTAACCTACGGCCTGCTGCAGACCATGCTTTTAAACTTCTGGCTCGGCACCTACAGTCTGGTCACGTTGCAGCTCGTAACTCTTGTGTTTTTCCTCTTCTATGTCCTCTTTCTTATTCCCACCCTCTGGCTGTACAAGAATCTCCGGCGTATCGGCTTCCTGATTCTGCCCATGGCCTGGATCGCCTTCGAGTATCTTCGCTCGGTCGGCTTCCTGGGATATCCCTGGGGCTTCTGGGGTACCACTCAGTATCAGTTCACCACCCTCGTTCAGATTGCCACCCTCACCGGAGTGTGGGGTGTAAGCTTCATCGTCGTCTTGATGAACTCCGGATTTGCCGCCGCACTGGGGAGCATTGTGATTCCCCGTGGAACCGCAGCCGTGGACGTTCTGCCGGAATCTCAGGCTTCGAACGGACTTTCCGCTCTGCTGATCACCTCGTTCCTGTTCGTCCTCTGTTTGGTTTTCGGTACGATCAGCCTGGGTAGGCTGGAGATGCAGCCCGTGGTCAAGAGTCCGCGGCTGGCCATTGTTCAGCAGAACGCGGATCCCAGGAAACACGACTACCGAGAGACCTTCGATACTCTGGTATCTCTTACCGACAAGGCTACCCGCCAGGATCCGGACTTGATCGTCTGGTCGGAAACCGCCTTCGTGCCCAACATCCGTCGCTGGAGCCAGATGGATCCGCAAGCGCACAGCTATGCCGCCCTGGTCAGGGATTTTCTCGACTACCAGAAGAGCTTGAACAGGTGGCTGGTTACGGGAAATGACGATTACGAGCTCGTGTCTGACGGTCAGGGGGGTGAGCTGCGGCTGGACTACAATGCCTCGATTCTTTTCGATCCAGAGGGCAATCGGGTGAGAACTTACAGAAAATTGCGCCTGGTTCCGTTTACCGAAAGTTTTCCCTGGAAGGAAGAGCTGCCGAGTGTCTACAACTGGCTCAAAGAGCGGGATGTGTATCTGTGGGAACCGGGCCGGGAGAGGGTTGTGTTCTCCCATCCCAGATTTCGCTTCTCCACGCCGATCTGCTTCGAAGATGCCTTTCCCGGCGATGTTCGCCTGTTCGTGCAGGAGGGGGCGGAGGCGATCGTGAACATCAGCAACGATTACTGGTCTTTGACCGAGGTTGAGGGCAAACAGCACGGGGTGAACGCTTTCTATCGGGCCGTAGAGAACCGGGTTCCCCTGATCAGGGCTTCCGCCTCCGGGCTGACCGGATACGTGGACAGCGCCGGCCGCCTGGTGGCGTCGCTTCCCTACTACGAAGCACAATACCTGGTCGTGGATGTGGAGATTCGAAAACCCACGGTGACGCTGTATACCCTGCTCGGGGATTGGTTTCCTCAAGGCTTGCTGGCGCTGTTCGTCGTTTTCCTGCTTCTCTCAGCCTTTCCCCGGCTGCGCCGGGCTCTGTGACACGGCCTGTAGAATATACGGGGCCTGCTCGACCTACCGCCTTGATCTGTTGATGCTGGCCGCTTCCCGCAGAGGCAGGGCGTTGCCGTTTCACTTGTGTCAGTCCCCTCCTCCCAGACGGACAAATACCGCAACCATCTAATATAGCGGGAGTTCGATCCGGATATCCACACGGTCGAATCCTACCGTTTTTCGGGTGGTTCTATTCAAAACTTGGGAATATAATATGTTAAATGGACAAAAATAGAGAAAGACATAAAATGTAAAAAGCGTCGTATTTCCGTGGTACGATGTACGATTTTCAAGGAGATAAATTTGAAACTAATAGTTGGAATTGACGAAACTGGTACTGAAAGACAATTGAGTGATGGCTGGTGTTATTTTGGTATTCCAGAACAGGCTTTCATGCAATTTGAAAGTGATGCAAATGTAATTAAATCTCAACATAATATTTCTGGTTTTCACGCAAATAAGTACCGAAGCAACCAAGCAACAGCATATAAGGATTTTTTAAAACTTATCAAGAGATATATAGAGCAACAACCTATTTCTATATGTTCTTCATTCCTTTATAGAAAAGATTGGAACCAAAATCTAACAAGTTTTGCTGAACGTGTTTTTAGTGGTGCCACACGAAAAGCTGGTATTGAAAACCAAGATGCAACAAAAATTGCTAAAAAAATACTACCTCCTCTTTTTACACTATGTAGAATAACTGAAAACATTGGTAGCAGTGAATCCATTGATGTATATTTCGACAGTGATAATTTGAAATCCCAAATAGAAAATCATGATTTAATTTATGATAACACAATAGGTATTACGCTAAAAAGTGGAATAGGTATAACAGCAAATGTATATAAAAAGCAAAACCATCCAAACGCGCCCCAAATTAAT